>Ga0316197_10000334_pt1 | contig 33470 bp, 33 predicted proteins | sample OudBiesiAoxic_MG_FD_204939 | JGI IMG/M metagenome (GOLD analysis project Ga0316197, IMG submission 204939) | Coastal sediment microbial communities from Oude Bieten Haven, Netherlands - site A oxic | ecosystem: Environmental > Aquatic > Marine > Coastal > Sediment | place: Netherlands... | reverse complement strand
AAGATGAGGTCGGCGGTTTCCCCTCCCTCACGAAGTGGGGGAGGGTGCCCGAGCGCAGCGAGGGCGGGAGGGGGCGGCCTGGGAGCCGGGATCGCGCAGATGAGGCCCGTGCCTCACGGACTACCGCGCCGAAGGCGCCTCTCAGCACGCCGCTCGCACGGTGGGGTAGGGGTTCACGTAGGCGCCGCCGATGCGGCCCATGCCGAGGTGCAGGTGAGATACCGATGCGTTGCCGGTGGCACCCATGTATCCGATCAGCTGCCCCTTGTTGACGCGCTGGCCGTTACTCAACCCGGCGGCGTAGCCGCTCAGGTGGGCGTAGTAGTAGAAGTTGCCGTCGTCGGCGTAGATGTAGACCTGACGACCACCCGCCGAGTGCCAGTTGAGTCGGACCTTGCCGGAATTCATGGCGGCGAGAGGCGTCCCGTGTGCGCCGGACATGTCGACGCCCTTGTGCGTGCGGCCGCCGGGACGAGAAGCGCCCCAAGTGTCGATGAACCACGTGTTGCCTGCGACGGGACACACAACGCCTGCCGTGGTCACCGCCGGGAGACCCGCCGCCGCTGAGCTACTCGCCGCAGCGGAGGAGTTGTTTGAGGCTCGAGCGGCTGCTGCCTCCGCCTCTCGGCGCCGTGCTTCCGCTTCGGCCTGGCGTCGAAGTTCTTCTTGGTAGGCCGCGTAGACGTCCTGGTACTTGTCCTGGGCGTAGGCGAAGACCGCGTCGGCTTTCTCCCGCGCTTCGGAGAGGCGCTCGACCACGGCGACTTGCTTCTCTTCGAGGATCTGGACCTCAGCACGCTTCGCGGCGATCTCAACCTTCAGGCGGTCGTTCTCGCGGTTGACAGCCGTGAGCAGGTCGAGAGAGGCGAGGTCGCGGTCGGTGGCCTGACCGATGAGTGTCTGGCTGGTCAGGAGGTCCTGGATCGAGCCCGCCGTGAACGCGGCGGTGACGAGGCCGGTTCCGGAGTTCGTATAGGCCTCAACGACGACTTCCTGAGCGTTGGCTCGGAGTTCCTCGACTTGTTGATCGAATTCGGTGATCTGTCGCTCGAGTCGGCTGATGGTGTAGTTGAGCTCTTGGAGTTCGGCTTCGATGCCCTCGAGTTCACTGATCGCAGAGCCGACCGCCTGGTTGGCGTCCATGAGATCCTGGTACGCCTGCTCTTTGGCAGCTTCGGCTCGGTCGACCTCCTGTTTGGTCTGCGCACCCGCGGGGATTGGGGCAACCACCAGGAGTGAGAGAAGAAGGACGACGATGACCGACTTGGTCGTGATCGATAGGGACATTCAGTACGTGAGGCTAGACCCGAAAGACCGGTATTTGCCAGACGAGGACCGTCGAGAGTGGCGGATTTCGCGTACTCCTGTAGCGACTCGCGCCAGAGGGTCAGGACGGTCAAGAGGCGCCGGACTGGACCGCCAGGCAGTACGATCAGGATGATGACGTATCGAGGGTTCCATGGCCAGCGGTAACGTCTCGTTTGCTCCACGCCGCACCTCGGTCGGGCGGACGACGGCGGGTCTCCTCGCGCTCGGCTATCCCCTCCTGATGGTGGTTATGGCGCTCGGCGTCGGCTTCCGCGAGCCGGGAGATCTTCAGGAGTTCGCCACGAGTTTTGTCGCAGCCGTGATGTTCGTCATCGCACTCCCGACTACGTGGTTTCTCTCCTTCGACTTCATCGAGGTGTCGCGCACGAGCGTGGTCGTCTTCGGGCTCGTGACGAGCCTCCCCCTCTGGTACATCCTCGGTACCTCCCTCGCCGCACGATCGGAGAACTGGGGCCGATGGTTCCGCCTCTATGTGACCGTCGCGATGGCATGGACGTTGGGGAACCTGCTGATCCTCGCAGTCGTCGGTGGCCTGGAAGGGAGCTAGTCACGAGATCCGAGATCCGAGACAGTCTCCTATCTAGAGTCTCGGGTCTCGCTACCGATCGCGTCGCGCGGCGGGCCTCATCTGCGCGATCCTGGCTCCCAAGCCGCCCCCTCCCGCCCTCGCTGCGCTCGGGCACCCTCCCCCACTTCGTGAGGGAGGGGACCTAGAACAGTTGCGGTCTGAATAGATTGTCGTAGCGGCTGATCGCGTAGCGGTCGGTCATGCCGGCCACGAAGTCGATCACCTGTGTGAGAGTGTCAGCGTCGTCGTGGCGGTAGGAATCGGGGATCTCAGCCGGATGAGCGACGTAGTACTCGACGAGGTTGCGCACGATCTCGCGGGCTCTGCGGCGCTGCGGTTCAACCTCTGCCCGCAGGTAGACCCGCTCGAACATGAAGTCTCTGAGTTCCAGCATCACGGCGAGTGTGTGCGCGTCCATGGAGATCTCGTCGCGCTCCATCGACGTTGTGATCACCGAGGTGATCATCGTGTTGACCCAGTCGCTGCCGGGGACACCGAGGGTCTCGAGCACCGCGCGTGGGAAATCGCCGGGTCCGAGCACCCCCGCACGGATTGCATCGAGGGCATCGTGGGCCAGGTAGGCGATGCGGTCGGCAAACCGAACGATGCCACCCTCAGGTGTACGAGCAGGCACTTCGACCTTCCATGGATGAGCCCTGATTCCGTCCAGCACTTCAGCGGTCAGGTTGAGTGGCTCGAGCACCTCGAAGATCCGGACGGACTGGTCGGAATGCAGCCACTCACCTTCGACGAACTCACTCAGCGCGTCCTCACCGGTGTGGCCGAATGGTGAATGGCCGACGTCGTGGCCGAGGCAGGTGGCTTCGGTCAACGCGGGATTCAAGCTGAGCCCTCGGGCGATGGCGACACCGACTTGGGTGACCTGGAGCGTGTGCGTGAGACGCGTGACGTAGTGGTCGCCTTCCGGGTTCATGAAGACCTGAGTCTTGTGTTTGAGACGGCGGAATGCTTTCGAGTGGAGGATGCGGTCGCGGTCTCGCTCGAAGCAGGTTCTCCAGGGGTCCGGCTCTTCTGGGACGGCACGCCCGACCGAGTCGGATGCAAGTGTTGCGCCCGGCGCCAGGGTCTGCCCTTCCTGAATCTCGGTCAGGAGCCGATCTCGAAGAACGAACCTGGTTGTCAAGACTCGAGCTCGGTGCTGGGGGCCCGTCCTGCGCCGGTGATAGCGATCATGCCCTTCGACACCAGGCTGGTCGAAGGCTGGCCGGTGATGATCCGGCGACGGATCGACGAGGACGCGGCGTCGACCAGGAGCACCACCACGATGGTGGCGATGAGCGCGGCTCCGGCCTTCGGCCAGTCGGCCCGAAAGGACAGCCGGGCGACGATCTCGGCGCCGATTCCGCCGGCTCCGACAAGGCCAAGTACGGCGGACGCGCGGATGTTGATCTCGAATCGGTACAGCCAGTAGGCGACGATGGTCGGCATGGCCTGCGGGACGATGCCGTACCGCATTTGCAGTGCCAGGGTTCCTCCAGAGGCGCCGATCGCTTCGATCGGTCCGTCGTCGACCCCTTCGATCACCTCGGATGACAGTTTGCCGAGCGTACCGATGGAGTGGATGCCGATCGCCAGTGCCCCCGTGAAGGGCCCCAATCCGAACGGGACGATCAGGATGACCGCAAGGATCAGTTCAGGGAACGCCCGGATGCCGCTCAAGATACCTCGGGTCGGAATCGCGAGCCATCGCGGCGCAACATTGGTTGCGGCCATGAAGCTGAGCGGGAATGAAAAGACGGCGCCGATCATCGTCCCGATCCATGCGATGTAGATCGACTCGAGGAGTTTCGCGACGATCCGGCCACTGTCGGAGAAGTCGGGAGGGAACATCCCGCTGAGCAACGTCCAGATCTCGGCGGGTGCTCTCCAGATGCGGGCGGGGGAGATCTCGAGCCCGTTCACCGCCCATATCAACGGAATGATGATCGCGAATGCCACTACCCATCGGACGATGCGCGGCCCCGCCGGCTCCCTGGGAATGAACTTCTCCAGCTCCTGCTCGGGGCTGAGGTCGGGGACGCTCATACCAGCTGCCTCCTCGCCCAGATGGAGAGCCACTCGATCAGCAGCACGGCGACGAAGATCACAATGACGATCGCCATGACCTGGTCCCATTGGAAGAAGTTGCGGCGTTCGTTGAGCAGGCGGCCGATTCCACCTGCGCCGACAAACCCGATCACAACGGACGCCCGGATGTTCAACTCGAAGATATAGAGGGCATAGGCCACGTAGTTGGGCCGGACCTGAGGGAACGCGGCGTACTGGATCACCTGGGTGTGCCTCGCACCTGCTGCCCTGCCGGCCTCCAGGGGACCGATGTCAATGGCGTCGACGGTCTCGGACAGCAGCTTGGCCTGGATTGCGAGCGAGAACATGATCATGGCAAGTGCGCCGGCGAACGGGTTGCCGAATCCGACGGCGGTGGCGAACAAGACACCCCAGACCAGGTCGGGGATGGTACGAACCACGTTGAGGAATGCCTTCGCGAAGCGATACGCAGTCTCCGACGGTGCGGTCATGCGCGACGCCCAGAAGGCAAGGGGGACGGCCAGAAGGTTGCCGATCGTGGCGCCGACGATTGCGATCTGGAGTGTCTCGATGAAGGGTTCGACGATGTTGAACGTTGCCGGCTGCCCGAGGCTCTTCGGCCACTTCCACACCGGGGGCCAGAAGTCATCGGCGATCTCGCCGATACGCGTCATTTGGGTGGCTATCGCTGAGGTGGAGAAATCGATCTCGTTGTAGGCCAGGACGGTGAGGACCACGACGAACCCAACAGCGAAGAGGGTGACGAGTCCCGTCGCGAATGAGATATTTGCGCCAAGGCCGACGGCGCACGCGGCCATGCCGGTGAAGACGAAGAGCCCGATGGTGAGTGATTGGATCTCGCCTGCGTTGATTTCCCGCGCGTTGAGGGGAGCGAGAATCCCCATGGTCGTCGCCGTGAAGAGCGCGAGGGTTGCTCCCCCGGCCCACGCCAGAGCCTGGAAGCCGATCACGGTCAGCTTGAAGCCCGGGCGATGGCGATACACCACAACGCCGGTTGCTGCCCCGTAGATGAGCCAGCCGATCGCGGCAAGGAGGGAGAGCTTGAAGTCCACCGGCCCGGAGCGTCCCGCGAGGACCCAGTCGAAGAAGGAGAGCCCAAGGATGCCTCCGACGACCAGTATGGCCGCATCCAGCCAGTCCCTGGTGAGGTCGATCCACACGAAGATCCCGAACGTCACGAGTCCGACGAGGGCGCCCCAGAGCGGTCCCACGGGACCTACCCAGCCAACGACGCCGGTAGCAATGACTCCGACGACGAGCGGACCGATGTACTTGACGGGGCGCGGAGGCTCGACCGGTCGTACCTGGATCTCGGGAGCGTCGAGAGTCACGATTCGTCGAGCAGGTCGTCAGGTGTGATCGCTCGGCCGTAGATGCCTCTGAAGACCTCGTCGTCTACGTCGGAGATATCACCGTCGAAGACAACCTTGCCGTCGTTCAGGCCGATGAGACGTTTCCCGTACTGACGAGCGAGGTCGAGGAAGTGGAGGTTGATCAGTGTTGTGATGCCCAAGTCGCGGTTGATGCGCTGCAGGTCGCGCATCACCATGTGGGATGTCACCGGATCCAGTGATGCGACCGGTTCGTCGGCGAGAATGATCTTGGGTTCCTGAGCAAGGGCGCGAGCAATGCCGACACGCTGCTGCTGACCGCCGGAGAGGTCTGAGGCGCGAACATAGGCCTTCTCGACGATGTCGACCCGCTCGAGAGATTCGAGCGCGATTTCCTTGTCGTGGGCCGGCCACAGAGCGAAGAAGCTGCGCCACCGCGGGATCTTCGAGAGGCGGCCCATGAGCGCGTTGTTGACGACGCGGGAACGATTCACCAGGTTGAAGGTCTGGAAGATCATGCCGACGTCGGATCGGATGGCCCGTATCTCGGCCGAAGATGCACCGACAACCTCGCGCCCGTCGACGAGGACCGATCCAGAGACCGGGACCAGACCGTTGATCGCTCGGAGCATGGTTGATTTGCCTGCTCCCGAGAGGCCGACAACAACGACAAATTCGCCCTCTCCGATGCTCAGGGTCACGTCCTTGAGGGCGGTGAGCCCGCCCGGATAGGTGACGGACGTGTTTGTGAAGTCGATGAGGCCCATGGTGCGTGGAATAGCCGGGGGCCGGTCCGGAGACCGGCCCCCGTTCGCCGTTCCTACTCCTCGGCTACGCCGAGCTTGACCGCTGCTTCACGGACGATGTCGAAGTCCTCGTCACGAGCAACACGGATGTCGGTCCATCCGTAGATCTCGTCGAAGATGGCTTCACCCTCTTCGGTGGCGAGGTATTCCTTCGTCGCGTCGAAGATTGCCAGCCGGAGGTCCTCCGGCAACTCGCTCCGCACCGCAACAACATCGTTGGGAATCGGGTCGGTGATGTTGAAGACGATGACCTTCTCGCCGACATCCGTGTTCTCCTCGCGGATTGAGCGGCGGGCATCGTCGAAGCTCAAGCCGATGTCGAAGTCGCCGTTGTAGACAGCTGCGACGGTGGCGTCATGCGACGTCAGGTAGGCGTACTCGAGATCGTTCTCGATGTCGATGCCCAGATTGAAGAGCTGAAGCTGCGGGAACACGCCGCCGGAGGTCGACGTCGCGCTCGTGAACGCAACCTGCTTGCCCTTCACCACGTCAAGTGCTGCCGTGCAGACGAGGCCCTTCGTGACCTCGGTGCCGTCGTCGAGCGTCTCCTGGCCGAGTCCGTCGTCGTTGTAGGCCCAACCAACCTGAAGGGCCGGAACCTCAGTCGGATCCAGAATCGTGGGAACACCGTCGACCCACTCGTACGCGCCGACAACCGGCTCGTCTTCACAGAGCGAGGCGTCGTTGGTGAACCACTGGCCGTGATAGAGGTCCGAACCGAATCGGATGGACTGGATCAACACGTCGATGGACGGGTACTGCTCCTTGGCCTGCACATAGCCAAACGGGCCAAATGCGCCGAGGTCGGCGTTGCCGGCGCCCATGGCGACGACGAGGCCGTTGTAGTCGGCGGTGATGACGCCGGTGAACGTCGGGCCGCCGATTACTTCGGTGAGATAGTCCATGTAGGGCTGCACCGTGTCCGCGAGCTTCTCCTGCCGCTCAGACGGAATGAATCCGTAGAGAATCTCGTCCGGCCAATCGGCCATCGTATCGGCTGCGGTTGTAGTTGTTTCCTCTGCAGCTGCGGTTGTGGTGGTCTCCTCCGATGAGGCTGCCGTTGTTGTTGTTTCCGCCGCTGCGGCTGCAGTGGTGGTTGTGTCGTCATCTCCCGTGCTCGCACATGCTGCAATGAGCATTGCGAAGGCGAGGAGCAGAACAATGAGAGGTGATTTCCTCATTTGGTCTCCTGTGATTGTGGGGACGCCGATGCGTCCTTGCCAGCGAGGAGATGGTACTCGGATCAGGGGCGTCAAGACCAACCGAGTCAGCACCAGCGTAGCTCGACCAGGCTCCCGAATTCGTCCCAGGTATGGACGTCGCGAACTCCGAACACAGGATCGTTCCAAGGTCGAACGAAGCGGCACGTGACGGCCTCCGGGCGATTGGTGTGGAGCTCAACGATCTGACGGGGTGAGTCGTCGAGGTAGACGTCACAAGGCACCCGCCATTTTGCGTCGGTGATGTGCACTTCGCGGGTGGGGATCCTGCGATCGGCGATCCACGCGAACGTGTCGTGGATCGCCCAGTCGGGTTTGGCGCTGATGATCACGATGTCGTGATGGCCCGCCAAGCGTTCCAGGGTTTCGAGCGCGTCCGGGTAGGTCTCGAGATGGCGGAACACCGACCCGTGATCACCTCGTGCCGCCCATCTCCAGAACGCACCCATTGACTCGAAGTGAGTGAGGTCGCCCATCGCGTTCCAGGAATCGACGAGGTCGGTCGTCAACTCCGATCCGAACTCGTGGTTGTAGCGGCTGACCCACCCAGTGTTGAAGTCGGCGACAACGCCGTCGAGGTCGATTCCGAGGCGCACGGCTACTCCTCGACGACAGTTCCGCCGAGCATGTCGGCAATCAAGTCTTCGGGGTCCTCTCGAGTGGGACCGTCGTCGAGTTGGTCCTGTTCCGGCGCCCGTGTCGGTTCCTCAATCGGCACCGTTTCTCTGTCGTCGTCAGACCGGAATCGGAGGGTGATGGTGGTGCCGAGCACGTCTGCGGTGATGGTTTCAAGGGCCCGGAGGAGTTGGTCGTCCGCGTTGAGTTGCTCGAGATGGAAGTGCTGGTGGGCCGGCAGGGTGAGTACGGCCACACCTCCGCCGACGGACTCCGGCTCGGCGACGCGGACGAAGGCATGGCGCCGGGCGCCGAAATCCGACCGGATTCGGGCAACGACAACCGGCCAGGCAGCGGAGAACTCGGCCAGGGTGGCTTCGGTGGGAGGGGTCGTTGCCGCTTCGATGTCGGCCGGTGGAGGGGCGTCGGGAAGATCGAGTTGGTCCTCTTCGAGCGGGGGTTCGGGTTCAGTGGGGGTGTCGTCAGGCTTCGCCGTTTGGCCCTCTCCAAAGGTGCTGTCTGACGTGGGTGGTGGAACCGCTTGACCCCCTCCGTCCCGAGCTTCGCTCGGGCCACCTCCCCCTGAGAGGGAGGAATCCGGGGAGGGGGCGGAATCGGAGGAGGGGGCGGACGAGGGGGAGGCTGGTTGCTGATAGCTGGCCGCTCCTCCCTGCTTCACGTCCTGTTCGAGGCGTTCAATGCGCGATGCGAGCGCTGCGCCGTCGAGGGTGGTCTCCGGGCGAGTGAGCCGGATCAGGGCCAACTCGAGGACGAGACGCTCCTCTCGACCCTGGCGGAGGTGGAGGAGGGCTTCGGAGAATCCGTCAATCGCTCGTAGGACATCGGCCGACGACAAGACGCGGCCCTGCCGCCGCCACTCGTCGAGGATCTCGGGGGGTTCGTCGGTGATCTCCTCGAGGTTCGGCGCATACTGAGCGAGGAAGATCCCGCGGAAGAAGCCGAGCGAGTCGGCAACGAAGCGCCGCAGGTCGGCGCCACGAGACGCAAGCTGAGCCACAAGGCCGAGTGCAGCGGGGGCATCCTGCTCGGAGATGGCTGCGACAAGTCCGGTGAAGGCGTCACCGTCGGCGAGGCCGAGCGCGCGGGTTACCCCTTCGGTGGAGACAACTCCGCCTCCAAGCGCGGCGACCTGTTCGAGGAGGCTCATCGCGTCGCGAACCGATCCCCGCGCGTGGGTTGCGATCATCGAAAGCCCGGCAGCGTCGGTCGTGAACCCCTCGCGTTCCGAGATGTCTGAGAGGTGTTCGACGAGGGTCTCAGACGAAACCGGATGGAAGTCGAATCGCTGCGAGCGGCTCCGGATCGTGTCGAGGAGTTTGTACGGCTCAGTGGTCGCGAGCACGAACACAACGTGCTCCGGAGGTTCTTCGAGCGTCTTGAGCAAGGCGTTGCCGGCCGCGCGCGACAACATGTGAGCCTCATCCAGGATGTAGACCCGGTGGGCGCCTTCGGCGGCGGCGACCGTACCCACGTTGACGCGGATCTCTCGAACGTCTTCAACCTTGTTGTGCGAGGCAGCGTCGAGTTCGATGACATCGAGCGACGTTCCCTCGGTGATACCGAGGCATGAGGCGCATTCGTTGCACGGCTCGCCGTCCGCTCCACGATTGGTGCAGTTCAGCGACTTCGCAAGGAGTCGGGCGCTCGTCGTCTTGCCGGTTCCGCGGGGTCCGGCAAAGAGGTAGGCGTGGGCAACCTTGTCGTCGGTGACCTCGCGAGTGAGCGTCCCAACGACATGGTCCTGCCCGACTACTTCGTCGAAGCGCTGCGGTCGGTACTTGCGGTAGAGAGCCTGATAACGCATCGGGTTGGAGGGTAGCGACGCGCGATCACCCAGGTTCAAGGCGAGTGAGATCGGCCGGTGCGGAGGTCAGCTCCGTTCGAGGATCCAGGAGGTGATCAGGTCGATAGTCTCAGGGGAGAACGTCTCCTCGATCCTTGCGTACTCAGACACTGCTCCGGTCTCGGCATTCTGGAACAGGTGGTTGAGCCCTTCCAGTTCGGACACGGTGGCACCACCGTTGGCGTCGAGCGCAGATTCGAGCGCGGGGATGTTCTCCTCAGCCGAGACCTGCACATCGAGGCTGCCGATCAGCGCCAGCGTCGGAATGTCGAGATCTTCGAGCGCGGGTGCCGGGTCGTACGCGAGGAAGTAGCGCATCCACGGATCGCTGAAGGCCGTCACGAACTGCTCGGTCATCGACGGGTCCAGGGCTTGAGTGACGCCGTCCGGTGGATTCTCGAGCGCCGCCGAAACGATCGCTCGAATGGCTTCGGCTGCCTCGTCGTCCGGCACATTCGATGCGGAGACCTCCATGATCTCCCGCCTCCACGAAATCTGCCACGCGATGTCGGCTTCCGGCGCTCCCTCGACCCGCATGAGGTCTTCCGTCTGTCGCAACAGGACGTCGAGGCCTGGCAGGCCGGGACCGGCGAGAAGGACAACCGAGTCGACGGCAGCAGAGTCGTTCGCGACCATCGGACCGATGATGCCTCCCTCGCTGTGGCCCACGATGCCGATGGAGTCGAACCGACCGTCGGCGGCGAGGAACTCAACCGCGGCGGCGGTGTCCGTTGCGAGATCGGCCGTCGTCGCGCCAACGGGGTCACCGGTCGATCCGCCGATGCCACGGTCATCGAATCGCAGCGAAGAAATGCCTGCGAGGGCGAATGCGTCGGAGAGAACGAGGAACGGCTTGTGTCCGACGATGGTCTCATCACGATCCTGGGACCCGGAACCCGAGGTGAAGACGACGGCCGGGAAGGGGCCTTCACCTTCTGGCACGACGAGGGTGCCGGCGAGGGAGATGTTGCCGTTCTCGAACCGGACGTCGGTGGCCTCGTACGGGAACGGCGGCGTCGGCTCCTGCGGCCGGGCGAGGGTCAACGGCTCGTCTCTCAGTTCGAATACGGCAGGGACTTCGGCTCCCGACTGGTACCAGGTGCCGCTCATGGTTGTGCCGTCGATCTCACCTTCGAATACTGCCTCGACGGCCGGGACCTTGATCGTCACGGCGCCATCGTCCATGACCCCGTTGATCGGCAGGTCAGGGGCTTCCTCGGAGGGGCTGTTGACGAGTCCGGTGAGCGTTCCTGTGTCGTCGACCGTGAATTGAAACTCGATCATCTGTCCGGCGATATCCCCTGCCCAGATCTCGACTTCGGTCGCTGCAGATGGTGTCGTTGACGCCGGCGCAATCGAGGGAGTGGATTCGGGTGGCATGGAAGTGGTCACGACCGGCTCCTCTTGAGGTTGTGTCGTGGACGTCGTCGAGGTTTCGGTGCTGCTCGAGCACGAGGAGAGTAGGAGGAGGAACGCGACCCCGATGCCGGTGTGCCGAACTGGGGTGCTTCTCATGGTGTGCCTCGATTGCAGGATCTGAAGCCAACGATACCGAGCAAGGGTTGATCCTGGGAAGCACGTGGCAACGTGCGGGCAGCAGGTAGCCTTATCAGCATGTCACCACAGATGCCCAAGGACATGCGCCAGCTGATGCAGCAGGCGCAGCAGATGCAAGCGCAAATCGAGGCCGCTCAGAACGAGCTGTCGGCGAAGACCTATGAGGGAACCGCAGGCGGGGGGGTCGTGAAGGCCGTTGTTCGTGGATCCGGCGAACTCGTCTCCGTGGAGTTCGATCCGGGAATCCTCGATCCGGACGATCCCGAGATGGCCGGTGACCTCGTCGTCGCCGCAGTCAACTTGGCGCTCGCCGCAGCTGCGGAAGATGCCGCCGATTCGATGGGTGGCGTCGCCGGAGGGATGGATCTCGGCGGCCTCCTCGGCTGATGTTCGAACCGCCGGTCCAGCGCCTCGTCGACGAATTGGCCCGGCTCCCAGGGGTCGGGCAGAAGAGCGCGCAGCGACTTGCGTTCTATCTCCTGAACGCAGAGGAAGCCGACGCCGTTCGCCTCGCAGATGCCATTACCTCGATGCGCCGCGAAGTCCGGCTGTGTTCGCGCTGCTTCAACGTCACGGCTGAGGAGGAATGCTCGATTTGCCGAGACCTCCGACGTGATCCAACCGTCCTCTGCGTGGTCGAACGGGCCCAGGACATCCCCGTGATCGAGAAGACCGGAGAGTTCGTCGGCCGGTATCACGTGCTCGGGGGCGCTATCTCCCCGATCGAAGGGATAGGGCCCGATCAGTTGAGAGCTCGCGAACTCCTCGACCGGGTCGACGCAGAGCAGGTGACCGAAGTCATCGTTGCCGCCAACCCGACCTTGGAGGGAGACGCAACCGCGATGTTCCTGGCGCGTATGCTGAAGCCGCTCGGCGTCACAGTGTCGCGCTTGGCGTCGGGCCTCCCCGTCGGCGGTGATCTCGACTACGCCGACGAGATCACTCTTGGCCGAGCCCTCACCGGCCGCAAAGAGATGTAGGGACGGCTCTCGTGCAGAACCTCACCCGGCAGCTGTGGGACAAGCAGAATCAGCATCCCGGAGACCGGCTGCGGCTCTTCACGGCGGTGAGCCGGGCGGTCGATGTCACCAGCGCCCTCTATCCGGGGTCGTACGTGGACATCGCGGCGTCGTTCGCCTTCGCGTCGGTGACGTATGTGGACAGCGACGCCCGAGCGGCGCGCTTCTTCTCCGACTCAACCGGCGTCGATGAGATCGTCACCCAACATGGTCTGGTCGGAGAAGAACGGTCCTGGGATTTCATCGGCGCCGACTACACCACCGATCTCGCCCTGTCGGACGCCTCCTTCGATCTGCTCATCTCGCTCTACGCCGGCTTCGTTTCGGAGCCCTGCACCCGGTATCTCCGACCCGGTGGATGGTTGCTGGTCAACCCGAGCCACGGAGATGCCGCGATCGCCGCTATCGATCCCCGATATCGACTCGTGGGTGTTGTGCAATCCCGCTCGGGGAAGTACTCAGTGAGCGATCGGAACCTCGATTCGTACCTGATCCCGAAACGAGACGTCGAGGTGACGGCCGATCTCATCCACGAACTGGGGCGCGGTATCGGGTATACGAAGTCTCCGTTCGCCTACCTGTTCCAACTGGCATCCGACGCTTGAACCACTGCATCAGCCCCCTCTGACACAAGACCCGACCCCACCACAACAAACCACAACCAACCCAAGAAGCCTCAGAAGCCCACACCCAACAACGATCGCGGCACACCGAATACAGGACCGCAACCCACCTCTGCGCCGTCGGGTGGTCCCGACGCCGGACTACCGGCGGTCGCCTTCGCGGGTACGGAAGAGGAGCATCGGTTCTCCGCGTTGGTTCACGAAGCTCGATCGAACAGCGTGGATGTGTTCGGCAACACGAACCGATGCCTCGTTGCCCGGATCAACGATCGAGCAGACGACCGAAAGGGCTAGGTCGTCGAGTCCATACGCAACACAAGCGCCGGCAGCTTCGGTTGCGTAGCCCTGACCACGTTCGGCATCGAGGATGTGGTAGCCGACTTCCGTCATGGAGGTTCCGCCGACCTCCTGAACGGTCAACCCGCAGTCGCCCATTGCATGACCCGTTGTGCCGTTCTCGACCACCCAGAGGCCGTAGCCGTGGCTCTCGTAGCTCCGAAGGTTCCAATCGATCCAACCTCGAGCCGCCTCGATCGATGCCATCGACGGATAGAACCTCTTGGCATACCGATCGTTGAAGAGCTCAATCACGAACTGCTCGTCGGTTTCGGCATACGGGCGAAACCGCAGACGATCCGTCGGTGGCGGGACCTGAGGGCTTGTCATACACACCACGGTACCGATCTCGCGGAACACACCCCAGAGGCAGCGGACCCTCCCTCGTTGAGCACTCATGGTGGGATCTGTACGAGGTGGAGGCACCGTACGATGGTTCCGTGAGGGTTGCACTCGCTGAGGCGTACTACGGAGGCTCACACAAGGCTTGGGCCGACGGCTACGCCGTCAACAGCGGCCACGAAGTCACGCTGGTCACCCACGAGGCCCGGTTCTGGAAGTGGCGTATGCACGGTGCCCACCTGACCCTCGCCGCTGACCTTGCCGAAGTGTTCGAAGCGGCTCCGGAGGTGCTGCTCGCCTCGTCGATGATGAATGTCGCGAGTTTTGCCGGCGCTGCTCGCCACACCATCGGAGATGCACCGATTGCCGTCTACTTCCACGAAAGCCAGTTCGCGTATCCGCTCTCGCCGCTCGATCGGCCGGACCAGACCTACCCGATGGTCAACTGGTCGAGTGCCGCGGTGGCCGATCTCGCAATCTTCAACTCTGAATTCCATCGGACGATCTTCTTCGAGGAGGCCGAGCGATTCCTGCGTCAGTTCCCCGACCGGCGCCACGGCCACATGGCTACGAACGTCCGAGACCGGTCGATCGTCCTCCCTGTCGGCGTTGATCTCCAACGAATCGGGACCCCGCCCGGCCGGGTCGACGGTCCTCCGCTGATCCTGTGGAACCAACGCTGGGAGCACGACAAGGGACCGGACGAGTTCGTCGCCCTGATCGAGGCCCTTGTCGCGGACGGCCTCGCCTTTGAGGTTGCCGTGGTCGGAGAGCAGTTTGTGTCTGCCCCTGAGTCGTTTGATCGCCTCCCCGAGCTCCTCGGCGATCGACTGGTCGCCTTCGGATTCGTGCCCGACGACGAGTACATCGGTCTTCTTGGGCGAGCCGACATCGTCGTTTCAACGGCCGACCACGAGTTCTTCGGCATTGCGATCGTCGAGGCGATGGCCGCCGGTGCATTCCCGGTCCTCCCAAACGGCCTGGTCTATCCCGAGAGAATCCCGGAGCGCTATCGAGTTCGATGTCTGCACGACGACGCGGGAGCCCTCCTGTCGTGCGTTCGTTGGGCGATCGAGAACCGTGCGCTGGCGACCGAGATTGGCAACGACCTCGCGAAGACCGTGAAGAAGTACGACTGGGCAGTGGTTGCGCCCTCGTATGACGCGGTACTCGAGGCTTTGGCGGGGGCGTAGTGGTGAAGGCGGGGAGCCGAGGCGAGCGCTCGGCACCCCTCTTTCGATCGTCAGTCCAAGGGGTTGAAGCCGTCGACCCAATCGAGCCGGTGTGTTCCTTCAATGAAGCGGATCGTGCCGGACTGGGATCGCATGACTACGGAGTGGGTTTCGACACTCCGACCGTAGAAGCCGATGCCGTCGAGAAGGGACCCCGAGGTCACGCCGGTTGCTGCGAAGAACGTGTTGTCGGAGTTGACGAGGTCCCGCGTTGTCAGCACCTGGTTGAGATCGTGACCGTGTTCGAGTGCGTACGCTCGCTCGGAGTCGTCGCGTGCCCACAGCCTGCACTGAATCTCGCCATGGAGAGCTGCCATGGCGCACGCCGCAGTGACCGCCTCCGGTGAACCACCGATGCCGAGGAGTATGTCGATGCCGCTATCCCGCTTCGCGGTCGATATGGCCCCGGAGATGTCTCCATCGCCGATGAGAGCGATCCGAGCCCCTGCGGCTCGGACCTGGCGAACGTACTCATCGTTCCTCGGCCGATCCAGGATCACGGCCGTGACGTCTTCGATGTCCTTCTTCTTCGCCTTGGCGACCTGCGTGAGGTTGTGCTCGACGGGGGCATTGATGTCGACCATGCCCGCGGCCTCCTCGCCAACGGCGATCTTGTCCATATACACCAGCGAACCTGGCGCGTACATTGAACCGCTATCGGCCATAGCAATCACCGCGAGGGCGCCGGGCATGCCGAGGGCACAGAGGCGCGTTCCGTCGATCGGGTCGACGGCGACGTCCATCCTCGGTTCCCTGCCATTGCCGACGATCTCGCCGTTGAACAACATCGGGGCTTCGTCCTTCTCGCCTTCGCCGATGATGACGACGCCGTCGACGTCGACCGTCGACAGCATGTGACGCATCGCATCGACCGCGACCTGATCGACACTGTTCTTGTCGCCCCTGCCCTGCCACTTCGCCGCAGCCATCGCTGCAGCTTCGGTGACGCGTACCAATTCGAGTGCGAGATTGCGATCCGCTGGCTGGTCGGGAGACATCAGCTCAGACCTTCACGATCAGCGCATCACCCTGACCACCGCCGCCACACAAGGCAGCACCGCCGACACCGCCTCCGCGCGCTCTCAAGGCGCTGATGAGCGTTACGACGATTCTCGCGCCGGAGGCACCGAGAGGATGGCCGAGAGCAACGGCGCCACCGTTCACGTTCACTCGGTCGTGGGGAAGCCCAAGCAGGTTCGCCGAGTAGAGCGCCACGGCGGCGAAGGCCTCGTTGATCTCGACAAGGTCGAGATCACCCACGTCGAGATCGGCCTTCTTGAGGGCGATGCGCAGGGCATTTGCCGGCTGCGCCTGCAGGCTGGTGTCGGGTCCCGCGGTCTGTCCGTACGCCAGAATCTCGGCAATGACCGGCATCCCGAGCGCCTCAGCGGCATTCCGGTCCGCGACCACGAGTGCTGCAGCCCCGTCGGAGATCTGTGATGCGTTGCCCGCAGTGACGGTCCCGTCGTCCAGGAACGCTGCACGCAGGTTGCCGAGGGTCTCCGCGGTCGTGCCGGGCCGCATCCCTTCGTCGTGCTCGATGAGAACGGGATCACCGCGGCGTTGCGGTACCTCCACCGCCACGATCTCATCATCGAACGCTCCGGATTCGGTGGCCGCGATCGCGCGTTCGTGGCTTGCCGCGGCCCATTCGTCCTGCTCCGCGCGGCCGATGCCGAGGGTTGCATTGTTGCCGTCGGTCGACTGACCCATCAGCACATTGTCGAACGCGCACATGAGACCGTCCTGGTTGAGTGAGTCGACGAGCTCTGTGCCGCCGTAGCCGTAACCGAAGCGCGCTCCGTTGAGGATGTGAGGTGCGTTTGTCATGGATTCCATCCCACCGGTCATGACGATGCGCGACTCTCCCGCTCTGATGTGCATGTCGGCGTCGGCGATCGTGGCTGTACCCGACAGACACGCCTTGTCGATCGTCGTTGACGGCACAGTCATCGGGATGCCACCTTTGAACGCTGCCTGTCGGCCTGTGACTTGACCTTGGCCGGTTTGAATCACGTGGCCGAACAGCACCTCGTCAACCTGATCCCCGGTAATGCCGGCTCGTTCGAGGGCCGCAGCGATGGCAAAACCGCCGAGATCCATGGCCGTGAGGGAGGTGAATCCGCCCCGGAATCTGCCGATCGGTGTCCTGGCTATCGAGGAGACAACGGTGGACATCGCAACCCTTTCGTGGCTTCGGCACGATGCTACCTGCCGCTGTTCAGTCTAGGGAATGCCCGCTACTCGACCGGCTCGCCGGCCTCGGTCCACGGTGCTGCGTCGAACTGGTGAGAGATCAGCGGTGGTGGGATGTCACGGGGTCGGCTCGACTGGACCCACGGACTGGGCTTCGGCACCGGCGGTCGGGTTGCCTTCGTCTCCGCCTCCGATTCGTCGACATGCGCGACTGCGGCTGCGATCGCGGCAGCCATCGCAGCGTCTGCGCCACCCTTGATCGAGGCGATTTCGGTCACGTCGCTCCTTCAACGAGTTCCACGAGCGTACCCCCGAACGCGGACGGATGGACGAACGCAATCCGGTGCCCGCCGCCTCCGATACGCGGCTCCTCGTCGATCAGGCGCGTTCCGGTGGATGCAAGGTGCTCGAGTGCGGCATCGATGTCGGGAACGGCGAACGCAACGTGGTGAAGCCCCTCGCCGCGTTTGCTGAGGAATCGTCCGACGGGTGACTCGGCGGTCAGCGGTTGCAGGATCTGAAGATTCGAGCCGCCGATCGCGATCATCGCCTCTTCTACGCCCTGGGACTCCACGGTCTCGCGAGACAGCGGTTCGGCTCCGTATTGCTCCTGCAGGTCCGCGAGCGCCGCATCGAGGTCGTGCACCGCGATCGCCACATGGTCGATGTTGTAGGGGAGCATCCGGCGATGCTACCGGTTGGCTCCACTGTCGGCTGCGACGGCTTCGGCCTCGGGCTCGGTCTCCTTGACGAGATCGACGTCGAAGCAGAACTGGGCTCCGACCGGGAATCGATCCTCGTACCAGAGATCGCCGCCCATCGCCGTCGCCAGTTTCCGCGCAATGGGGAGTCCGAGTCCGACGCCCTGCTCGAGGCGGGCGTCACCTTTCGACAGCTGCTCGAAGTGTTCGAAGATACGCTGACGGTCGGTCTCGGCGACCCCGCTGCCGTTGTCGGCGACGATTACCGTGTAGGTCCCCTCGCGTCGCTCTTCACCGGAGATGTAGACCTCGTTGCCGCCGTACTTGACTGCGTTTTCCATCAGGTTGCGGAGAATCTGGCGCAGACGCGCTGGGTCGGACCACACATCGACGTAGAGGGGAATGTCGATCTCGACCGTCGTCCTCTCGTCGAACACCATCTCTGCGACCGCTTCCGCGACGGTCAAGATGGTGACGTGCTCGAGGTGGAATCGGAGGTGACCGGAGTCGAGACGAGGAATCACCAGGATGTCTTCGACGAGATTCTCGAGGTGCTCCGACTCACCGCGAAGGATGGTCAAGAACTCGTCGACTTCAGACGGAGGGAGATCGCGCCAGTGATCGCGGAGTGTCTCGGAGAAGCCGGAGATTCCGGTGATCGGGGTCCGGAGTTCGTGTGAGACCATCGACACGAACTCATTCTTGACTTCAACGGTGCGCCGTTCCTGTTCGAGGAGCTTCTGCTGGCGATCCTGCACGTGGATCAACACGCGAGTGGCCCCTGAGATCAATGCCGCGACCGCGAGTAGCAGCATGACGGTGAGGAAGGCGTCGAACGCACCCTGATTGGTCCGCGAGAGAAATCCGGATCCATTCATGGCTGCCACAGCAACCGACCAGGCCAGGGCATACGCGAGGAGGATTCCCGCCATCCGGGCCGGAAGGAGAAGGGCCATGGCAACGATGCCGTAGGCGAGGGCTGCGACCTCCATGGAGGTCGACGCCCCGCCGACCAGAAACATTGCGCCGAGCGCGGTGATATCGATGAGCAGCGGGACGGTTGCCGACCTGCCGTGATTGCGTCGGTACAACGCGTCGACGGTTACGGCAAGCCCACCAACCGCATACGCCAATGCGAACGCTCCGCTGTCCGACGCCAGGAGAATGGTCGCGACGATGAACACCGTCACGGCGACGGCGGCCCGTGCGGTCTGGTACTCCACACGTATCGACTCGTAGTCGATCGGAGCTCGGTCCGTCGACAGCACTGGATTCACAAGAACCCCTTCGCGTTCTTGGGGGTGTATCGGTCAGAATGTCAATGGTGTTGACCGGTTATGGTCGGTGCCGGCGGAGTTCTTCGAGCGCCGAGTCGGGCACGACAAGGTCGCCGCGGCCTGACCCGATTCGCAGATCGGGTTTTCCCGACCCGTGATAGTCGGATCCGCCCGTTGCAACGAGACCGAGATCGGCCGCCACAGCCGCAAGTTGCCTTCGGATGGCGGGCGGATGTTCCGAGTAGTGAGCTTCGATCCCGGTGAGCCCCGCGTAGCGCAGATCCTCGAAGATGGATCTGAGGGTCGCGGCGTCGGTGTTGATGGTGAGGGGATGGGCGATCGAGGTCGCGCCGCCCGATTCCTTCGTCAACCTGATGGCGTCGACCGCCGTGAGCCGGTCGCGTTCAACGTATGCGGAGCCCCCGTCCCCGAGGAGGTCGACGAATGCCTCGGAGCGGTCTCCGATCGCCCCGGCCTCGACCAGGGCGTCGGCGATGTGCGGGCGGCCGACGGCATCACCTGCGGCCTGCCGGAGTACGTCCTCCATTGTGATGGGGTAGCCGAGTTCGTTGAGTCGCTCGACGATTCTGTGGTTCCGAATGGTTCGGCCGGTGCGAAGCTCTTCGAGTCGGTCTTGGAGCGGTCCAGGTGTCGGTTCGAGGAAGTAGGCGAGCATGTGGATCTTCACGCCGGCGTGGTCAACGGAGAGTTCAACGCCGGGGATGAGTTCGATCGGGTACCGGGCGGCTGTTTCACGCGCCTCATGGATGCCCGAAAGCGTGTCGTGATCGGTGAGGGCGAGCGCCGTGAGGCCGAGCGCGGCAGCCTTCGCAACCACCACGTCCGGCGCGTCGGTCCCGTCGGACGCCGACGAGTGGACGTGGAGGTCGACCGCCACGATGTCAGCTGAGGATGCTGATCAGCACCAGGGCAATGACGATGAGAAGGACGTAGCCGCCGTACTTCTTCGCCAGGGCGAAGTAGTGCTTGCGACGCTGAACCTTTGCTTCGGCTGCCTGTTTCTCAGCGCGATTCGCCCGCTGTCGCTCTCGCTTGTCGGTTGCCATGGACGGAAGGCTACCGGACGCGGAGGTTGAGCGAAATCCGGTAGTGAGCCAGAGATGGTCCCGGGAATCGGTGAACCAGTCGGTAGGCTCCGATTCGTACGGGACCGCGAAAAAGGGAGAAAACAAGCATGTCCTTCTGGGACCAACTCGTCGCTGAGTTCGAGAGCCTCGGACAAGTGATTGCAGAGTGGCTGCCGCGCATCATTGTTGCGCTGCTAATCCTCATCATTGGGCGATGGATCCTCAAGTGGATCCGCAAACTGATCGAGAAGTTCCTCAATCTGGGCTTCATGCAGGCGATCTTCGATCGTGCCGGCATTACGAGTGCCCTCGCCTCGTCAGATCAGACGGCCGCAGGAATCACCGCAACCATTGTCTACGCATACCTTGTGGTCGTGCTGTGGTTGATGGTGGTCCGGGTGCTCGAGATCCAGTCGCTGGAGGACCTCCTCGAGCGGTTCCTCGCCTGGGTGCCCATGATCCTGCTTGCCGCGATCGTGGTGGTAATCGCTGCTGCGGTGGCGAACTGGACGGCCGGCCTTGTGCGGCCGTTCGCCAACTCGAAGGATGTTCCGTGGTTGACGTGGATCGTTCAGATCCTCATCGTCCTGTTTGGCGTCTTGTTTGCGCTCGACATGCTCGAGATCTCCTTCGCCTCCGACATCACGATGATCCTCACCGCCGCCATTGGCATCGCGTTTGCGATCGCCTTCGGCGTTGGAGGGATCGACACGGCGAAGAAGTGGTGGGCGAAGTACCTCGCACCACGTTCGTCGGGAGATTCGCAGGTCAGCTGACTTCGTCGGCAAATCGAGTGAGAGTGAAGGGGGAGCGCGATGCGCTCCCCCTCCTCCGTGTCAGCTCTCGACGGTGACGGTGTTGATGTAGATCGTCTCGAGGGGCGTGGTGGGCGTCGGGTCGCGGCTGGTCGGCGACTGTCCGAGGGGGACTTCCTGGAGAAGGTCGAGAATCTCGAGACCCTCCGTGACCCAGCCGAAGATGGAGTACTGCGGAGGGAGGCCGCCGTTGGCGAGCATGACGAAGAACTGGCTCCCGGTTGCCCCTGGGCCAGCATTGGCCATGGCGAGGACGCCGCGATCGTAGGTCACCACAGGTGGCGGGAACTCATCCGGGATCACGTAGCCGGGTCCGCCCGTGCCGGTCGCGGTCTGGTCGCCGCCTTGAGCGATGTAGCCGGGGATGATGCGGTGAAACACGGTGCCGTCGAAGTAGCCCTCAGAGGCGAGGAAGACGAACGAGTTGACGGTGTCCGGCGCCAGGGACGGGTCCAACTTGATTCCGATGTCACCGCAGGACGTCGACATCGTCACGGCGACGATTGCGTCGGGGCTGAGGCCGGCATCGGCGGGGGCGTCGAACTGCATGGGCGTGAGCGGTTCGGGGGCCTGAGCCCCACAAGCCGTCGGCTGGGCCCGGAAGTCGTCGTAGTTCCGTGGGACGACCTCGAGTCCGACCTCGGGCAGGGTCGTCGTTGTCGGTGCCGTTGTCGTTGACGTCTCGGCGGCGGTGGTGGTCGTGGCATCAGATCCGCCGCACGCTGCAAGGGCGAACACGGCGGCGATGAGGAGGCACACGGCGGTTGTGCGGCGCATGAGGCGAGATGCTACGTCGAGGCCCCGGATACGCGTACCCAGGGTTCTCGACCTCGTATGCGCGGTCGTCAGCCCGCGGAATGGGGGGATTCGCGTACCCAGGGTTCTCGACCTCGTATGCGCGGTCGTCAGCCCGCGGAATGATTGAGATCAACCCCGTCGGGAGGCACTGATGTGCGTCCGTCCACTCCTACACTCATCGCCCACATGGCACTCGTTGTACAGAAGTTCGGCGGCACGTCGCTTGCCGATGCAGATCGAATCAAGAACGTTGCCCGGCGAGTCGTCGAGACATACGAGGCCGGCAACGACGTGGTTGTAGTCGTCTCCGCTATGGGGAAGTCGACGGATGGATTGATCGACCTCGCCACCCAGATCTCCGAAGCTCCGCACCCGCGGGAAATGGACATGCTCCTCACCGCCGGCGAGCGAATCTCGATGGCGCTCGTGGCTATGGCGATCGAGGCGCGTGACGTGCCGGCCGTCAGCTTCACGGGATCCCAGGCCGGCATCCTGACCACCGCCGTACACGGCAAGGCTGAGATCCTGGACATCCGAGCATTCCGAGTCCGGCAGTGCCTCGATGACGGCAAAGTCGCGATCGTGGCCGGGTTTCAGGGTGTCAGCCCCGATTCGAAGGATGTTACAACCCTGGGTCGAGGTGGATCGGATGCCACGGCCGTTGCCCTCGCGGCTTCTCTCGGCGCCGATTTGTGTGAGATCTACACCGACGTCGACGGCGTCTTCACTGCAGACCCGAGGGCCGTTCCGTCCGCCACGAAGCTCGATGAGCTCACATTCACCGAAATGCTCGAACTCGCCAATGCAGGAGCAGGCGTCCTCATGGCGCGAAGCGTCGAGTTCGGAATCCGCTACAACATTCCCATCCACGTGCGGTCGTCGTTTCACGATCGGGAAGGCACGTGGGTCAAGGAGGAGACGATGGAAGAACCGATCATCCGCGGAATCGCCCACGATGATTCCGAGGCCAAGCTGACGGTGAAGGGTGTTCCCGATCAGCCGGGAGTCGCCGCGGCCGTGTTCGAACCCATGGGTGCCGCTGGCGTCAACGTGGACATGATCGTTCAGAACATCTCGAGCCAGGGTGTCACAGACATTTCATTCACCGTACCGGCGAGCGCGGCCGCCGCGGCCGTTGAGGTTGCAGAAGAGGTAGCCGCGGAGATCGGTGCCGATGGCGTGGACCTTGATCCGGACATCTCGAAGATCACGGTTGTGGGGGCCGGGATGAAGTCGGAATCCGGTGTAGCCGCGAAGATGTTCCGCATCCTCTCAGACGCCGACGTCAATATCGAGATGATCTCCACGTCGACGATTCGCATCAGCTGCGTCGTTCGGGGTGACGACACCGAGGCGGCGGTGGAAGCTCTGCACCGGGGGCTTATCGAGGAGACATCATGAAGCGATTCGAAGCACCGACGGTCGCCGTTGTTGGTGCCACGGGAGCGGTCGGTCGCACGATGCAGGCCATCCTCTCAGAACGCGAGTATCCGGTCGGAAGCATTCGCCTTCTCGCGTCCGAACGGTCGGCAGGATCCGTGGTGGAGACCCCGTGGGGGCCGGTGACGATTGAGGATCTGGCTCTCGCCGATCCCGCCGGCATCGACGTTGCGTTGTTTTCGGCCGGCGGCGGTCGATCCAGAGAGTATGCCCCCCTGTTCGTGGAGGCTGGGGCAACGGTCGTCGACAACTCCTCGGCCTTCCGTATGGACCCCGAAGTCCCACTCGTTGTCGCCGACGTGAACGACGGGGCGATCGAGAGCCACAAGGGGATCGTCGCCAACCCGAACTGCACAACGATGGCGTTGATGATGGCCGCTGGCCCGCTCCACGAGGCGGCTGGGATCGACCGGATGGTCGCATCCTCGTATCAGGCCACGGGCGGATCTGGCCAGCACGGGATGGCCACGCTTGAACGCGAGATCGAGTGGTTCGCCGGCAATCGTGACGCTCTCCAGCACGGTGGATGGGAGGACCCAGGCGGGGATCTCTACCAGCGGCCCATCGCCTACAACGTGCTTCCGATGGCCGGGGCCATCACCGAAGAGGGATATACCGACGAGGAGTGGAAGCTCGTTCACGAAACGAGGAAGATCCTCGATGCTCCGTCGATCAAGGTCGAGCCGACCTGCGTACGGGTGCCGACGATGGTCGGCCACGGCATCACGGCAACGATGTTCTTCAACCGGCCGCTGCCGCTTGATGAGGCGATCGAGATCCTCTCGGAGGCGCCCGGAGCGCAGCTGTGGCCGGATGATCACGTTCCGACGCCTCTGGACTCTGCCGGAATCGACGACGTGCTCCTCGGCCGGGTGCGCGAGACCGTCGGCGACCGCGGCGGGATCAGCCTCTGGGTGGTCGGCGACAACCTTCGCAAGGGTGCCGCGCTGAATGCGGTCCAACTCGCGGAGCTGCTGCTCGATCGGTAGGACGCAGGTCTCGGGCTCCCATTCCGCGGGCTGACGGCGCCGTATGCGAGGTGGAGAACCCTGGGTACGCGGAAATGCGAAACCCCGCCACTGGGGCGGGGTCTCGATGAGTCGGGACGGCCGGATTTGAACCGGCGACCTCATCGTCCCGAACGATGCGCGCTACCAAGCTGCGCTACGTCCCGAATCCCGGGATTGTACCCCCGTTCCCGTCCTGGCGTTCGGTCAGATGATCGAGACGTCGATTCGGTCGACCCGGTTCCGCTCCATGTCGAGCACGGTGAGCCGCACTCCGTCGACGTCGATCGAGTCGCCCTCGTCCGGTACGTGCCCCGCTGCCGCCATGAAGAATCCCGCGACCGTGCTGTATGGCCCGGCGGGGAGCGACCGGCCGACCTCGGCTGAGAGGTCCTCAATTGGGAGACGGCCGTCGGCGATCCATTGTTGTGGGCCGATGCGAACGACCGACGGGACGCCGGGGTCGTATTCGTCCTGGAGTTCCCCGACGAGTTCTGCGAGGAGATCCTTTGCGGTGATGATGCCCTCCACACCGCCGTGCTCGTCGACGACACAGGCGATGGCGAACTTCCGTTGCCTCATCTCCGTGAGGGCGTCGAGAATCGTCGCAGTCTCCGGCATGAACTGGGGAAATCGGACGAGGCCGGCGATGTCGTCTGGTGTTGCGTCGAAGCTTCGCTGAAGCAGGTCCTTGACGAAGAGCATCCCGAGGAGGTCATCGAGGTCGCCGCCGGTGACGGGAAATCGGGAGTGGCCGGTCGCCGCAACAGCCTCGCGTACGTCGTCCATTGTGACGGGCGCCGTCAGCGACACGATGTCGACTCGCGGCGTCATGACGTCCCGGATCGGCCGATCGGCGAGGTCGAACAGGGCGTCGATGATCTTCCGCTCGACTTCCTCGATCTGGCCATCTCGGTGACCGAGTTCGGCGAGAGCTCGGATGTCCGCATCGGTCACGGCGTCCAAAGCGCCCCGCACGGGAACACGCAACAGCCGCAGGATCCCCCGCGTGATGGCACCGAAGAACGACGCCAGCGGTGCGAGAACTCGGGACAGCTGCCATATCGCCGGGGCTACTGCGAGGGCGAACCGCTCGGGGTATCGGGTGGCCAGCGTCTTCGGCGTGATCTCGCCGAACACGAGGATGACGGCGGTGACTGCTGCGGTTGCGAGCCACGGGCCCCATTGCTCACCGACAAGCCCGATGAACAGCGTTGTGGCGACGGCGGCGGCGAGGACGTTGACGACGTTGTTCGCGACGAGCAGCGTTGACAACATCCGCTCGGGATCGGAGACGAGCTGCTCGACCCGGCGGCCAGCCTTGCTCTCAGACGCGAGTTGGTGCACCCGCTCCTTCGAAATGCCGATGAGGGCGGTCTCCGAACCGGAGAAGAATCCCGAGCCGACGGTGCAGGCCGCGAGGATCACGAGATAGATGATCTGCTCGGAGCTCACTGCCGAACTCCCGCAGCGTTGGTACTCGGAGGCTCAGCAGGCTCCGTCACACGTCTCCAGAAGCACCCGAAACTGCGGCGCGAAGAGCGGACGACGTGAACGGTTTGACGACCCACGTCGTAGCTCCGGAACGTCCGGCAAGGAACGTGTCGGCCTCGCGATCGAGGAGCAGGACAACCGGCACGGGGTCTTCGAGATCGCGGATGGAGCGAGTGATCGCCATGCCGCCCATTGAGGCGACTTGCAGATCAACCACGGCGACGTCGACCGACTCGTCACCGCTGGCGACCGCAGCGGTGGATGGATCGCTGTGGTCGATGAGTTCGTTGCTACCGATGCTCAAAGCCGCGTGAACCTCGCTCACCACCCAAGGATCGTCGGCAACCACCAGTACACGTGACATGTGGGGGAGCGTAGTCCGTAGTGCGTAGTCCGTAGTGCGTAGTCCGTGGCCGTTCCATGTCAGCTGCCGAGCCACGCCCTCGTACTCGGTCGGGACTCATTGTTGCGGATCAGACTCCCAAGCCGCCACCTTCGGCGCGCTCCGGCCTGAAGGGCCGGGTGCTCGCGCCTCCCCCACTGCACGGTGGACGCGAGCACGGTCTCGTGTCTTGGCTCCTGCTCCTTGTTTCTTCCACTTTCACGGTCCGCAGCGCTGCTGGGCCTCATAACATCGCTGCCGTGCTTCGCCGAACCAGTCTCCTCTTGTTGGTCATTGCCGCCGTTCTCGCGTTCGGTGGGGCCGTCGCTGCTCAAGACGACGATCTTCCCGTCGTTGTTCTGGATCTCAGGAAGCCGTTTGACCAGCGACTGATGGACTTCGCTGTGGACACGCTCGCCAACACACCGGCACACCTGTTTGTCCTGCAGGTTGATTCTCCGGGTATTGCCTCGGGAGATCCAGCGCCGCTGCTCCTAGCCATCGAAACGGCTCCCGCCCCCGTTGTTGTATGGGTCGGAGCACGACCCGCGGTGGCATACGGCGCCGTAGCGAGCCTGCTCAACCGAGCCGACCTGGGGGCAGCCGCCCCCGGAACTCGGGTGGGCTATCTCAATCCCGCGGTGATGACCGACAACCTGGCCATCGCACCACGGATCGATCGGTTCCCGGGATCAACCGAGGAGGAGCGGACCACCGATGCGGCCACCACCGCACAGATCCTCGCGACGGAGTCCTTCGTCCTCGACGAACCGATCCCCGGTTTCGTCGAACAGCTCGTTCCGTCGATTGGGCAGTTGATCGTCGGGCTCGACGGCGAGGTGACTACCCGCGGAGACGCTACGTTCGAGATCGAGACCGGCGAGATGGTTGTGTTGGAAGACGGAACGGAGGTGATGTCGCCGTCACGCCCGGTTCAGTTCTTGAAGCCCGGCCTCTGGGACCGTTTCCTCCGCCTCGCTTCCGAACCGGAGGCGACGTTCTTCTTCCTGGTCGCGGCGATCGCTGCAGCCACGTTCGAGTTCTACGCAGCCGGCGTCGGAGTCAGCGCCGCGGCCTCGGTCCTTGCGTTCCTGTTGGCGGGCTACGGGCTGGCGACTCTTCCGATATCGTGGCCGTCGGTCGGTGCGGTTGTAGTTGGCCTGGTGTTGTACACGTGGGACTTCCAGCGAAACCGGTTGGGGTGGAGAAGTGTTCTCGGGACCGCCCTGCTGGTTGTTGGTGGGTTGACGATCACCGCCGCGCGCCCGCAGATGGCGCCGGTCTGGTGGATTGTCCTCGTGGTTGTTGTGGGTACGGCGCTCTTCTACGGCGTGGCGCTGACGACGATCGTCCGGTCTCGATTCTCGACGGCCACGATCGGCCGCGAGTATCTGATCGGGAAGCGGGGAAATGCGGAAACGGCATTCGATCCGGAAGGGATCGTGGTTGTCGACGACGCCCGCTGGCGGGGGAGGGCTCACCGCGAGGCAGGGATCGAGGCCGGCGACGCTGTGGAGGTCATGGGTGTCGACGGGATTGTTCTCGATGTCGATCAGGCCGCCAAAGACTGAAAGATCCGCGGCCATTTCGCGCGTAAGAACGCGAAAAAAGTCGCGAAGAAATCCACCGTACTGCCAGATTTTTCCTGGCGTCCTTGGTGCACGGTTCCTACATTCCCGGGGCTTGGTCTTCGAGCTCGTGGAGGGCACCCATCGTGATAGCGCTCGATCGAACGTGGCAGCCCGTTGCCTCATGCAGCGGAAGCCACTCCCATCTGTTTTTTCCCCCGAGTGTCACCGAACGTAAGGAAGAGCGCGAGCGTCGAGAGCTGAGAGCGAAGTCAATCTGCAGAATTTGCCCGGTCGGGGCGGAGTGCCTCGAATACGCCATGACGATCCGCGAGCCGTACGGTATTTGGGGTGGACTTACCGAGGCTGAGCGTCGCCAGCAGAACCTTCGCGCGGCGAACTGACCGAACGTTCGTCCCCTCTGCGTCGAGTCCATCCCTCTGCGTCGAGCCATTCGAGCAGCGGCACCGCGTGCCGCCGCGATAGGGCGAAGTGATCACGAAACGTCGCCACCGTGAATCCGTCCGGCAGTGAACGCAGCCCGGCTGTAATCGTCTCGATCTGATCAGCCAACAGCACGAGGTCGTCATCGATACGCACCAGATCACCTCGCCGGATCAATGCGTGTGTCACTTCCGCCGGCAGACCGAGATCGGATGCTCGCGGGACGGCGAGATCGGCGGAGAGGAGCTCCCGCGCTGCTTCCCACGACGCTACGTCCTTGGCTCCGAGCGAGGGTGTGAATTCAACCAGGTGGATGGCGGGCCCATCCTCGGCGAGGTCACCGTCCACCTCGACGAGAGCGGCCATCAGGTCGGCATCCACGCGCAGCCGCGACGCTGCTTCCGACTTCGGGAGACCGGGACGAAGGGGGTACCTCTCGTGATACTCCTTCACCGCAGACCGCAGCTCACGTCCGCGAAGAGCGAAAACGTCCTCCGATAGATGCCGGGCGCCGACGCTGATGGCACCGCTCGGGTTCCCGCCGCCCGATGACCGATCCACTTCAGCGGCGGCGATTGAGCCGTGAACGGCGACCAGGGCGTCGGCACGTCGGTCGGGGCTGAGGTGGGCGGCATTAGCTAACGTGACGACATCGCCTGGAGTCGGCTTCCTGGTCGGCGACGGATCGAGCACGGTGCCACCGGCGATCACGGCGCGTCGCCCCGTGTCACGGAGGATGAAGCGATCGCCCATCATCACGGGGACGGGTGTGGCCGCTGTGATCATGACGGCCGGTGTCTCCGTGTCCCTCAACGCGCGAATCCGGGCGGAGACCGACGCCGTGCCGAGATGAACGTGATAGGCGCCCCGATCAGCGACTTCTCCCCCGGACCGGGGCGGGAAGTTGAGCTGGGCAAGGAAACGTCCAGACATCGTGATCGATCCGGGGCTGGCAAGGAGCACCCCGCGCTCGAGGTCTTGTTGGTCGACACCAACGAGATTGGCCGCGGCGCGCGATCCCGGTTCGATCGTGTCGCGGTCGATCTCATGTGATTGGAGGCTCCTGACACGGACCTCCGGTCCGGGATAACACCGCAGCCGATCGCCGACCGAGAGAGCTCCACCCGTCAAGGTCCCCGTTGCGACAACCCCTGCCCCGGCAATCCCGAAGGCACGATCGATCCACATGCGTGGGCGTCCAACGTCGGGTGTCGCACCGGCGGCGGTGAGCTCCGCATCAAGTGCCTCGACCAGATCATCGATGCCCTCACCGGTGACCGCCGATACCGGGACGACCGGCCACGATTCGGCAACGCTGCCCGCGACGTGTTCTTCGACGTCGATCTTCGAGAGTTCGATCAGCTCCGGATCGGCAAGATCGACTCTGGTGATCGCGATGACGCCGTGTGCCACGCGGAGGAGATCGAGGACGGCCAGGTGTTCCTCGGACTGCGGCATCCAGCCTTCATCTGCGGCGACCACGAACAGCGCGACGTCGAGACCCCCGACACCGGCGAGCATGTTCTTGATGAATCGTTCGTGACCCGGAACGTCGACGAACCCCACCGCCTTCTCACCGATCGCAGCCCACGCAAAACCGAGGTCGATCGTGAGGCCTCGCTCCTTCTCCTCAGTCCACCGATCGGGGTCTCGCCCGGTGAGTGCCTGCACCAACGTGGACTTGCCATGGTCGACGTGCCCCGCCGTTCCGATGATCGGCATCAGATCTCAGCCAACGCCGCGGCGACAATTGAGTCCTCATCGGGATGGACGGACCGCAGATTCACCAGTGCGGCGCCGTCCCTGCGCGCAGCAATGACGGGCGTTTCGTGGTCCGCGAGGGTCCGCCAGACGTACTCCTCCCGGCCGTCGAGACGGGCAACCGGTGTCGGGATGGAGAGGCCGGGAACCGAACCGGCCCCGGGGAGCGACTCCCCGTCGACAACTGCTCCGAGCGCGCCAGACGCGTCCAGCGCCGCCTGCGTTCGAGCGTGGATCACCTCGGTGGGTGTTGTGGCCATTGTCCAGAACGGAAGGGACGCGGCCGCTCCAGAGGCATAGGCCTCGAACGTGGTCGTCAGCATCGCAATCGTGGGGCTGTTGATGCGCAGCGCACGGGCGATGGGGTGCGTCGCCATCCGCTCGATCGACGTAGCACGGCCGACGGCGATTCCGGCTTGTGGACCGCCGAGGAGCTTGTCGCCCGAGAACAGCACCACGTCCGCCCCCTTTTCGAGCGTCTGCCGGACTCCCGGCTCGGCGGCAAGCCAGGCTGGTGGGCCGCCGGCGATCCAGGGGGCGTTGGTGTCCAGGAGGCCGCTGCCGACGTCGGCGATGAACGGAGCATCCAAGGTGGCGGCGACGGCGGACATCTCCGAGAACGGCACCTCCTCGGTGAAACCCTCGACGCGGTAGTTCGAGGGGTGGACCTTGAGGATGGCCTCGACGGACCCGGGGACCGAGGTGAAATCGCTCGCCCTCGTCCGGTTGGTCGTACCGACCTCGACAAGGTGCACCCCCGATGCGGTCATCAAGTCGGGGAGGCGGAACGATCCGCCGATCTCGATTAGTTCGCCTCGCGACACCGCGACGCGGCCGTCACGGCCGGCAAGTGCGGCGAGTGCCAGGAAGAGGGCTCCAGCGTTGTTGTTCACGACGAGGGCCGCCTCGGCTCCGACCGTAGATGCAATCAGCCTGTTCAGGTAGGTCGATCGTCTTCCCCTGGCACCGGTCTCCAGATCGAATTCGAGGTTGCTGGCACGGGGCACGTCGGCGCCAACGGTCGGCGCCCGGCCGAGGTTCGTGTGGAGGAGCACCCCGGTGGCGTTGATCACGCCGCGAAGCCGGGAAGATGCCAACACGCGGAGCCGATCGGCGGCGATCGTCGCGGGATCGGCAGCGGAACCCCCCTCGATAGCCGAGCGTGCCTCGTCAACCGCCTGCCTCGTGATGGTGACGAGCAGACTGCGCGGCACGTCGAATTCGCCGGCGAGGTCGCCTGCGAGCGCATCAACGGATGGAAGGTCACGAGGGTCCACGTGCGCAGACTACCGGTACCGGTATCCTCGGCCCCGTGCGTTGGCGTTGGGTTCTCTTTGCTGCGTTTGTGGTGGTCCCAATCATCGAGATCGCCATCCTCGTCGCGTTCAGCCAGGCTGTTGGTGTCTGGTGGACCATCGGGCTGGTGATCGTCACGGCGTTCGTCGGCTCCTGGCTGGTCGCACGTCAGGGGCGAGAAGCCGTTCAGACCGTTCGGGCCGAATTCGCGCAAGGGGTGGTCCCCGCGTCCTCACTCGCCCACGGAGTGATGATCGTCATCGCGGGTGCTTTCCTCCTCACACCTGGCCTGCTCACCGATGCCGCCGGATTCCTGCTGCTGATCCCGGCCGTGCGAGAGGCGATTCGACGCTGGTTCGTCGCCCGATCGGCGGCTCGCTGGACCATCGTGCCGTGAGCGGGGCTCCGCGACCGGCTTCCACGATTTGTCTGGTTCGCGACACACCCACCGGCCTGGAAGTCCTCATGGTCCGGCGGAACCCAGAGGCGCGGTTCATGGGGGGAGCCTGGGTATTCCCCGGTGGTGCCGTCGACGCCACCGATCAGTCTGAAGTGGCGCACGCGGCCGTGGCGTGCTCGAACGAGGGGATGCTTGCGTGGGTCGCAGCCGCCGAGCGGGAACTCGTTGAGGAGACGGGAATCTGGCTGCTCGAGAGCGGGACGGTCGCCACCTCCGACCGTCCGTCGGGCGTGGCGGTGTTCTCGGACATCCTGGAACGTGAAGAGTGCTTCACCGGTGATGCCCTGCGCTACTTCGCGAATTGGATTACCCCGAGCCCGCTCCCCGTCCGATTCGACACCCGGTTCTTCGTCGCGACCATGCCGCCGGGCCTCGATCCGGTCGTCGACCGTATCGAGCTGGTTGATGCCCGCTGGATTCGACCCCCTGACGCGTTCGAACTTTCCGACGCCGGTGAATGGGACATTGCGTTCCCGACACGCAAGATTCTCGAATTTCTGGGTGGATTCAGCACCACTGCGGCCCTCGGTGAGAACATCGAGCGGCAATCGGATGTCACCCCAATCCAGCCGCGGCTTGTGGTGGTCGATGGTCAGGTCACGATTCTGATGCCCGACGATCCGGGCTTCGACGAAGCGGCCGCCGGGGAGTCCGATCCAGCGCTGCTGTCGGCGCTCGAGCGCACTGCCCGATCCGGCGGCGAGAACCCCCCTGAGATCGCCTCACCGTGACGATCGAGCGGGTGCTCGCACCCAATCCCGGGTCTCGGCCACTCGGCCGATCATCCGCTCTTCACATCGCCTCTGGCACGGCTGACCGCCGTCAGGGTTCGCCGGTCAACACGTAGCTGTCTTCGGGAATCACCGAGAGGTCGACCTCCATCTCGCGAGAGAACTCGTCAGCAAAACCGTCGGCCAGCGTCTGCGGCGAAGCGAGCTCTCCGGACCCGACGATCACGACTTCGGCCTCACCCCCGCGAACGGTGACCGAAACCAACCGATAGCCGGGGGCATCATCGAGCCAATGCTCAACGACGCCGGTCGCCTTGCCGGCGTTGGTGACCGAAGCGAGCACTTCATCGCCGGCAATCGTCAGCGGGATGGCGATGAGAAGTAGGGCCACGACCACGGTCGCGTACGAGCGGTTGATCTGACGTCGATTCGCCTCGACGTGGAACCAGGGAGAGAAGCCGACCAGGACGAAGGTGACTCCTGCGGCCAAAATGACCCCGACGAAGTTGGTGAGGAACAACAGGGTCGCGCCGAGGGCGAAGTCCCACTCGCCGGCTTCGAGCGTGATCCCAATCACCGTCAGCGGCGGGACCAGGGCGACCGCGATTGCCACCCCGGGTAGCGAGTCGGAAATGTCGGGACGTGAGACGGCGAAGGCTCCGGCAGCGCCTGCTGCAAAAGCGATCATCAGATCCACCGTGGTCGGCGAAACCCGGCTCAATATCTGTGAGTTGGTCGTGACCTCGAGCACAGGGAAGTAGCGCGACAGGATCCACGACCCGGCGACGGCAATCGCGACCCCGCCGGCGACCAGGAACAGCGACCGAGTCGCCCTGACCGTCCAACCCATCAGAAGAGAAGCAGACGTGGCCATGATCGGGATCATCAGCGGTGCGATCAGCATTGCGCCGATGACGACCGCTGTGGAGTCCGCGTTGATACCGAACGTGGCGATGGCCGTCGAGAAGGCCATCAGGACGATGAACCGAGATATGCGCCCCTTGGCAGCTTCACCCTCGAAGATGACTTTGTCGACGACGGCCTGGCGAGCGTCGTCGCCCATGTCGCGTCGGTGGAGCCAATCCAGCACAACGCTTTCC
>Ga0316197_10000333_pt1 | contig 33531 bp, 28 predicted proteins | sample OudBiesiAoxic_MG_FD_204939 | JGI IMG/M metagenome (GOLD analysis project Ga0316197, IMG submission 204939) | Coastal sediment microbial communities from Oude Bieten Haven, Netherlands - site A oxic | ecosystem: Environmental > Aquatic > Marine > Coastal > Sediment | place: Netherlands... | reverse complement strand
GGCATCGTTTAATTAAACATGCCAACGAGTTAATTTTTATGTGGCAAAAGACTAAGCAAGATGTAGGGATCACAGCACAGCACTCAATGCAGTTAGTGGTCGGCGCTAAAAGTACAATATGGGATATAGTTTTGCAAAATTGGCTGCAAAAAATCCATCTTAATATTGAAGATGTTAGCTTGTTAACCAGCACCTATAGTGCGCCGGAATTACGCAAAAGTTTATTAAATCGTATTATCGATATCGGTTTCCTATTTGAGCCGACTTTTGTGGGAGAAATTATTTCTGAAAAAGTGGCTACTGTCCCTTTACATTTAGTGACAACAGATCCTGAACATGCTCGCAATTCAACGCCACTGAATGATTTTATTATGGTGGATTATGGCGAGTCTATCACTGCCCAATACTTACGCGAATTTCAAGATGCTCCAGAAGCAAAGCACTTTATGAGTCAACCTAAGATTGCATTGAATTTTATTTTAGAAGTGGGTGGTGCTGCTTATTTACCTCGTCAAATAACCTTTAAGTATTTATCTGATAACCAACTCTTTTTAGTGGAAAATGCACCTGTCTTCAGCCGTGATATTTATGCTAATTATTTAGCTAATAATCAAAAAAGAGAGATGATTGAACAAGCCTTAAAATTATTTCCTAATATCAGAAAGTAAGCCTGCAATTAAGGTGATTGATTTTATTTATGCGTTGCGCATACCGTGAGAAGATTGACGTAAGAGCCTGGTAATAAATAGCCTGGTAATAAATAGTTTGCTAATAAACAGTCTGCTTAAGGTTTTGATGATGAGCGAGATAAAAATCCGAGACACTAACCGCTGTCACTGGTTAATGTCTCGGTTAAAAGAGATGCTTAGGCTTTAGCTATAGTAGTAACAAACTGCCAAGCCCTAAGAACACAATAAACCCAAAAATATCGGTCACAGTGGTTAATACCACGGAGCCTGATAAAGCAGGGTCGATATTAAATTTACTTAAAATCCAAGGGACCCAAACGCCCGATAAAGAGGCGATTAAAATATTACCTAAGATAGAAATAAAGATAGTCAGTGAGAGCAGTGGGTTATCAAACCAAACAAAGGTGATCGCACCAATCACAATCGCCCATAACACTCCGTTAATAGCACCCACTTTAAGTTCTTTAGTGATAATATCTTTTTTGTTGGCATCGTTAATTTGTCCAAGTGCTAAACCACGTATGATCAAGGTAATGGTTTGGCTACCTGAGATCCCCCCCATTGAAGCAACCACTGGCATTAATACTGCCAAGGCAACCACTTGTTGAATGGTGGCTTCAAATAAACCAATAAACCAAGAGGCTAAGAAAGCCGTTACTAAGTTAATACCTAACCATACCGCCCGGTTTTTGGAGCTTTGCCATACATTACCGAATAAATCTTCCTCTTCCACTAAACCGGCAGATTGAATTAATTGCGCTTCGATAATTTGTTCTTTATAACGATACGCGGTTGGTAAATCTAAGCGTCCAGTTAAGCAACGGTTCTCATCAATGACTGGTAATGCAGACTTATCTGAGTCAATCAACATCTCAGAAGCATCAGCGATGTCATCATTACTACTAACAAATTCTACATCGGTATTAATTAAAGCGTGAAACTCTTCATCGGTATTGGCTTTAAAGACCGCATTTAACGCAATCTCACCAATTAATGCCGCGTTCTCATCCACAATATAAATAACATCAGTAAAAGCAGGTAAATTTTTACTGCATACTTTTTTTACCGTTGATAGCTTCAACTGCTGTGGTATTTGAATCTCAGTAAAGTTTTGCCAATGACCCACTTCATCGAGTGAGTAATCACATGACTTTTTATATAAGCTGCGTTGCTTTGCTGTCATGTTAGTCACAGCATAATCAACAAAACGGTCATTTAGACTTTCAGATAACTCTAAAAGATCTACCGCATCCAACTTTGTTAATAGAGGAAAGCAGTCTTCATCTTCCAGAGTACCAAGTAGTAACTCCCTCGATTCATGTTTCATCACGATAAACACATTTTGCTGTGTTTCGTCAGTTAACGTTTTCCATAAGCTGATCCTGAGCTTAACCGGAAATGACTCTAATAAAACTGCAATTTGTTCATCGGAAAGCTGTTGCTCAATTTCTGCAACTAATTCGCTAATATCCTGCTCTGATTCAAAGCTATTATTAATTTTTTCAATGTAATCGGGTAATAGTTCTACTACCATAAACCCTCCTTTTTTATTGGTGCGATGAATTTTATGCCGCTACAAAAACGGGTTTATTTTTTATGTCTTATTTTGCATTAATTGTTGTTGCTCAAACCATAATTTCATAAAGTCAGCGGTCAAGCTTTGTTCGATTTCTAGCGCACGGTCAGTGGGACAGAAAATAGTAAATAATAGTTGGGTATCTCCAATGTCTGACGTGGCTACCTGTATATGCGGCTCAGGGCCTGCGATGTGGACATCTAAACGATTTTCAATTAATTGGTTGTAGCGTATTGCTACATCGTTAAAATCTGAGCAGTAACTATGTGCTTTTTCATATAACTCTTCTAAAAAAATAAAGGGATTAACACTGCCATCACGTGTGATTGTAAAGTGATGCATGGCATAGCGTTTTAGAAAGTTTAAGTTTTTAATGGATGATGTAATTAATTTGCTATTAGGTACATACAAGGTTTTTCCGGTGTACTCATAGGCATCAATATTGACTTCTAATAAGGTTAATTTAGCCCAATCAATGGAATGCACTTCACCATAACTATCGCCTACTTGTATCCAGTCTCCGATACGAAAAGGTCGGCTTGATACAATATATAAAAAGCCAATAAAGCATTGAATAAACTCTCTCGTTGCAATCACAATCGCAACCACAAAAGCGGCAATTGAAATAGCAAATTCATGAAATTCAGCTGCCCAAATATTAAAGATGCCAATAAAAATAAATATCGTAATCGCATTATTTACAATATTCATTTTTAAGCGTTTATTAGATTTTCCTTTTTGCTGCAGTAATTTTAAGATATAAACTTTACTGCCCATTAATACGAGAATGAGTAGAATAGTTAATACACTATTACTATTGATTAGTGCTTGAAAAAAAGGGTTGCTTGTTAAATCAAATGAAAAGAGTTTTTCAAACATAATTACGGGTGCTCGCTTAAATCGGGTGTATTTTTTATTTGCTGAAGTTTAACAACAACCTATTTTATTACTACCACTACTTACTCGTTAGTGGTGGTTAAACGTTTAATACCTAGCCGTTTTTTGATAAGTTTGTTACTAGTTACAGACCACTAAATCGGTTCACTATAATAAAGATCAAGGATCTTAGAATAATTGTTAGGTCTTTATTTATCGGTGCTTCATGTCTTTTTTGTCGATACTTGTTGCCTATTAAGAGTTAATGAGCCATCAATATGTAGGTCTCTTTGTGGATAAGCAACAACGATATTATGTTCTTCAAACAGCTCTTCTAGTCGAAAACGAATATTGCTGCGCATCACTCTTAAGCCGCCTTCTGCGCTTGAATCTAACCAAAACGTAACTTCAAACATGAGGGCGTTATCTCCGAAGTCTTCAAAAGTAACAACAGGCGCGGGTGTCATTACGATTTTCTGTTGTTCCTTAGTGGCTTGCATGATCAGCTCTGCCACTTTTCTTGCTGGTGACCCATAAGCGACACCTACGGTAACGGATGTTCTAACCAAGGTGTCAATTAAGGTCCAGTTAATAACGGTATTCTCCAATAATTTACTATTAGGGATAAGCAAGTGCACGCCATCTACTCGACGTATTCGTGTAGAACGAGTATTGATCTCCTCAACAACGCCTTTTGCTTCTTCAACCTCCAAAAAATCACCAATACGTATTGGGCGTTCCCACATTAATATCCAGCCACTGATGAAGTTATTGATAATGTTTTGTGCACCAAAACCAAAACCAATGGCAATTGCACCGGATAAAAAGGCAAAAGCGGTGATCGGTACGTTAATCAAATCTAGTGTTGTTATTAGTAATATCGCCATCGCAATGACATAGAACATGCGTAGTAGCAAATGGATAATATTAGGATCTGTTTTCTTTGATACTAAACGTTTGGTGATCAATTTTGCTATCCAGCGAGTGAATATTATCCCTGTAATTAATAAGGTGGGGATCAGTAATATACTGCCTAGGGTAATAGCATGATCGGCGACGGTCAGGAGCTTGTACGATAAGAGTTCGTTGATTTGTGTTAAGTTCATAAAAGTTCCTTTAAGCGACTTTAAATATGGACATAGTTATGCGGTATATTTTATCTATTTTTTAGTAGACAAGTGCTGGTTATCTATAAGTTGATAGCTATCTATCAGTTGATGCTATTGCTAACTTGCCCTTATTCTTGATTTAACTGTTGATTGAAGTCGGTGTTTTAATGTGTAACTCGGGCGGTTGTATGCCTTTTAACAACAAACCAAATATATCTGCTCCAGTAATAATGCGCTTGTTTTCACCCCAAATAAGCAACACGTCTCGTTCGATCGCGCCATCAAAAGATTTATCCACGGACTCGCTCATTTTCATTTTAATAATGGCATCGTTTAACATGGTTGACTCATCGTTAATGATGGTTGGGCGATGGCAATGTTTATACGGGTCAAAATTTTCTGTTTCAAAAAACACATCACGTAAGAAACTATCTGAATCGACTACCACCAAAGGATCTCCCTGTGGGTTAGTTAATACTATCCAGCGATGACCTGATTTATTCATTAATCTTAAAAATTCATTATTCGGTGCGGATGTAATCTCAGGAATAATCGGTAAATCTAACTTGGTAGGCAAGGCAATAATAGAGTCAGGATCGATCACTTCACCTTCTTCGATAACTGAAATTTTATCTAATTTAAAAAAGTTTAACGCGCCGATACCTTCTACATGGTTAATGTCAGTTTCTTCTGCTTCAATATGTTTACGAATAATGCTACTTAACTCACTCTCCGCCAAATAGGTGATACCTTCTTTACCCAACCAAGCGTCTAAAATCAATGCCGTAGGTTTAGCTACGGGATAAAATAAAAGCTGATAAAATTTGATCACCGGTGCTAATAAAGCACCCATTTTCAGTGCATTTCTTGAGAAATAAGCCTGTGGTGTGATCTCGCCAATGATGGTGATAGCGATAGTTGAAAATAGAAAAGCACTGATCCCGGCTAGGGCTGAATCAGATAATAAGGTTAATAACACATTGATTCCTACATTGCCCCACAGGATCGTGGTTAATAAAAAGTTAGAATCATTTCGTAACCTTAATACTTTTTGGGCTTCTTTATTGCCTTTGGTTGATTCAACTTCGAGCTGTAATCGGCTTAATGAAAATAAGGCAATATTCAACCCTGAAAAAATAGCTGATTGTGAGATGCATAATGCAATGGCAACCCAGGTGATAATTTCTAAGGACATATTCCACCGCATAAGTTTATAAAGTTGAAATAAAGTTTATAACCTTTACCTAAACAAAGGAATTTATTATTGATAAACAATAAAAAGATGACACGAAGCGCAACCTAGCTCACTATATAAAGAGAGTTACAAACAAGATTAAAAATCGTTTAAATCATAAAAAGAGAATACTTATGATCAGGTGCATGTTGTTAAAAGAAGATAAATCATTCATTTATGGAGATGAATCCTTAGTCGATATTTGGAAGCAGAATCCAAATGATTCTTTATGGATTGATTTTGACTCACATGATCAAGAGAAAGAGCGCTTATTCATGAAGCAGTTAGGATGCCATTCTCTAGCCATTAAAGACGTACAACGTGATCGCCATCCACCAAAAATTGAATTATTTGATAATTATATATTTATGCTTTATCGCGGTATTTTTCATCCTGGTGATGATTTAGTTTTTGAACACTTACAAATTGGCATGTTTGTGGGCACCAACATTGTGATCACTTCACATGCTAAAAAATCTATCTCTATTGATAAACTATTTAGTATTGAAGGGGAAAAGTACCTATCAAAAAGCCCGATCACTTTAGCGCTCAGAATTTTTCATTATAGCTGTGGTATCTACCTTCAAAAACTATTTGAATTTGAAGAAAAACTAGAGTCTTTGGAAGATAAGTTTCAGATGGGAGGTGATGATAAAATGATGCAGGAAATTACCCTGTACCGATCTCGTTTGACTAAGCTTAAACGGACGTTTAATTATCATAGTAATATCGGCAGTGAGCTGAAAATATTAGTGACAGATGAAACGCCTATCATCAATCAAGCTGAACTACATACGGTAACCGATGTACACGAGCGTATCGAGCGATTATTGAGTTTGTCGCAAATGCATTACGATATTTGTAGTGATCTGATCAATGGTTATTTATCGGTTACTTCTCACCAGCTAAATGCCACCATGCGAGTATTAACCGTGATCACCGCTATTTTTATTCCATTAGGCTTTTTAGCGGGATTATATGGTATGAATTTTGACTATATTCCAGAGTTAAAAATAACCCACGGCTACTATTATTTACTCGGTTTTATGAGCTTTATTTCATTGAGTTTAGTTATTTTATTTAAGAAAAAACGGTGGCTCTAGGTTTGTTGACTACATTACCCATTTCGAGACGTCATCACGTTGTTTTATTTGTTTTAACTGTACTCATATTGGGGTTAGGCTATTACTTTTCCTTGATCCAGTTACTTGATACAGAATGGTTTTCGCGTTCAGGAAGTGTCGTCGTGGTACTAGGTATTATTTCTGGTTTTTCTGGCATTATCGAAGAAAGGGTATTAATAAGCCGGCTATCGATACGAAAACGCCTCGAGATATTGCAAAAAAAACGTAAATTAAGATTATTAAAAGCAACTCCTGACTATGTGCAAGAAGAGCTAGATGATATAGAGGAAAAGTATCTCGTTTTGATCAAAGAGTCGATGCATTCTATTAAATTTAATGCGGGGATCAGTGAAGGTATTTTACTTATTTTAGGCACATTGACTTGGGGTTTTGGCGATATTGCTTTAACCTTTATTGTGTAGTTTTGTATTCTGTTAATGTGCCATTGTAATACTCAAGTCATCTTTATTTAGAATCTATTTATCTCACAGCTTGTTGATTTTTGCATCTTGATTGATAACAGGTATATACTCGATCAACTCTCTATTAATGTGAATTTATATATGATTACAGAACAATTTATTTGGTTTATTGATAGTCGCTTTTATTACCAAACGACTTCATTAGATAAGCTAGTTCACCTTATTCCGCCGCATCAAAAAACACTGAAAATAATCATTGATGCAAGTACGCAATTAAAGGGACGTGGTTATTGGCATCTATTCACTGAAAAAGACACTTTACTCGATGAACTGATGGCAAAAATAGAGTTAAAAAAAGCACAGTTAATTAAATTTTTTGACATGAATGCCATTAATGTAGAGATAGTGATTAATCAATCTGCCGATTATCTTAAAGTTCTTAGTACTGACATTAAAAACAATGCCAATAGCCTCGTTGTGATTGAAGATAATGTGGTTGAGAAACGGCATTCAATCTTTCAAAAATTAACAGATATCGATTGCCCTGTATTATTGCTCAACCATAAAGCTTGGAGTGACCCTATTAAATTGGTGGCTGCTGTTGATCCATTACATGAGCATGCTAGGTCAGGTACTATTGACGAAAATATTATTGCATTAACTGAGAGTTGGTCGCGCCTATTAAAAGCAGGCTGGGTTGTTGCACATTGCTATTATGTGACCTCAGTATTAGTGAAATACAAGCATAAAATATTAGCGATGCACCGAGATGGGTTAGCAGATTTTGCTAAGAAATATCGCGTTTCTTCTGGTAAATGCATTTTATTGGAAGGTGTTCCTGAGGTCGCATTAAGTGCATATATCGCCAAAAATAATAGTAATATTTTGGTGATGGGAATGGTAACCAGAAATAAACTAGAGCAACTCTGGATCGGTAGTACGACAACCGCGCTATTAACTAAGTTACCTTGTGATATTTTATTGGTTAAGAAGTAGTTAAGCGTCTTAATTGCCTACTTCTTTGAAGAAACTCGATATATATCCACTATACCGATAATCCAAAAAGTAAGCAGCGCATAAGAGTACATATTAAGAGTTTGCATGCTTGCACCGGAGCTCATTAAAATAGCGTCGCTGATCGCGTCGATAGTTAAGGGGATATCTCCGCGTTGAATGTTTATTATTACTTGCTCTGTTTTAGTAAACATTTCTGTCATCAGTAACCATAACGGTACAGTAAAACCTACCATAATAATGGTGCCAGTTACGTAGTGCTTAAATAAAAAATGCCCTAATCCTGGATAGACGAAGGCTGAAATTAAAACGGCTTTTAAGGATTTTTTCATAGACTTGGGTAATCTTGAAAACCTAATTGAGATGACACATTTTTACCTGCTTGATGCAATAGGCCAACATAATAACTAAGGCGACTTTCATCAAAACGTATCGTAGGTAGTGAAATTGAAATGCCTGCGATTACTGTACCAAACCTGTCATATATTGGTGCGGCAATGCATCTTAATCCCGGTTCTTGCTCCTGGTTATCTTGTGCATAGTGCTGTTCTTTAACCAAGCTTAACTCTGCAATGAGTTGCTCCGTATTCTCTAATGTCTTTTCAGTGTGTTTAATAAAGGTAACGCGAGATAAGGTATCGCGAATAAATGCCTGTTCACGTTCAGCCAATAATACTTTACCAATAGCGGTACTATACAGAGGGTTACGGCGCCCGATTCTTGATTGCATTCTTAAACTGTAATTAGAATCAATTTTATGAATATAAATAATAGAATCATCATCTAATGCGCCTAAGTGTAATGCTTCATTCGTTTGTTCTGAAATGAATCGCATCTCTTTATCTGCTAAGCCAATTAAATCTACATACTCTAGCGACTTCGCACCTAATTCAAACAGTTTTAGCGTTAAAGCGTATCGATCCGCTTCCTCTTCTTGCGCTACATAACCGAGTGTTTTCATGGTTTGCAAAAATCGGTAGGTGGTTGCTTTAGACATCATTAAGCGTTGTGATAGCTCGGATACACCGATATTTTTTTGCTCACCTAGGGCTTTTAAAATACTAAATACCTTTAATACCGATGAGACTGATTCAGGCTGAGTTGGTTTATCCATTTTTTATCCTTATTAAGCACTATTTGTATGCATTATATAGTGTGGGATAGTGTAGTGCAGTATTTTTAAAAGTCCTTTTTAAAAATTTAAAAACAGTAATATTTTCTGTTAGAAAGCAAGTCACTTGTTATTCAATGTTAATTATAAAACGTTGTTTCAATAATATTTGTTGATTGTTGTTTTTTTGTGTATATTGAAGTGTGGCTGTTTAGCGTTATTTCTTTGTTCAGGTGAAAGTAATTAAGGAAGATATTATGATTTTGGAATCATTTAGTTTACAAAATAAAGTGGCGATTGTGACTGGTTGTAATACTGGGTTAGGGCAGGCTATTGCATTAGGGTTGGCACAAGCGGGTTGTAAAGTCGTTGGCGTGAATCGCTCTGCTCCAGTGCAGACTATGGAAAAAATGGAAGCAGCTGGTTACGAATTTCTTGACCTGCGTGCTGATCTAATTAAACAAGATGGTATTGAAAATATCATTAAAGAAACACTACAACGCTTTAATAAAATTGATATCTTGGTGAATAACGCTGGCATTATTCGTCGTGAAGATGCGCTCGATTTCTCAGAAGAAAACTGGGATGACGTAATGAATGTTAATACTAAGACTGCATTTTTTATGTCTCAAGCCGTTGCCAAACAGTTTATTGCGCAGAAGCAAGGAGGAAAGATCATTAATATTGCTTCGATGCTTTCTTTCCAGGGAGGGATACGTGTTCCCTCTTATACTGCATCAAAGAGTGCATTAATGGGGATCACTAAAGCGATGGCTAATGAGTGGGCCAAATTTTCAATTAATGTTAATGCCATCGCGCCTGGGTATATGGCAACTAATAATACGACGGCATTGAGAGCTGATAAAGCACGTAATGCTGCGATCCTTGAGCGTATTCCTGCTGAGCGTTGGGGAACACCTGAAGATGTTGCTGGACCCTGTGTCTTTTTAGCTTCCGAGGCCGCAAACTATATTCATGGCTATACAATTGCCGTTGATGGCGGTTGGTTGGCGCGATAAGTCGCGTATAAGAGGGCGCTTTTTACAATTATTGAGGCTAGCTTAAGCTTTTATATCACTGATTATGTGCGATTTAAGCTTTGTCTTTGTTTTAAGCATTTGCTTTCAACAATTTTACCAACTATCAGCTACAACAGATATCAGCGGTTTTATGGTTAAGTGCTTTACGTTCTAATTGTGCGATCAGGCCACCAAGTATTGCTAACCCTTGTGATATTTTGTCAATATTGATGGCGGAAAACCCGAGCCTTATATAGTTTTTTGGAGCGTCTTGCTGCATAAATAAAGTATCGCCTGATTCAATTAAAATACCTTGTAGTGCAGCTGCTTCGCGTAATTTGTGGCTAGTTATGCTGGTGGGAAGCGCTATCCAGAAGCAGAAGCTACCGGGTGTGGAGTATATTTCACAATTTAATAAATGCTGTTCAATACCTTGTTGCATCTGTAACCACTTTTGTTCATAGGTACGGCGCATACGTCGCACATGGCTGTCATAATAACCTTGGCTAATAAATAACGCGGTAATACGTTGGTTGTTTGATGGTGGGTGACGGTAATGCAAAGTACGTAACTTGCGTAACTCAGTAATTAATGAACTATCCGCCACCATATAACCAATGCGTATACCCGGACTCAGTGACTTAGATAAACTACCGGTATATATAACGCGACCATCTTGATCGAAACTTTTTAAAGCCGGTAAAGGTTTTTCTATAAAGTTAACTTCACTTTCGTAATCATCTTCAATCACAATAAAATCATCTTTAGAAGCTTGTTCCAACAAGGCTTTACGGCGCTCAATGGTCATGGTGACAGTGGTGGGATATTGATGGCTTGGTGTTACGCAGACATAGTCACAATGGCTAAGTTGCTCGCCGACTTGTAAACCTTGATCATCAACATCCAAGGCTTTAACTGGGCTGTCACATAATGAAATAACATGTCGTAAATTTGCATACCCTGGGTTTTCTACACCAAAAGTGACGGACTGATCGGCTAATAAACTGGTTAATAAAAACAGAGAATTTTGAGTACCTAAGGTGATCAATATTTCATCGGTTTTTGCGCTGATCCCTCGTTTTGATAAAATTTGTTGGCGGATCTGCGACACTAGCTGTGGGTCATCCATATCGATATAGCCTTCAACCCACTCATGTAACTTACCTTTACTCTCTGCAATTCGTGAACATTCGCGCCATTGATAAAGTGGAAATTCATTAACGTCGATATGACCATAAATAAAAGGGTAAGGGTATTTCAGCCAGTTTTCATCTTTATTAAGAGTTGATAACTGACTAGGTTGTTTTTGTAAACGTTTGGACCAATTGGGTTGATTACGATTTTTTGAGTCTGAGATTGTAGTTTGTTGCACCGTATTGGGGAGTCGCTGCACCATAAGTAAGTCAGGGTGCACGAAGAATCCACTGCGTTTACGTGCAATCAGGAACCCTTCATCCACTAAACTTTCATACACCAGTACTACTGTATTTCTAGATACTTTTAATAACTGCGCCATTTTTCTGCCAGAGGGTAATGCCTTGTCACCAAAGGCGTCTTGCTCGATTAGCTCGACTAATTTTTCACGGATCTGTTGTTGATAAGTGCTGTTTTGATGCAGCTCAATATTCATTAAAAAATCAACCATATGGCACCTGCTTAAAAGTTGGAGCGAATTTTGTTTATAGGTTTGTATGCGTTTAGCAATTTATCTGTTTGCTTTCTATGTATAAACGCAATTTTTGAGCCAATTTTTTTGTAAAGAGGCTATTCAAAAGGTGCTGAAAAAGCGCGTGAGTATGAGAGCTGAAAAAGAGCGTAAAAACAGAACCAGATAATCAAGTGAATAATCGTGGACCACGAATTTCAAAAACTGGCTCTGTATCTTATTTTTTGCACCGCGTAGTTTAAATAACGAAACCAACGTCACATCAACAGCATCAGTTAAATAAGGAATTTTAAGATGAGAAAGTGTAAATCAATAAAGTTAATGACAGCTATGGCCGCGCTATTTTTTGCATCAACAGTGAGTGCAAAAGACGTCACGATTGGTTATATGGGCATGAATAACCCTTGGAAACATGCGATTAACGAGAAGTTAATTGAGAAAGAAACGGGTTATAACGTGAAATGGAGACGTTTTGACTCGGGTGCAAAAGTGATCACCGCAATGGCTTCTGGTTCAATTGATATTGCTTCTGCAGGCTCTAGCCCAATTGCTGCCGCAGTAAGTCGTGGTATCAACATTGAATTAGTTTGGATTTTAGAAAACATAGCGGATGCAGAAGCATTAGTGGTGCGTAACGATAGTGGTATTACTGCACCCTCTGATTTAAAAGGTAAGCGTATTGCTGTCCCGTTTGTATCAACAACACACTTTCATGCACTGTTTGCTTTAGAGCAATTTGGACTATCTGATAAAGACGTAAAACTCACTAATATGCAACCTAATACGATTAATGCAGCATGGCAACGTGGTGATATTGATGGCGCGTTTGTCTGGGATCCGGTGTTAGGCAAGATTAAAAAAGATGGGCATGTACTGATCACGTCGAAAACCCTAAGTTCATGGGGCAAACCTACCTTTGATGGTTTAGTGGTTGATAAAGAATTCGGTAAAGAAAATGCAGAATTTATGGCTAAAATTCTGAAAATAGCCGGTGACCTTGACCAACAATACCGTAGCAGCAAAGAGACTTTTGATGCATCACATCCGATCGCCAAATCTATCGCAAAAATATCTGGCGGTGACATTAACCAAGTTGCAAGTGTATTAGCGCTTTATGAATTCCCTACCTTTACTCAACAACTATCATGTAGCTGGTTGGGTTGTGGTATTGATGGTGGCGCAGTTAAATCATTAAAATCAACCTCAGAATTCTTGAAAAAAGAAAACAAAATTAACGAATTAATGCCTGATTACAGTGTGTTTGTTAATCCAGAATACGCATTAGCTGCATCCAAGCTATAACTCGTCAATTACCCATTATCCAATTAATTATTATCCAATTACCCATTTAACTAAGCAAAGCTATCTAGGAGCGTTGTAATGAACACATTGAAAGTTTGTGAAGTATCAGTTGTCTATCCGGGCTCAGACGGTGGTGAGTCAGTTACTGCCCTATCAGATGTTAATTTAACCATGGAACAAGGCGATTTAGTGGTTGCTTTAGGGGCCTCAGGTTGTGGCAAAACAACATTACTGAACCTGATTGCTGGTTTTATTTCCCCAAGTAAAGGTTACTTGACCTTAGGTAGTAGCAAAGTCAAAGGTTACCCAAGAGTATTATGTGGCAAAGATATTGGTGATGAAGTGACAGGACCAGACGCTGATCGCGGTGTTGTATTTCAAAAACATGCGTTACTACCTTGGTTAAATGTCATCGAAAATACTGAATTTGGTTTAAAGCTACAGGGTGTAGATAAACAAACGCGCCGTGAACGTGCCGCAGAATATTTGAAATTAGTGGGCTTAGAAGACTTCCATCAACATAAGGTTTATCAACTTTCAGGTGGTATGCAGCAACGTGTAGGGATTGCTCGCGCATTAACTAATGACCCCAAAATGTTGTTATTGGATGAGCCTCTGGGGGCTCTTGATGCATTAACACGTGAATCATTACAAGAGTTGCTGTTAGACGTGTGGCGTAAAACCAATAAGATGATGTTCTTTATTACCCATAGTGTTGATGAAGCCTTGTTATTGGCAACTCGATTAGTCGTGATGTCACCACGACCTGGCCGTATCACACATCAATTCGACTTAAACTTTAATCAACAATTTTTAGATTGCAGGGATGCAAGGCAAGTTAAATCTAGCCCTGAATTTATAGCAATGCGTGAACAAGTATTAGCAATCATTCATGGCGACGAATTAGCAGTAGCCTAAGGAACTATTATGACCAGTATGACTAAATCAATGGATGCAAGCTCAACTCGCTTATCCAAGAAAAAAGTAGTGACTAATAAACCTGTTGCTGAAGCACAAATGGTAGATAGTAAAGAAGAACGAGAAAGCGCAGCCGCATCGATTTCATTGTTAGATAAAATCCAACTTAAAATTAAGAAAATGACTGCACCAAGCGCAGTGCAAAGTGGCGAATACTTCGGTACGCCTGGTGCCGGAGATAGCCGTTTAATTGGTGTTTGTTCAACTATATTTTTTATCGCTGTTTGGGCTATTGCCACGGAAGGTGGCTTTATTAAGCCTATCTTTTTACCTTCGCCTTTGGACGTGGTACAGCGTTTAATTGATATTACTGTTGATGGTTTTGCAGGGGCAACATTAGTTGAACATTTGAATGCAAGTTTGGTGCGTATTTTTGGTGCCTTTATACTTGCCTGTTTAATCGGTATTCCATTGGGGATTACCATTGGCTGTAACCGAGTTTTCCGTGGTATTTTTGATCCTTTAATTGAATTCTACCGCCCACTTCCTCCATTAGCTTACCTACCGTTGATTATCATTTGGTTAGGCATTGATGAATCAAGTAAAGTAACGTTGATTTTTCTCGCGATGTTATCGCCGATTGTATTAAGTGCTCGTGCTGGTGTGACGTCAGTGCGTATTGAGCAAATTCAAGTGGCTTACTCAATGGGAGCAACACCTTGGCAAGTGATTACACAGGTTATTGCTCGAGGTGCAATGCCAGATATTATGACAGGCATGCGTATCGCAATAGGCTTTGGTTGGACAACGTTAGTCGCCGCTGAAATGGTTGCTGCAGAACGTGGTATTGGTTTTATGGTACTTAATGCCTCTGAGTTTTTAGTGACTGATGTGGTGATTGCCGGGATCATTGTGATTGGTATTATTGCTTATTGTTTTGACCTCTTGATGCGTTACTTAGAAGCTAAATTGATTCCTTGGAAGGGTTATAATTAAACCTATATTTAGTTAATAAATGGCTTCATATTTAGCTGTTAACATGTAGATGTTTAGACACAGAAAGCCCGCTATTAGATTTAGTGGGCTTTCTTATTTCTGTTATGAAGTGAAGTCGATGTAGACCACACTAAGATCTTCGTTGCTGCCTTAAACTATAAAGGTAAAAGCTGTCGCCATAGGTATTGGCGAGCTCACTGATTATCTATCTGTTTCTGTCTGCTCTATTTAATTGCCAACCCTCTACTCACAGATGATCATACAAAATATTGATCAAGTACAAGCGCAGACATGATTTACAGATGCTAATAAGGTCACAAAGACCTTTGCTATTTCTTTACAGGATCTTATATAACGTTATGCTTTTTATATAAGCTTAAATGGCGGCACATTTAACGCTCACTGAAATAAGCAAGCATAAGCATTTTCACCCCTATATAGATCCTGCCATCAATAAACCTATCTCATTTATCTATTTACCTATTTACCTATTTGCCTATTTGCCTATTTACCTATTTACCTATTTACCTATTTATCTATTTACCTATTTACCTATTTATCTATTTACCTATTTATCTATGACTTTCTTACTTACTTACCTACCGACCTAGTTACCTAACCAACTGCCGACAACTCGTTAACTTTAGTTCTTATAGCGCTTATTTGAGGCTGATTTGCCGTTATTGATTGTGTTTATTGGTTAATGTTGGTGTTGAAAAAAGGCTTAATTTATCAATTTACAGCATTAGAAACATGTCACGTTTATCAAGTAAATAAAAGTAACCCTGCAACGAGGTAACAAATAACAATGGTCTAATATGTTGGATAGTTGATTAGCTTGATTTATGAATAGTACAGACCGGTTAATGGTGAAAAAGATTAGTAGGGAGCTAGGTTAATGAAGTTAAAGCCTAAGCTAAGAAGGGGATAAAAAGGGCGACACTTTGAGTAAAAATTCGCCCTGATAGATGTAGTGAAAGGCTTATGTTAATAAAGTATGAGTTGAGTTTGCGATACCCAATAAAGACACAACTACCATAATAGGCAGAGCAAAGCTTTTTAATGACTGAGGAGGTTTTCGGTTAAATAGATATTGTCCATAATAGACCGCTAACAACGTTGGAATAGTCAGTATTAATAAGGCTTTAGGTAAAGTGTCATCAACTAACCCTCCACTAATAAGAGCGATCACTGCGAATGCTTCACTGGCAATAAAAAATAAGATCATCGTCGCTCGTTGGCTGCTCGTTGTTAAATTACTCGATAACATATAATACACTATCATTGGTCCGCCAATCGATGCACTCGCCGTACCTGCTCCAGACGCTAAACCAAAACCTAATTTAGTACTATTTTTCTCTGCATTGAAGGGCCTATAACTTGAAAATAGCAAAGCAGCTAACATTAAAATACCTAAACAAATTAAAAGTTTAAGGGTATCTTCTGGAATCAAAAGCAAAAAGCTATAACCAATAGGAATGCCTAAGATAGAGCCTAGAACTAGTTTTTTTAGTGCAGGGAAATGTGCTTGTTTAACGGCTTGTCGCCATAAATTCAGACTACAAATAAGATCCAACGACAATACAATAGCAACACTTTGTTGTGGTTTAAAAAACAAATTTAAGCCCACCACTGCAATCACTGCAAAACCAAATCCACTATATCCTCGCACTACAGCGGCAAAGATGACGATAGGCAATACATACCAAATTTGTTCCACGGATCTTCCTTAGCCTTAGTGAATATTGGCCACACTATTACAATATTAATCCGCAATCGATAGAGCCAAAGGTCAGCAATTGTGGTTCCACTTAACCAGCTAATTTATTTATGGCAACAAGCCTTTAAAAATAACCGCTGGCTCTATCGAATAAAATGGCTGGCGCTAAAGAACAAGCCAATTTGTAAGTTAGTGTGGGTCATCGGAAATGGATACTTAACGCAGGAGAAGAACATGATGGACTCACAAACAGCAGAGCTAATCGAAAAAGATCGTAACCATGTTTGGCACCATTTGAGCCAACACAGTGTATTAAAAAGCCAAGATCCAATGATTATGGTGAAGGGAGAAGGTTCACGTATTTGGGATGCTAAAGGCAACAGTTATTTGGATGCTTCTTCTGGTGGTGTTTGGTGTGTCAATGTTGGTTATGGTCGCACTGAAATTGCTGATGCGGTGCGCGAGCAAATAGTTAAGCTTAACTTTTTTGCAAGTACGGCGGGTAACCAACCAAGCGCAGAGTTCGCTGAAAAATTATTAGAAAAAATGCCTGGAATGAGTCGCGTTTATTACGCAAGTTCAGGTTCTGAAGCTAACGAAAAAGCCTTCAAAATTGTGCGTCAGATTTCTCAACAAAAATACGGCGGCAAAAAGAATAAAATTCTGTACCGCGAACGAGATTACCATGGCACAACCATCGCAACATTAAGTGCAACTGGGCAAGAAGAGCGTCGTTTACACTACGGCCCATTTGTTCCTGGTTTTGTGGAGTTCCCACACTGCTGTGAATACAGAAGTCAATTTGGTGAAGTTAAAGATTACGGTATTTTAGCTGCAAAAGAATTAGAAAAAGTTATTTTACGTGAAGGCCCTGACACAGTGGGGGCGGTTGTTTTTGAAACCATTACCGCAGGCGGCGGGGTGATCACGCCACCTGAAGGTTATTGGCCAGCAGTGATGGACATTTGTAAAAAATATAATGTTTTAGTACACATGGATGAAGTGGTGTGCGGCATGGGGAGAACCGGTAAATGGTTTGGTTATCAACACTACGGTATTAAACCTGACATTGTGACGCTAGCAAAAGGTGTCGCATCGAGTTATGCAGCCATTTCATGTGTTGTCACCACTGAAGCATTATTTGATGAATTCTTAGCTGATGGATCTGACAGAGAAGCATACTTTCGTGATGTCAGTACCTATGCAGGCTGTACGGCAGGACCAGCTGCTGCGCTAGCAAATCTAGCAATACTAGAGCGAGAAGGGTTGGTGACCAATAGTGCGGTGATGGGCGATTATTTGTTTGAACAACTGCAAGTGTTACAACAAAAGCATGCCATTATCGGTGATGTGCGCGGTAAAGGGCTGTTATTAGGTCTTGAGCTGGTGAGTGATCGTGAAAACAAAACACCTGTCGCGGAGGCGGTAGCCATCAAAGTCGCTGCAATGTGTATGCAAAAAGGTTTGATTATAGGGCGTACCAATCGCTCTTTTAAATACTTAAATAATACTTTGTGTTTATGTCCTGTGTTGACCATTAACCATCAAGAAGCGGACTTTATTATTGAGACGTTAGATAGCGTATTCTCAGAAATTACTGTGTAAATTCACTTTGTCAGTGGTTATTTTTCATTGTTAAGCTCTTCCTTATAGCGATTAAAGAAGAGCTTTTATTATCTCGGGAAAATCAACGGCACCCATTTATCTCTTACCTCTTATCTCTTACCTCTTGAGTCAGCCTTTTTGTTGACTATTTTAGTTTCACTTTTAAACTATTTTTAACGTGCTCTTTCATACACTATTTTCAACACGCACGACTACCAAGGCGTCGGGTGAGAGGGTAAGTCGCTTGTAAGTTGAATTGTTAGTGGGTGAGTCTGGTATTGAGACTACAAAAATGTCGTTCTGGCTCTATCACTATTATCATCGGCAGTCATACTCTTTAAAGCTAATAGAGAGTTCACTAACGGTCAATATTTAGCGTTGATGGAAATAGATCATAAATACATCGTAAATGCATATGAAGTGCAGAGAGTTTTCTATTAGTATTGGTGAAGTATTCATCAATAATGACGGTATTACGTTTTTTTAAAGGAATGTGAAATGACAGAACAAAACCAAGCACAACAACATCCGGTCGTCTTAATTACAGGTGCAACTTCGGGGTTTGGGTTAGCTACTGCTAAAAAATTTGCTCAACATGGTTATCCCTTAATTATCACTGGTCGCAGAGAAGAACGCTTAAAAACACTGAGTACCGAATTATCAGCGTTGACTGAAGTATTTTATTCAGTATTAGATGTACGAGATAGTGAAGCGGTGACAGAGTTTGTAACTCACTTACCTGAAAATTTTAAACAAATCGGTATTTTAGTTAACAATGCAGGCCTTGCATTAGGCGCAGAACCTGCCGATAAAGCCTCATTGTCCGATTGGCATACCATGATTGATACTAACGTCACAGGCCTAGTGAATGTGACGCATAGTTTATTACCTATTTTACGTGCGCAAACGTGTGCAAGTATTATTAATTTAGCCAGTGTTGCTGCTAACTGGGCTTATCCTGGTAGCCATGTGTATGGCGCGAGTAAAGCCTTTGTTGCGCAATTTTCTAGAAATTTACGCAGTGATTTTGCCGGGACGGGAGTCAGAGTGACCAGTCTAGAGCCGGGATTAGCTGAGAGTGAATTTAGTTTAGTGCGCTTTAAAGGCGACCAAGAAAAGTATGACCAAATCTATAAAGGAGCGAGTGCAATACAACCTGAAGATATCGCCAATATTATATTTTGGATTGCTGAGCAACCTGCACATATCAATATTAATAGTTTAGAAGTGATGCCCACTTCTCAGGCTTGGGATAACTTTAAAGTCGTTAAACAGTAAGCATTAAATGTTAATTATCAATTGTCTACTACCAATTACACTAAGCACGTGATTGGTATTTTGTGTGAGATGGCAAAAAATAGCCCGCTTAATAGAAGATTAAGCGGGCTATTTTTTTATTTAACTAGCGTTATTTTACTTATTTACTTATTTACTTAGCGCAGTTGGTATTATTCAGCGATCTTAACAACCACTCGACCACGTACTTTTCCTGAAATCAATTGTTCAGCGGTATCAATTGCTTGTTCTAAGCTGATTTCTTTGGCGATATCATCAAATACATCTGCTTCTAAAATAGTCGCAAGGCGTTCCCAGGCTTCCATCCTGTCTTGAGTTGGGCGCATCACACTATCGATACCCGCTAACGTCACGCCGCGTAGAATAAATGGCATAACCGTTGTTGTTAAATCCATGCCCTGAGCTAAACCACAAGCAGCGACGACACCGCCATATTTCAAGCTTGCACAGATATTCGCTAACGTATGACTACCCGTTGAGTCAATTGCAGCTGCCCAACGTTCTTTCGCTAAAGGACGGCCTGGCTCTGATAATGTTGCACGGTCAATGACTTCCGTTGCGCCTAATTTTTTCAAATACTCCGCTTGATCAACTCGCCCTGTTGACGCAATAACGGTGTAACCTAATTTGGCTAAAATACTGATCGCAAAACTACCGACACCGCCATTTGCACCGGTTACCAATATATCGCCTTTATCGGGGGTAATGCCGTGTTTTTCTAAAGCAATCACACACAACATCGCTGTATAACCCGCGGTACCAATCGACATTGCTTGACGAGCAGAGAAAGCATTTGGTAATGGAATTAACCATTCGCTTTTTAAACGTGCTGTTTCTGCCAAGCCACCACAATGTGTTTCACCAACACCGAAACCATTTAACAGAACTTGGTCGCCAACTTTAAACTTGTCACTGTCACTTTGTTCAACAGTACCAACTAAATCAATACCCGGCACCATAGGGAAGCTTCGCACAACCGGGCCTTTGCCTGTGATTGCTAATGCATCTTTATAGTTTAAGGTGCTGTAAGCGACTTTAATCGTGACATCACCTTCCGGTAATACACTTTCGTCGATACTCTTAACTGCAGCTCTGTAACCTTGTTCGTCTTTTTCGATTAAAATACCTTTAAACATATTTTTCCCCTTTAGACCGATCGTCTATTAATAATTAAATTTTTTCATATAGATTGGTTGATTGGTTATATCGCTAATCTATTGCTTAACTTATGTGCTCATTTTATTTGTTTAAGTGTGAATCACTTATTGATGCTTTATCGATTGCTCGCAGCGACTTCATTGCTGAATATTATCGAGGTAAACTAGCCATAAAATGTTTGAAATAGTTATCAAGTGGCTCGGCATTTTGTACTAAGCGTGTTCGGCTTACTGCGCCTTCCCAACCAACCCAAAAACATTCAGCTAATTGCTCGCAATCTGCTGTTTTTGATAAGTCGCCACCGGCTTGTGCCAGTTTAAAACAATCACTGATGCGTTGTTGCCAAGACAGAAAAATATCGATCAACACTTGTCTAAAACTTTCAGGCAGTAAATGCACTTCTTGGCCTAAGTTTCCAACTAAACATCCACGGGTAAAGTGATGACGTGCAAGCCCTGACTTAGCATTTTCAACAAAATGACTTATCCGTGTTAATGGTGGATAAGCCTGATCTAATAAATAAGTATCGAGTTTATTAGCAAAATAGTTTGCATAGCTCTCAATCACTGCCAACCCAAACACTTCTTTGCTGGCAAAGTAATGGTAAAAAGAACCTTTGGGTACGCCGACTTTTTTTAAAATCAGGTCGATACCAGAAGCTGCAAAACCACTTTCAGTTAGTTGTTCAAGACCACTGCGGATCAATTCCGCTTTAGTATCGCGATTTTCTCGTGATACTTTTGGGGGTCTACCACGGCGTGGTTTTATAATTAATGATGTCATTTTAATATAATAGACCGATCGTCTAATTAATTGCAATCACTTTATTATTGAACATCCAGGTAATCAATATTTTCGCTTATTCTGCCTTAAAATTAATGACCCATGATGATCTGAGTCATTAATTAGATTTTTAACCAATGACTATTTGCCCTAATACATAACCAACAAGACAAGCCGATACAACACCAATCAAACCCACGGACATAAATGAATGGTTAAAGTAATACTTACCTATTTTAGTTGTGCCAGAGCTATCAAAGTTGACCGTTGCAATATCTGATGGGTAATTAGGAATAAAGAAATAACCATAAACGGCCGGCATTAAACCAATCACTAAAGCCGGTTCTAAGCCGAGTGCTAGCCCTACGGGTAACATCATTCGAGCGGTTGCCGCTTGAGAATTAACAACCACCGAGACAATGAACAGTGATAATGCAAATGTCCAAGGATGTAGCGTTACCATATCCACTATACCAGCTTTAAATTGTGGCATTGCATATTGGAAATAGGTATCAGACATCCAGGCAATACCAAAAATAGCAATGGCTGCGACCATACCCGATTTAAAAACAACGCCATTAGGAACATCACGTGGGTCGGTTTTTGTCGCTAATAAAATAACCCCACCAAAGGCTAGCATCATCATCTGGATCACGACTGACATTTTGATTGGCGCAGATCCCTCTGTGATGGTTCTAATTTCTGGCAGCATAGCGATTAACACAATAGAAGCAATGGCACCTAAGAAGATAAACACCGCATTACGGGCTTTAGTCGGTAGGATTTCATCTAAAGAAGTTGATGTTGTATTTTCTATTTTTTCACGCCAAATAGGATCTTTTAAACGTGCTTGGTAATCAGGATCGTCTTCTAACTCTTTACCGCGACGAAGACTGTAAAGTGCTAACATCAAGGTGCCAAATAAAGTAGACGGAACGGTAACCATTAAAATAGATAGTAGCGTGATGGATGCATCAATATCGACGAGTTGCGCTAAATAATAGACCACTGCCGCCGACAAGGGCGAAGCAGTAATACCAATTTGCGAGGCAACGGAGGCCGCCGCCATGGGGCGTTCAGGGCGAATGCCATTTTTAAGTGCAACATCTCCAATGATCGGCATGATCGAATAAACCGCATGCCCTGTACCTAATAAAAAGGTCATTGCATAAGTCACAAAAGGGGCAATGAGTGTGACGCGTTTAGGATTGTTTCTTAAAATACGCTCAGCAATTTGCAGCATATATTTTAAACCACCAGCCGCTTCTAAAATCGACGCACAGGTGACAACGGCTAATATGATTAACATCACGGTGACAGGAGGCGAAGTCGGCGGCATTTTGAACACAAACACCTCAACCACTAAACCGATACCGGATACTACACCTAAGCCAATCCCACCAAACCGAGATCCTACATACAACACAAACAATAAAAATATAAATTCGAAATACAGCATTATTCCACCCCTTTAATCACTATTTATAGAGGGAGATTAGCTTATTAGTGAAAGCCTCAAATTGCGCTATTTCCTATATTGAGTAGAAGGAAATATTATTTGCAGACTAGTTGATATGGAATAACAATGATTTAGATAATAAAACCAATATATGAAACTGTGACCGTGGTTTGAGTTAATTTAAATTTAACAAAAAACACAAATGCTTGATTATCCTTGAGTTGGTTGGCAATGATTAGTAATCATTGGTGTTGATGAGGGGATGGGTTTTCAATAATATGTGTTAATTTTTGCTCTTAACAAACAACAAATAATAAACGTTAGCGTAAAGTAAACTTCACGCTAACGATGGCTTAAGAATCAATATATTAGTACTTAAATTGACTCACTAATTTATTTAGATCAAGTACATTGTTTTTTAGTGTTTGCCCGGTGCTGCTGACCGATTCAATATTCACTGCATTGGAATTAGACACGCTAGAAATATTAACAATACTGCGTTCTACCTCTGACACCACTTGGTTTTGCTCTGCAGTAGCAGTGGCAATTTGCTCATTCATTTGGCTAATATTTTTCACATTCTCTGCAATAACACTTAATGAATGTGTTAATGCTTCAACTTTACTGTGTGATTGATTCGCGTTATCTCGGCTAACAGCAAACACGGTGACAACTTCTTCTACATTCTCTCGTAAGCGATTAACGATGTTTTGAATATCCTGCGTAGACGCTTGAGAGCGACCTGCTAATGAACGTACTTCGTCAGCAACAACGGCAAAACCACGCCCTTTTTCACCTGCTCGTGCTGCTTCAATCGCGGCATTGAGTGCTAATAAGTTTGTTTGTTGAGAAATGGCAACAATCACTTCTAACATCGCACCAATATTGGCACTGTCATCACCTAAACGTTTAACAACTTGTTGGGCAGAGGTCATTTTTTCAGATAGTTCAGCCATTTGTATCGTCGCAGAATTACAAATGTTCATGCCGCTTTCGATATGTTCATTAACCACTGTTGTTTCATTAGAAGCATCAACGGTATATTGAGCAACTTCTTTAGAAGATACGGTGAGTTCATTCATTGCACTTGCTGTCTGTTCTGTTTCCTTAAGTTGTGCCGCCATATCATGTTTGGTTTTTTGAGCTGAATCTTGTAATAAGTCAGACGTTTCACTGAGGTCTTTAATAGTGACACTGACTGTTTTAATGACTGCCTGTGTTTTTGTAATGAAACTATTAATATGATGAGAGGTAATGCCAAGCTCATCTTTATTAGACTCATTTAATCTTTTCGTTAAATCTCCTTCACCGTGCGCAAGGTCATTGGCCATCTTCATCATCGCATCAAGTGGTTTTAATAAACCTTTGCTAGTTAAGAAATATAAAGCAACTAACGCTAATAAAAATAAAACAGAAAAAGAATACACAATTGTTTCAATTGCCGATGCATCATCAGTCTGTTTGGAGAGGTTTTGTAATGAACGTTCTCTGGAGAGCGTCATCACTTGTTCAACTTGATCAGTGATCGCCGCTGCAGCATCATCAAACATCGGCATGATTTTATTACCACCTTCTGGGCCTTCATCAATATAAGCATTTGCCATTAACTTACCGGTATTAAAGTAGTTCTCAAGCGTGGGTAGCATTTGTGTGTAGAAGTCTGAGTTAGCGGTATCTAACACACTTAACTCATTAAGTAGATTGACCGCAATGTCGTAGTTTTCACCCGCAACTTCAATACCATCGTTTAATCCATCGAGAGCTCTTGTTGCACTAATATCAGTGACCCATTGTTGAACTTGAATCACGGCTATCTTTAATTCATAGTTTTTAAACAAAATAGGCTCGATGGTATTAGCTATTTTGATAGACGTTTCATGGATACGACTACTCTGATAGATCATGTACGCGGATTGAATAAGTAGAACTGTCATTAAACAAAACAAAGCCAGGTACATCTTTTTTCTTATCATCATCGTGGTTCTCACTGTTTGTCTGTCATTTGGGTTAATCGTGTTACAACGTATTACGTTAATTTTTGTTGTCATAGATGCAGCTATTCACAATAAAAATTACAGCAAGTTAATTACAATTCGTTAACTCTAAAGGAGTATGTTTTTAATCGTCGTATAAAAATTAGTAAATTTGCTCGAAATTGCAAATAAAAGGACAGTATTTATGTGGTTTTTATCTTTTATTTGGTGTTGAGCATTATATAGAGGCTACATTGTGCTTTTATGCCTCATTAGCACTCACTGATAAATATCGGGAAATGATTTTTGTTGTAGAAATTTAAGTATAAAAACATTCAATATTTTTGTTATTTCTCTTATTTAAATGAAAGAAATTACGCTTATTTAATAATACTAAAGCATGAATGGAGATGAGTCATAAAGTCACCGATGTGATGACCTGCTAACAGACTGAAAATACGAATAGAAGAGCAATTAAGTTAAAGAAATAATAGTATTTACTCATTTTTTTGTAATTCTTTTAAATAAATTAGCCTTATGGAAACCTTGTACTATGATGATAATGGATATTTTTTAGGTTTATAAGTATTACAAATTGGTGGCGGGTAAACTCTGATTTTATTGGGTTATTTAAACTGCTTTGACTGTAAAAAAGGCACTGTTAATGCGCAGTAAATACTCAGTAGTTAGGTGCCATACTGAGCAATATTACCGAACAATAATAATGAGCAATAAAAGTCACGTTAACTAGGTTTGAACAAGCACCTTATCCAAATGAGAGTATTAATCGTTAATAATTAACATTGAGACTCTTAACTGCAACAAATTAATTTTTGGTCAGTAATATTCTATTAGTTATTACAACTTCATCAACGTTTGAGTTAGCTACTATGTTGATGTTATTTCTACTAAACAAGGCTTATTTATGCATATTTCACTTATTCAGAGGATCATCATTGGATTTTCGATTGTTATTGCTCTGGTGATCGCTATCTCTGGTTCTGCTTATCTATCTCAAGTAAAAATGGCACAACAATTAGAGTTAACCTCATCGACCTTGACCGGTTTACTGGATAAATCAAACACCGTACTACTTAGCCTACAAGATGCTAATCGAGCATTAATGGAACATGCAAATACTCAGACTCCGGAAAAAGAAAAGTATTACGAGACAAATATTTTGCAGCAAAAGATAAATACATTGCGCTGCTGGCATCTTTACAAGTTGATTTAGCAGACTATCCAGATTTATTAGCTTCTACACAACAAGCTGATATTTCTGCACAGCAATTGTTTGCAAATGCGGAAGCTCATTTAGATTTACACGATAGTCGTATTACGGCGAGAAAAAAGGCGTTGTCTGAAAGTGGTAATTTGAACGATACCTGGGATTTCTTTGAGGAAGATATTGCAAATATTGCATTAACCGCAGAAGAAAATGGACAGATTCTTACCGTTGAAAGTATTAAAGAAGCCGTTAGCCAGTCATCTAAAGCGATTAAAGTTCTACAGCGTTCACTGGCACTGGCGACGAATGAATCTGCACAACGATTTGAAAAAGATCTATTGCAATACTATCAAGGTTTTAAAGAAAAAATCACAACTGTGATCAGTGATATGCCTGATTATGCGGCTGACATTAATTACTACAATGGTGAGCTTGAACGTGCAATCACAAAGCCACTTGGTTTGTTTCAACAACAACGTATCTTCATTAAATATAATGAAAAAAGTCATTTAATATTTGAAGAAAATGCACAGAACATGGATCAAGTAAACGATCAGTTGAATAGTCTTTCTGGAGGGATCCGCATTCTTTCTGGTAATGCTTTGTCAGATGCAGAAGAAGCTTTTAATCGTTCACTTACTCTCAATCTAGTATTAGCTTTTATCTCGATTATTATCGCTTTAACAATTGCAACAACGGTGGTGCGCGCAATTCGTAAACCACTCGCCGATATTATTAAAGCATTGAATCGTCTTTCTGAAGGGGATTTAACTGAAAACATTAATACGCAATACCATTCTGAAATGGGACTGGTGGCGAACAATATAAATGCGTTGATCGATAAACAAGGTAAGCTCATTTACAAAGTGCAATCAGGGGCGACCACGATCAATGCGGTCGCGGCAGAAAGTTTAGCCATGAGTGAGCAAACCAACCAAAATGTTTCTGCGCAGGGCGCACAGACAGATATTGTTTCTACGGCAGTGACTGAACTTGAAGCAGCCGTTTATGAAGTGGCATCACATGCTTCAAACACCAGTAATGAAGTCACTAAAGTAACTCAGCAAGCAGAAGCAAATATGGAGAATATGAATGTAAACCTTGAGTTCATTAATAGTTTAAAATCTTCTCTGGACAATGCTTCCCATGTTATTCAACAACTATCTTCAGAGTCGATACAGATTGGAGAGGTGCTTAATGTTATTCAGGGGATTGCGGAGCAGACTAACCTGCTTGCGTTAAATGCTGCAATCGAAGCGGCTCGTGCCGGTGAGCATGGCAGAGGATTTGCTGTTGTTGCCGATGAAGTACGCTCTCTTGCGACGCGTACTCAACACTCTGCGACTGAAATTAATCAAATGATTGATAGTTTACAGAGTAAAGCCAGCGAAGCGGTAAGTATCGTAGAAAGTAATCTCGAATATGCAGATCGCTCGGTGAATCAAACACTGGCAACCAGTACTTCATTAAAAGAAATGTTGCTTAGTCTGAATACGATTAATGATATGAGTACCTCGATTGCAACGGCTTCAGAGGAACAAAGTACCGTGGTTAAAGAGGTCACCCAAAATATTGTTAATATTGCTAATATGGCCAATGACATTGCGCTAGGTGCTGAAAAAGCGGCTAAAAGCAGTGTCTCATTGAACGAGTTATCTAATGAACAAAGTTTATTAGTGGCGCAATTTAAACTGAGTGATGATCAAAAGTCTTAGTCCATTATTTAAAATATGTAGCCTCTAAAATACTGTTGAAAAAGTATAAAGCGGGCTCATAACAATAAAGCTGACTCATAACAATAAAGCTGACTCATAACATTAAAACTGACTCATAACATTAAAACTACCTCATAAAATTAAGACCAGCTCATTATATTAATAAATGAGTTGGTCTTAATATTTAGTCTCTAAAAAGTTTATTTTTTGTGTACGGGTAAGATTGGTTTCGCTGATTAATCACTTATGGCTCATCTAGCTTATAGTTTTTCGATAGCGTAATAAATTGCTCTGCAGGAACCGGTTTGCTGAAATAAAAACCCTGTGCAAAATCGCAACCTAGCTCTTCTAAAAGTAGCAACTGTCCATGCATCTCTACACCTTCAGCAACAACTGCCAAGCCTAAACTATGTGCCATTGCGATAGCTGCTTTTACTAAATTTTTGTCTTCATCATTGAGCGTGATGCCATTAATAAAACTTCGATCTATTTTTAACACATCAAAAGCATATTGGCGTAAATAACTCAGTGAAGAGTAACCTGTACCAAAATCATCCATTGATAATTTTACGCCCAATAGGTCAAATTGCATTAACGTCTCTGCCACATAAGACTGACCAGTCATTAACACACCTTCAGTGATTTCAAGCTCTAAGCTGTTTGCCGTGAGGTTTTCATCATGCAGTATATTTTTAACAAAATTAAATAACTCTTTATCCCTGAATTGACTAGGGGATAAATTAACTGCCATGACGTACTTGTTTTGTGTAACCTGCTGCCAGTAAGTTAAAAAGCTCAGTGCTTGCTGAATAACAAATTGCCCAATAGGGATAATTAAGCCCGTATGTTCTGCAATAGGGATAAACTCGTCCGGGGTTATATGACCTAGTGAATGGTTATGCCAACGTAATAAGGCCTCTGCTCCAACAATTTTTTTTGCCTTCACATCCAACAAAGGCTGATAATAAACCTCAAATTCATTACGTTCTAATGCGCCATGCATTTGCTCTTCAATTTCAAAACGTCTCAACATAGTGACGTTCATTTCTTTAGTGAAAAATGAATAAGCATTACGCCCCAAGTCTTTAGCTTGATACATCGCTATATCTGAATTACGTAATAACTCCGAGGCGTTGTCTCCATTTTTTGGATACATCGAGATACCAATACTTAAGGTTAGGATCAGTTCTCGGCCATCAATGCGCAGAGGCTCTCTAAAAATATTTAATAACGTATCTGCGATAATTGAAGCATCATGCTCAGACTTTATATCGCGTATCAGTACAATAAATTCGTCGCCGCCTAAACGGCCTACGGTATCTTCTTTACGTATCGCACTGTTTAATCTATTTGCCGCGGCGATAAGTAGTTTATCGCCCACTTCATGTCCTAAGGAATCATTTACTTTTTTGAAGTCATCTAAATCAATAAAGAATACCGCTGCACATTCGTTATTTCGTTCTGCCTCATTGAGCATTTGTGATAAACGATCCAGAGCTAAAAAGCGGTTGGGTAATAAAGTCAGGGTATCGAAGTAGGCATGTTGGCGTATGATTTCTGAAGATTTATGTCGTTCAGTAATGTCGCGCACAATAACTAAAATTTGCTTATGCTCCGGTAGGTGGCTTATTCTCGCTTCAAAGTAAACCCTCCCGTAGGGCATCGCTAATTCATACTCAAAGCTAGCTTCCCCTTCCTGTTGCAATGCTCTATTAAAATGTAATTTAAATTTATTAGCCACATGCTCAGGTAAAACATCAACCATCGACTTGCCAATAAACTTATTTGGGGGAATATACAGGCTCTTTTTGTCATGGGCGCGATAATCGATAATGATGCCTTCTTCTGTCATTAAGAAGAATAAATCTGGGCTGGCTTCAAATACTGCTTCTAACATTTTTTCTTTAAAAATAGCTTGTTCTTGTGCATAACGTACATCGGATAAATCAATATCAACACAATACATTTGCTTTTTATTTTCTTGATTTACAAACATCACATGACTAGAGAAAACATTAACATCCTCACCCGCTTTATTGAGTAAGGTTATTTCAGAGGCTGGGATTTCTATATTGTTGTGGACCCAATTACTGTGGGCGGGAATGATATGTTCCCATAATGGTTTGGGAATGATTAACTGTTCAAGCTTTTGTCCTAACGCTTCTTCTTTGCTGTAACCATAAAGAGACTCACTACCGGCATTCCAATAGATAACCCTGCGCTCTTCATCATATCCTTGCACAGAGATAGCATCCACTTCATCAAACATCTTGTGTAATGGATCGTTGGTTAAACTTGAGTGGGATATTGGTTTGTTAATTTTCATGTACTCCGCATTGAGTGAGATGAAAAAAGATATTTTATTTATACTACACCTAAATAAATATTTTTGTTTTTTCGTCGAATTTATTATAAAAATCGTAAACTTGAATCAAGTTTTTGAGGTAAAGCGTCATTTTGTATCATAAAAATAACAGCTTCTTACGATCAGTGCAAAGCCAGTGAACATTGACCTTTAGAGGATGTTTGTCAACTAGTGTTATTAAGCTATTAATATGTAAACGCATTAATGTACTGATTACCTTGATAAGTGTTTTATTTGTTGTTGGCTTTATTGTGGTAAGGGGTGGTTATTATCATAATAATTGATAATTTAAGTTTCCATATTACTTGACATCTATTTTAGATATTAGCATCCGTTCATCGGAGCATGTTGTTTGAAGGGGAGCTCATTGGCTTTAAAGATTATCCTGAATAAACACAACAGTTAATGTCTGAAATGATAGCGGTTAATTGATCACCGCTATTCCATTTGATGTTATTAAATATAAAGCTGTTATTAAATATAAAGCCGTTATCTATTCGGCGATGTTTTTTATTACTGTGAAGTTCAATTAAAAAAGTTTTATTACCGTGAAGCCCGATTAAAGAAGTGCGGTAAATAATGAAAACTAACATAAAGCACCATCGCGCTGGCAATCGCTAACTCTATGTTCGCTAACTGCGCAGTCATATTGACCCAGTAAACAGTAACGCCCTGCTCAGATAAAAACTCACTCATTTTTAATAAAGTAACGGCGCCGACCACCAATGGAAAAGTAAAGGCAGAATAGGCGGGGGTATAAGATAAGCGTAATAGATTTTTAAATGCAAAATAAACATACAACGTCATGATCAGTGCTAAACAAAACAGTACTGCAATAATTATTGTATTTGGCAGAGGAGAAGTCGCAAGGTAGGCCAATAGCAATAAACTTGCTGGAGTGGCTAGGATAACAATAATTGGTTTTTCATTGTCATTGAGCATACCACCAAAGCATAATCGATATAAAACAATCGGCAATAATAGTGTGTAAGAGGCTAAACCAAGTGTAAATATAAATTGGGTTACTATGGGGGCAAGGCCGCCTGGGTGCGTTATTAAGGCAAGCACCAATCCAATTGGTGGGATAAACCAACTCGGTAATATCTGTTTAAACTGAAAGTCTTTACTACGGCTTAAGATAAAATATCCCAAGAAATAGAGATGTAAAATGATAGCTAACCAGCTAATGATTTGCCCTAACTGTAAGTAATATAAAGCAATGCTATTGGCGATCACCATCATCGCCATCGCTAATGTAGGGATCACTGTTCCGGCGATAGGGTGTTGTAAGTCTTGTTTAAATAGCTGTGGATTAAATACAAACTTAATCATAAGTAGTAAAAGAATACAGGCTGCAATGCAGGCTCCGAATACCTGGGCTTTTCCCTGTAAAGGTGCAAAATGCTCCCAAGATAAACCTAAACTTGCAATCGCTAACGCAAGCCCTGAAGCCGCGGTTGGAATATTACAAAAATAGTGATTGATAGTGGTCAATTTATTCGATTTTAACATGGTCAGGATGGCTCATTTTAGAGTGTAATTTGTTTGTTTTTTAATCGTCGACTTTTAAAAAATAAAAGCCTACTAATGCCGAAAATAATAGCAGAGATTACAAGGTTTGAGGGGAAGACCTTTTGATATTAAATAGGTTATCGGCATTTCCAATATAGAAGCTAATTTACCTTCAGGTGTAAGTTTATTTAAATGACTGTTTTATTTAGACAATTAAAAATAAAGGCAGAAGTTGTTTTAATCAATACAATAGATCTTCACTGACTGAAATCGAGATTATTAAACAGCAAATACAAAAGCTTCATTTGTTACATCAATAAAGTGTTGCTCAACATCTCTTAGGTACTTAATTAACTCATTGATTAAGTCGCTGAACTTGCTATTGTCCACGCAAAAATTAACGTCAACATTTACATGAAAAGTATTAAGCGTCATTTTGCTTAATATAAAGAAGGAAAGGTATGGGGTATTGGTATTTAGCCATTGCAATAGTGTCAGAAGTGATCGCTACACTGGCATTAAAAGCGTCTGATGGATTTAGTCAAACTTTTTACAGTGTGATCTGTGTAGTGGGTTATATTGCCGCTTTTTATTTTCTTTCCCTTGTACTTAAAAGTGTACCGGTAGGGATTGCTTATGCCATATGGGCAGGGATGGGTATTATTTTAGTGGCTGCTATTAGCGCGATTATCTATAAACAAATACCAGACTTACCTGCCATTATTGGGATGGGACTTATTTTAGCCGGCGTTGCGGTAATGAATTTATATTCCAAAACCGTGGCTCATTAAGTGTAACTGTAACCTTTTTACTGTTTCTATTGGTGGGCGTGTTGGTTGCTGTTTAGAGTACGTGTTGAATGTTGAATGTTGAATGTTGAATGTTGAATGTTGAATGTTGAATGTTGAACGTTGAATGAAGCGAGTAGAGGTGCTAGATCACCTTTAAAGTCTAATCTTTACAGTTAACCACGCAGTTTTTACCATTTGCTTTTGCCTGGTATAAATATTTATCTGCCGACTTAATGAGATCATTAATACTAATTGGGGTATCACAAGCACTATTTGAGCTAATACCAATGCTGACACTCGCCGTAAACGGATTAATTTCTGGTCTGAACTGCACTTGTTTAAATGCGATACGAATAGATTCCGACATTTCAACCGCTTGCTGACTACTTATATTAGGAACAAACGCAATAAACTCTTCACCTCCCCATCGGCCCACCACTCCATTAAATTGTTGTACTATTTCTTTAATGAGACTAGCCAACGCTTTTATCACCTGATCGCCCATCTGGTGACCGTAAGTATCATTAACCTTTTTAAAGTCATCAATATCCATCAGAACACAAATAATATTGGTATTTATTTTGAAGTGCTTATCTAACCATTCATAAATGGCGCTACGATTAAGTAAATCAGTGAGTTGATCATGCGACGCTCGGTAAGCTAATACACGTTCATATTCAACTTTATCGGTGACATCTTCTAATACAACTTGTACTGCAGGTTCACCTTCCCATTCAATGAGATTGTCGTAAATATTAAAAAAGCGTTTACTGCCATCAAAGCAAATGTTTTCAACGATAGTGCTTTTATTCGCCGATCCACCCTTGAGCGTTTTATAATAATGCTCTTTCACTTCTTGATGTTTTTCAA
>Ga0316197_10000332_pt1 | contig 33534 bp, 31 predicted proteins | sample OudBiesiAoxic_MG_FD_204939 | JGI IMG/M metagenome (GOLD analysis project Ga0316197, IMG submission 204939) | Coastal sediment microbial communities from Oude Bieten Haven, Netherlands - site A oxic | ecosystem: Environmental > Aquatic > Marine > Coastal > Sediment | place: Netherlands... | reverse complement strand
TTATGAACTAATTCAGCAATCTCTCTTTTAAATTCATTATCATATTTTGCCATTATGCATACACCTTCCTTTTAAATATATTATATATTTACGAATGGAAAGTGTCTACTAAAAGAGTATAACACCACTTCTATTTGTTGTAGATCTCGAATCAAAGCCACTTTGCTCTTTATTTTTAATTACTTTTATTTCTTTATCATAAGCTAATACTACTTCAAAATTTTCTTTTCTAAAAATAATTTCTGTATTTCCCTCAAGTCCTCCTATTGATAATTTAGATTTATCCTCTTTTAACCATCCTGATTCCCAAGAAAATCCTAGCTCTAAAAAGACTTGTACACATAAGAAAACGGAATAATATTCAAATAATAACCATGTTGGTTGTGCAGTAAAATATTTGATTTCACTATTTTTTCTGCTAGAATTAAAAGAATTAATGTTTTCAATAAAATTATAAAGCCATCCATATTTTTTATGTTTCACTATTTTCTTTAAGTTTTTAACAAGTTTTCTTCTATTCGTAACTGAATTAAAAAAATCACTATGAAGAAAAGAATTAATTAACTGATTTTTTATAGTAGCTTTTTTACTATATTCTTCAATTTTATTATTTACTTTTTCTAAATGATTAATATTTTTTTTTAAAAGAGCTATACGTTTTTTCAAATCAAATAAAACTACCTCTCCCACTAAATAAGATTTTCCTTGTATTTTTTTATATTCATCGTTATAACTTTTTAATTCAGATAAAATGTTATCTATCTTTAAATTATAATTTTTTTTCTCAATATTAAGTTCTAGGATAAATTCACTAAATATTATATTTAATGAATCTAAAGTTTGATAAAGCCATCTATTTTCAGGGATATCAATATTCAAAAAAGTTCTTTTTTCAAGATGAATATATTCTTTTTCAAAAGTTTCATATATGGACATTCCTTTTTTACTGTAATTCTTAAATGTTTTAGCATCTGGCTTTTTAGAGAATCGACAATTTTTATATTCTTTTTCTAGTTCTACAAGAGGGTCTTTCATTATTGAGTTTAAAGTGTAAATAAATTCTTCATAATGCAAAGATATGTATTCATATGACTCATATTTATTGTTAGTTCCAAGTTTGTAAAATGAATTATTCCTTTTACTATTCAGTAAATTTCTACTTAAATTCGGGATAAAATTCTCCAATGATTTTTTTATATTTTGTAAATGATCTAATTCAATAGAATCTGATGTCATATGGAAATTAAAAATTTTACTATGGAAACCATCAAAATATTGAAATCTATATGTCCCCGGAACTAAAGAGTTTGATTTTAAATGTTCACTTAGTACAACTTCACATCCATTTTTAATTTCTATTAATTTTTCTGAAGCATAAGTCTCAATCTTAATAAAAGCATTCAAAAGATTAGTAGTAAATATTAATTTATGGTTACCATACTCTGAAATTGAAAAAACTTCACTATTTTCAGGGAACTCATTAAGAAAAAAATCTTTTTTACTTTCTCTTGATGGAAATTGTGTTACTAAGGTAATTTTAGTTTGTGTATCCATAAGATGTTAGCTCCTTTGATTTTAAAATCAATGCTGACTTAACTCTCTCAAACGGACTTATAGATTTGGCAACTTCAGCATTAAAAAGAGTTAAGAGCTCACTATTAGCAACGTCTTCTGTATCAAAATCATATGTTCCAATAAGAGGTCCAAATTGTTTTGATGACCCTTTTAATTTTGATATAATTCTTTGGGCAACTTGAAGATCGATAGCATCAGAGAAATTAATTTTAGGTGTACCATTAATATCTATAGGAATATTGTTAAGGTATATGCCTATTCTTTCTAATACTCTAAAAGAGACCCCTTTTTGATAATCAAATTTTATAATTTTGTCGTGTAAATCATCAAAAAATTCAAGCTCCGACCTTTTTAATCGTTTATATGGACTTTCACTATTAATCCATGATTCGTAATCCTCATAACTTGGACATTGATATTTTATAGATTTTTTAGCATAATCATTTTCATACATCTTATCTTCATTAAAATCTTTTAAATCAACAAAAGATTTTTTTAATAAAGTAATTGTATTTGCACGATCTAAAAGTCTATCTGAGATGTCTCTTGTAGTTTCATCTAAATTCATAGTCCCAACAAACCTAATGTTTTTACCTATTTTAATTTTAGAAGGGTATAGAATATCATTGATACATTTGACATGTTCTCCATAGAGTTTTAAATATCTATTTTCTTCCTTTTCTTCTAATAAAGAAATGAAGGGGGCAAACCAATATTCTATTTGTGAAAGATTCATTTCATCAAATACAACTAGATGAATTTTATCAGGATTTTTACTCGCATTAACAAGTAAGTCTGTTAAACCTGTTTCTGAAGGAATATAAATTCCTGTAGAAGGATTTAAATACCCGATTAAATCACTAGGTTCTGTAAAGCTAGGACTTACTGGTAAAAATAGTAAAGTCCTATTTTCTTCTGATACATCTAATATATGCGAATATGCTCTAGTCAATTTTGATTTTCCTGTTCCAGTCATTCCTGTTAGTATAGTGAGCAAATTAGTTTTTAAACAAATATGAAAATTGTACAAATCTATAGGATCATACAATAACCCTTCATCCATAGTATGGGTTTCAAAAGATTTTAAAAATTCTATTTCTTTAGGATTTTCAAAATTATTTGCTTCATTCTCTACTTTGCTTTCACAGATTTCTTGACAATCTTTATCTTCAATAGTTTCTTCATTTTGATCTAAAAAATCCATCAAAAATTCACTGGAAACAAAACGTATATTTTTTGAAATACTCATGAACTCTTTGTCTGATAAATTAATTTTAATTTTTTGATAATTATTCTTTTCGTCTTTCATTAGTTTTTTTACAACTTTATCTCTTTTTTCAGACTGCCAACATCCAAGTTTAAAATTTAAATATAAAAAATCATCACAAATAATATACTCTGGACCCTCTAAATCAGGTGTAAATTCATTAAAAGTAATATAATCTTCTGAATTTAATTTATTTTCAAAAGTTTCGCATGAGTAATTAAGTAATGGTATTTTTTCAAAATATATATCATTAAAATCTTTATCTTTTAATTCTTCTACAGCAATAATTTCTATATTTTTATAAATATTATATGAATCATTGCTTTGTGAATGAATATCTTTCTTTATTTTAATTCTGGGTTTAAATATAACCAATTTACCCTCAAGTTTATTTTTTATCAGTTCTATTTTGTCTTCAATGGGTAGATATTGATAATTAATGGTCATTCCTAATGCTTTTGTATTAGTATGATTATCTTGACCCATAAAATATTTTTGAGTAGCTAAATCTTTATTAGTAGTAAAAACTTTTGATTCTTCACAGAGAGGTTTAATATAAAAATTTACACTATCTCCTTGTGGATTCTGCCTTGTTTCTATTGATTTTCTATAAAAATTATCATTCTCAGAGATTAAAGTCCCTATCATATAAGTTTCGTTGATTGCTTCTAATATATTTTTTTCTTCTAAGTTTAAAATAAATCCCATTCTTCCTCCAATTGTATTGCTATTTTATTTGGTAATTGTAACTAAATATTACAATATTTTATCTTTTACTTCAATATATTTATTGTTTAAATAAAGTTTTACTTATACATTCTTAAATTTTAACTTGGCATATTATAGAAACCACTTATAAATAACTATACTAATGCTATTGTTAAGTCTATTTTAAAGGGATAATTACATTTAATAATTTTTTAAGTGATTATGAAATAAATAGATCTATTATAGATGAATTAAAGATATATCTGATGGAAGAAAGAAAAGCATCTATTGAATCCAAAAATAAAAATGCAGTAATTTTAGAGTAAAATAAGGCTACTTACGCTACCTTTAAGGCTATTTCTAACCCCCTTAAGGCTCATAGGTGGCCTTAGCTATTTTCTCCTACTCAATCCCAATGTTTTCAATGGGTTCAAGGCCTTCTTATTTAACGTATTTTCATAGTAGAGGTACAATTATAAAGGGAAGGTTTTAAGGGAGCTTAGAAGGGGAATTAGAGGGTGTTTTTATATTTTTCTTGTTTTTAAGATTCATTACTTGAGAGAGGGAAAAAAAGGACAGAATGTTAGCCCACCCAATTATATATTTAATAAGAAAAGTCTACCAAATTAAGGCAGACTTTTTTCTTGAATATTTAAATTAATATAATGGGGGAAGGTCCTATAGTAAAAATAACTCCTTCCCCAACTAGTAATAATACAAGTTAGAGGTTACAGGTACCCTAGTAAGTGCCGTTTTTAACCTCTAAGTTATATAAATAAAACTATATTAATTTCACTTATACTATACCATAAATTTATTTAGTTTGCTTATAACTCTCCCTATAGCTTGTGCTAGTGGTTCTAATTTCTATCTGTTAATAGAACAGTACAATTCTTTAATACTATTATTTATATTTTCAGTATTTCTCTCATCTATCTTTTGGTAAAGAACTTTTAGATTAAATTTTTCTTTTATATCCCTATCTTTTTGGCTATTTTTTCTATTCCTATGGTCTTTGATCGATCAATTCTAAAAAATCTATAACTCTTCTTACAGCCTTCTCTTTTCCTTTGGCTTCTATCTCCATATCAAATATGTCAAAGTATTTCTGAAATTCTATCAGATCTTTATTAGATATATACTCGGAATGAGACCTAAAAAATTGCTTTTCCTCTCCGGCAGGGGAGCTTATATGAGCCAAAGGAGTTCTATTTTTTGACAGTTTTAATATTTTTTGTATGTATGTTTGAAAACTTTGAGAAGATGGCTTTATCCTATCGTGATGAAAATCAAGGCATGGCCTAATATTTGTTTTTTCACAAATTTCTATAACACCCTCGATACCCATACTATGGCAATTTTCCAGCAATAGCTTAGCTTTCAACTTTTCATCCAAAGTAGTTATATTCTTTATAAACCTTTCTTTGTAGTTACCCTTTGAACTTCCCACATGAATGATAATATCCTCTATCCCCAATAACTCTGATATCTCGTAATGATGGTTCAATATTTTAATAGAATTTAAAACAACACCCTGACTCTCACTATTCATTACGGTAAACTGATCTGGGTGCATTACGAGTCTTATATCATTATCTCTTGCAAATTTTTTTAATTCCCCGAGTTTTATCAGTATACTATCAAAATATTTCCATGCCCAAAACTCATTGAAAGGAATAAGGCTACTAGAGACTCTAAATAACCCCTTCCCGTATTTTTTTACCCATTCCAGGCATTCCAGGTTATATTCTATGTTATATAGAGCCGCTTCACATGCCCTCCTATCGATTTCATTCTGCGATAGATTTTCCAATGCTTTTATACCCGTAAACCCCTTTTTCATTCCCTTTCCTTTTAGCATACATACTAAACCTATCCTCATATTATCCCCTTTCCTTTTATTGAAATTTATGTAAGTAATCTTTTCTACCTTGAAAGCCTGTAGCTTATGGGTGAACTTCTAAAAATGGCTCATTTTTTCAACACAATACTTAATCTATCCTTTATTATACGTCACTAATTGATACTGTCCCTAAATAGCCATCCACAATGACATGATCTCCTAATTTTATTGATTTAGAAACTTCTACTACGCCGGTAACACAAGGGATCCCATACTCTCTTGCAATGATAGCACCGTGAATGAGCATACCTCCCCTTCGTTCTACTATAGCTGAAGCTAGGGGAACTATAAAGGTCATATTTGGATCTAAACTATCACAGATAAGAACTTCTCCCTTTTTAAAATGAAAGATCTCTTTAGGGGAAGAGATTATTCTGGCGTTTCCACTACCTATGCCAGGACTAGCTGGCTGCCCGGTAAATCTTCTTACACTGAGTTCTTTATTTTTATGGTTCTTTTGTGAGGTGAAGTGAAGAAAAATGTCCTCTACCTCATCATTCCAATGAAATTTTTCTCTTTTAAAGTGGAGAGCCTCTAAAATACTGGCCTCGATTCTTCCTAGATAAAGGTTATCATTATCCCTAAATTTCCAGCTTGCTCTTGCCACTCCCAATATTCTTTTTCCGTCAAAAGGAGTGAACTTTAATAAAAACTCTTCTTCCAGCTCCTTTGGAGAAGAGAAGATTCTTTCATTGAACCCTTTAGAAGAGTTTAGAAGAAAATCTATAAATTCATGGTTATCTACAAATATTTTTTCTCCTTTAAAGGTAGAGGTTTCATACCTCTTTAGAAAGGCTTTCATCTTTATTTTAAATTTTTTATCCAGATTACCCATTTGATTGTTGGAAAGATCCTCCCTAATTTTTTTGTTGCTGTTTATATGGGAGATAAGCTCCCTGAGCTCTTTATTTCTTCTGAGGCTGATAAGGTCCTCCGAGGATAGGAGACGGGTGAATTCATAGGGGTCCACGGGTTTTATAGTATCGTTGTAAGCCTGGGCAAATAATCTGACACCATGGGCAAAAGGAATCAGGTCCTTCCAATAGATATCTTTCCATTTATTGTAGATCTGTTGTCTCCTCTCTATCTCTATATTTAACTCCTCTTCGTTCATAGCCTCCAGTTTGATACTTTCCAACTGGATAGCAACCTTTTTCATTTTAGGGAAGATGTCCTCCTCTATATATCTTTTCATCTTTTCCAGAGTTGTAAAGGTAAGGGTTAGACTCCTGTACCACGGTCTTTTATCTCCCATCTCCCATGGTTTTTCCTCACTGTTGCTGGTATAGATGGTGGTAATGGGTCTCACCTGGAGAAGGTATAAGTCTCCACTTCTCAGGGTCCACTCTAGGTCTATGGGAAAGTTAAACTCCTCTTCTAATTTTTTGAGGGTAACAGAAAGGAGCTTTATTTTATTTTTGTCTAAAAGAACAGAGGAAGATTCTATGCTTTCAGTGACGGATTCCACTTCGTCATTTCTCCTGTTTATAATCCACCTGCAAGGTTCTGTTTCACCATTGACAAGCTTCTGGTTAAGCCCTTCCACAGCTTCGATAATAATCTTCTCCTCCCCATTTAAGGGATTTTTGCTGAATGCTACCCCGGAGACCTCTCCAGATATCATCTCCTGGATGATAACTCCCATAGAGGATTTATAAATATTGAGATTAAGTTCTTTTCTGTAGAGAAGGGCACTGTCCGACCAAAGGGAAGACCATACAAGTTTTATTTTCTCCAAAATATCTATTTCTTCTCTTATGTCAACATAAGAATCATGGAGTCCTGCAAAGGAGGAGGTAGAAGAGTCTTCCCCTGGAGCAGATGACCTTACTGCAAATGGACAAGTCCAGTTTTTTAATTTCTCAAGAAGGAGGTCATGTATTTCATCTGGGAGGGGAGTGGTATTGAAAAAATTTCTGATTCTGAGGGATGTGTCCCATAGTTCCTCCCACCTCATAGTGTCCATATTCCCTCTGTTTAATTCTATATTGATCCTATTGTTTAAACCTGTAATGTCAAGAAACTTTCTATAGATGTGGGTAGAGATGCAAAAGCCTTTGGGTACTCTATAACCAAGAGAGATCAACTTGGCAAGATTGGCTGCCTTTCCTCCTATAATAGGAGCATCTTCTGGGGTTATCTTGTTTATGGGGATAATCATAGTTTCACCTCCTGTTCCTTTACTTTTAAAACAGTGACGTTCTGAAATCTTTCTACCACATCATACCTCTCTATATCTACGGAGACAAAGGCAATATTTGGAGAATTAATGAATTCTTTCATCTGTGGATGCTTTAACAGATAGAGAACCATAGCCCTCTCAAAGTAATTCTTTGAACATTCAGAAGCTCTTCCTGTAATGGTTATGCCAATACCACTTCCTATATTTTCAGGAGAATTGTTACTGTTGTGCACATGAAAAGATACTTTTTCATTGACTGTAAGATGTTTAAACTTCCTTGTGTCCCTGGGGGTTGCAAAGAAAAGTTTCTTTAAGTCATCCTGTAAAACAAAAGCTATTAGATTCGTATATGGGACATCGCTTACTGATGTGGCAAGGACTCCAAATAGTTCTCCAGAGGCGATATTCCTAATGGTATTTTTTACTTGGTCTACTTTATTCATAATTACTGCTCCTTGGGTTTAATATAATTTTTTTTTAAATAGATAAATTAGGTTTCTTTCATTTTTTACCTCTCTATTAATATTTCAGTAATACTTTATTAGATAAAAATCTGAAAATTCCTTTTAGGACTCTCTGTAATAAAAGAATCTATACATTTATATTACAATGAAATAGAGGTAACTGATAATGTAACCTAAGTTGCTACTTCATATTTAAAAAATCAAAATTAACCGCGGACAAAATTTCAACAAAATCGCAGATTAAACAATAAAAACTACTAAATAAAAAGACACTAATTTTATAGTGTCCTTCTAAGTTTGATTTTATTGACTTCACAAATGAAAGTTACAAAAGAATTATTTTGGAACTTTCTATACTTGCTATATAAATTTAAATTATTAAATAGATAATATATCAGCTTCTTTTAAATTTTCTTTCTCAATTTTGTTGGTATTCATTTCTTTTTCAATCATAAGTGTTTCTCTATATTCTTTAGCTTCAGCCAATTTTGTGATTTTTGTTTCTCCATTAGTTTTTAAAAGAGTATTTTTTATTTCATCAAATGATACATTAAAAAATTCCTTTCTATTATTTACTTTGTTAATTCTTTTATGTGTAAATTCCTTATGTAGTTGTTTTTCTAATTCGGGAGCATTCTCTGAATATATCATAGCATGGACATCAAACCTAAATGGAACACTAGCATTTGAAAGTTCTTTAATCCTATCAATAGGTTCTAATCTCCTAGTCATTCCTATTTTATAAAATTCCTGTCCAAATGAACCTATATTAGAAATAACATAAACATGACCACTTTTAGTTAATTGAGCCATAGAAGTAGCTCTTTTATTTTTTTCCTGTGCTTCTTTTAAATTAGCTTCCATTAACTCTATTCGAGCTTTTAATTTATTTACTTTATCTCCATGAGCTTCTTCTAATTCTTTTCTAGCTTTTTCAAGGGCTTTTTGAGACTGTTCTTCTTCTTTTTGTGCTTGAAATTTAGCTTTTTCAAATTCTTTTTGTGCTTTTTCTTCCTCTCTTATCTGTTGTTTGATTCTTTTTTGTTCTTCTTTTTCTTCTTGTTTTTTTTCATAATATTCATGTGTTAAATATAATTCTTGTAATTTTAAATCTAAAAATTCCTCTGAAAGTTTACAGAACTCTCTTTTATTTATTTTGTTGATCATTTCAAAAGATTTTTTTATCCTTTTTTCCATAACATGAACATTGTTATATTTAACGTTACTTATGGCTGAATCACATTCACCATTAAAAGCTCTTATCATTAATTTTAAATTATCATTAGTTTTAGCTTTTCCTTTTGCTTTAGAACCCTCAACAATCCATTCTGTAGTACAAAAAGCAGCCATTTTATCTTTAATTAAATTTTTTAAATCTTCTTTTATGATGTCTAAATCTTCTTTGTATTCTTCACTACTATCAAAGAAATAATTTGGTTTATAATATCCAAAATCTTGTAAACTTTGATCTTCTTCGAGTAAAGAAACCTCTAATTCTAATTCATCTTTAATTTTTAATAAATCGATTGCTCTATTTTTATCTATTTCTATATTTTGTTTGATTTTTTGATGTTTATTATTTAATTCATTTAATTTAAGTTGTGATTTTTTTTCCTGTTTTTCTATTTCTTTTTCAACATCTATAATATCTCTGTATTTTTCATAGATTCTTTTAGATTCTTTTTTTATTTTTATTAATAAAAATAAAATTACCAATATTGTTAATACTAGCAATATTAGTATTGTAATGGACATTTCAGTTGATATTGTATTCATATTTTTTTCTCCTACTTTAATTATTTTTTAAGTTTTATACAAGATTAATATTAGCTTTAAATTTTTAAGAAGTCAACAAATAAATTTTTGCACATTTATTTAGAATTATTTTGACTTTTGTTTGTACTACTATAATTTTATTGGGGTTTAGACTGTCGATGAAGTAAAAATACTTAAGATCTCTTTAATCTCGATAAATGCTATGCAATTTAATTGCCATTATATTTAGTTTGATTATTTTATGTAATTTTTAATTATTATTGTTTTGGTCTAACAGCTTTATTATCATTTGGGTTTACAAAATAAATCAAACCATCTTCTAAAACATTTTTTATATTTTGTTTAATTCTGAAATCACCCATAAATTGAGTGTGGTTAGGCAAAATAGGAATATCTGATACCAAATTAATTTCTTCATTAAAATTAAATTTTGAAAAACAAGTGATATCTACTAATTCATTAAAACCTTCCCAAATAAAATCATTTAACGGTTTATCTTCATTAATGGTTAATAATAACCCTATTCCTATTGAAGAAATTTCTGAAGCATGCAAAACTCCAGAAGAGTTTAAAATATTAATTCCACTAGAATATGCTACCCGTCTAGCGAAAGTACTGTATTTAGAATGGCTATAAAAATATATTTTGATTTTATCAGAAATTTTTAAATTTTCTTTATTTATTAAAAATTCTCTAACCTCTTCCTTCAGATTTTCATCTAAAAAACCAGAGTGATTAATTGTTAAAAACATTATTAAAATTTGCTTTTATAATTCTATCTTTTTCATTTGAATTATCACGAATGTAATTCCAAATTTGATATATGAAATCAATATAAGCTTTTACGTAATTAGATCCACTTTTATTATTACACTCCGAGCATAAATAATGGCCACCAGTTCCTTTTTGAAGTATTTTCTTACGTGGTTTTTTTCCTATTAATAAATCACCTGCTGTATCCATATTATATTCTTCCCACGGAAAATCATTAAATGTAGCTTTTGGTGGAACATGTTCAAAAGTTAACGTAGTATGTTTACCACAAAGTTTACATTCCCCTGTATTTTTAGTTTTTTTTAGTTTTCTACTCATTTATGCTCCTTGTGTTTAAAATTCTTTAGTATAATTAATTCCCTTAGAATATACTACATAAATAAAAAAATAGTACCCTTAACTTTCAAGCTTGCTTGCGGTAAAACTCCTATAGGAGGTGTGTTTTATGACACAATACAAAAAATACTTAGAAAAATTATCTACAAACTCCTATTATGTCACTGCTGATAAGAATGCAGTAATTTTAGAGTGAAATAAGGCTACTTACCTACCTTTAAGGCTATTTCTAACCCCCTTAAGGCTCGTAGGTGGCCTTAGCTATTTTCTCCTACTCAATCCCAGTGTTTTCAAAGGGTTCAAGGCCTTCTTATTTAACGTATTTCTATAGTAAAGGTGCAATTACAAGGGTGAGGTTTTAAAGGAGCTTAGGAGGAGAATGAGGAGATATTTTTGAGTGGGGAAAATTGATAATGAAAAATCAAGAGATAGAGAATAGACCTAGTCACGAATTACACAAATGAACACGAAAAGTAAAAGTCAGACCTTAGTCAGGCTCAAAAAAAGGTTTTAAAAATCTGAGTAAGTCTGCGTAATCTGCGACAAAAATTAGGTTTTACCTCTGTAAAACTCAGTGCACTCTGAGACTCTGCGTTGATTTTTTTAATTAGTGTAATTCGTGACAAAAAGAAAGTTCTAAAGTTTCAGTCTTTGATACATGTTTATTCTTTGCAACTCCTATTAAATTTCTCCCACTCTATGGCAAGCTACAAAATGCCCCTCTTTTACTTCTTCCATTAGAGGTATAGTATTTTCACAAATATCATTTGAATATGGACATCTCGTATGAAATAGACAACATTTAGGAGGGTTAATTTGACTCAATAGTTCCCCTTCTGCCAACATACGTTTTCTATCTCTAAGCCTTGGATTTGGAATAGGAATAGAAGATAATAAGATTTTAGTATATGGATGTAAAGGGTCTACATAGAGATCATCACTTTTAGATACCTCAACTAAGTGGCCCAAATACATTACTCCTATTCTATCTGAAATATGACGAACCATAGCTAGATCATGAGCTACAAAAAGAAGGGTTAAGTTCATTTCTTTTTGGATATCATAGATCATATTTATCACTTGGGCTTGAATAGAAACATCCAAAGCTGAGATAGGTTCATCACAAAATATAAACTCCGGCTCTACGATAATAGCCCTTGCTATTCCTATACGTTGTCTTTGGCCTCCACTAAATTCATGGGGATAACGAGTTAATACTTCTTTATTTAATCCAACTTTTTCTAAAGTTGTAATTATTTTTTCTTTTCTTTCTTCTTTATTTAAGATCCCTTGCTCTTCTAAAGATTCTGATACAATTTCTTCTATAGTCATATATGGATTTAAAGATGCATATGGATCTTGAAATATACTTTGAATTTTTTTTCTATAAGGTTTTAATTCTTTAGAGGACATTTTTGAAATATCTATTCCTTCTATTAATATTTCACCTGATGTAGCTTTAAAAAGAGTTGTAATTAACCTTCCTACAGTAGATTTACCACAACCAGATTCTCCTACTAAACCAAAAGTTTCACCTTTATTTATATAAAAACTAACTCCATCTACAGCTTTTAACTTAGATTTTTTAAATCCTCTCTTTACTTCAAAATATTTTTTTAAATTTTTAACTTCAATCATTTTTGACATATTTAATCCTCCAATTGCCAGCATCTAGCTTTTTGTTTATCATATGATTTAAATAGTGGTAGATCTATATGACATTTTTCCTTTGCTACTTTACACCTTTTTGCAAATGGACAACCTTTAGGAGGGTTTATGAGGCTAGGAGCACTTCCTTCTATAGTTTTTAAATATTTTGTCTTACTTTCTAAACTAGGAATAGAGTTCAAAAGACCTTTAGTATAAGGATGTTTAGGAGTATCAAAAATATCAAATACAGATCCTTCTTCCATGATATGTCCTCCATACATCACTATAACTCTATCACAAACTTCTGCTATAACTCCTAAATCATGAGTTATAAGTAAAATAGATTTTTTTTCTTCTAAACTAATTTTTTTTAAAAGATTTAATATTTGAGCTTGTATAGTAACATCTAAAGCTGTTGTAGGTTCATCTGCAATAATTAATTCAGGAGAACAACTTAAAGACATAGCAGTCATTCCTCTTTGTCTTTGCCCTCCACTAAATTCATGGGGGTAGCTATCTACCCTTTCTTTAGGAGATGGTATTCCTACTTTTCTTAGTTGCTCTATAATCTTATTTTTTAGATTCTTTGTTTTTTTGCCATGTCTATTCATAACATCACCAATTTGATGACCTATGGTAAATAATGGATTAAATGATGAGAGGGGGTCTTGAAATATCATGGCAATATCCTTTCCATTTATCTCATTATATTCTTTTTGAGATAATCCAATTAGTTCTTTCCCTTGAAATTTTATACTTCCAGATTTAATTTCACCTGGATTTTGAATGAGTCCCATAATAGATTTTGCTGTAACACTTTTTCCACTTCCACTTTCTCCTACTAAACCTAAAATTTCACCTTTTTTAATTTCAAAATCTATTCCTCTAACAGCTTCTACTTCTCCCTCTTCTGTATAAAATGAAGTCTTTAACTCTTTTACTTCTAGTAGTTTCATTATGATCTCCTTTTATCCATGATTTGACCGATAATATCTCCTAAAATATTAAAAGATAATACAGTCATTAATATTGCGAAACCTGGAAATATACAAAGGTATGGATCACTTCCTATATATTTTTGAGCTTTGCTTAACATACTTCCCCATGAAGCACTAGGAGCTTGAATCCCCATTCCTAAAAAACTAAGGGCAGACTCTGTTAAAATAGCTCCTGCAATACTCATAGTAGCTACTACTAAAATTACTGGCAGGATACTAGGTAATATATGTTTTTTTATTATTTTTAGATCTTTCATACCTAAGTTTTTAGCATAAAGAACATATTCTCTATTTTTAAGGGTGAGAGTTTCTGCCCTAACTATACGAGCAGTTCCCATCCAACCTAAAAACCCAATAACAAAAATAATAGTTGTCATACTTGGCTCTAAATAAGCATTTAGTACCAATATTATAAAAAAGCTAGGAACACACATTAAAATATCTACAATTCTCATAATTACACTATCTAATATCCCTTCATAATAACCACAGATGGCTCCTATAAAAGTACCTAAAGTAGTTGAAATTATCATGGATAAGAAACCTACATTTAACGATACCCTTCCGCCATATAATATTCTTGTAAAATAGTCCCTTCCCATAAGATCTGTTCCAAATATATGTTTTAAACTAGGGGTTTTTAACCTATCCTTTATTTGAATTAAATTTGGATCATATGGAGATAAAAATGCTAATATAGATGCCATTGCAAATATTGAAATAATTAATATAGCAATTTTAGCAGATTTTTTTTTAGCTAGTTTCTGTTTTATATCTTTAATTAGTCTTAAGTACATCTCATCACCTTCTCTCTATTCTAGGATCTATGATAGAGTACAAAATATCTGCCATTAGATTTCCAAAAATTAACAATATAGCTATTAACATGGTAGTTGCCATAATAACAGGATAATCATAGGAAAATATTGCTCCTACTCCTAATCTTCCCATTCCAGGCAATGCAAATATGGTTTCTGTTATAAATGCTCCTCCAACTAAATTTTGTAAACTCATCCCTAGAATAGTAATAATTGGCAATAAAATATTTCTTAGTACATATTTCATCAAGATCTTTAATTTTGAAAAACCATAAGCTGTCTCTGTTAAAATATATGGTTCATTCATTTGACTGATAGTACTAGTTCTAATATAACGAGTATAAATTGCAATATTATAGATACTCAATACCGTAATAGGCAGGAGACTATGCCAAACAGCATCTAAAAAACTATCTTCCTTTCCTAGAGTATGTATACCCATTATCGGTAGCCATTTAAGTTTATATGAAAAAAAATAAATCAACATCATAGCCAACCAAAATGCTGGAATAGATATACCAATATAAGATAGGAGTGTCACAGATTTATCTACTGATTTATTTTTTTTATAACCTGTATAAAGGCCTATTGGAAATGAGATAATTAAAGAGATTAACATGGCTGCTCCCATAAGCTTTAAAGTTAATGGAAGCCTTTCTTTAATCAAAGTTGAAACAGGTCTATAGTTAGTCATTGAAAAACCCAGATCTCCTCTAGCTATATTTTTTACCCATTTAAAATACTGGACATAAACAGGTTCGTCTAACCCTAATTTTTTCTTTATCTTTAATACTTGTTCTACATTCATCTTTGGAGTTATGTATGCAGATGCTGGATCTCCAGGGGCCAAATGCATAAGGGCGAAGCTTAAAATTGATATAATCAAAAGCATTGGTATGGCCTGTAAAATTCTTCTTAGTATGTACATGACTGTCTCCTTTTAAAATAAAACCTCTTAAAGATAGATAAGAGGTTTTAAATTTATTATTTAATATATGCTTTTGATAGATCTTCAAACATATAAATTGAAGCTGTTTTCACTTTATCTAAACCTTTAATTCTAGGATTTACTGCCACAATTGCATAACCATAAGAAATAGGGTACATAGGTGCATCATCCATAACTATTTTTTGAACTTCCTTATAAATATTATCTCTTTTTTCACTATTAAATTCCAATGCAGCGGTTTTAAATAGTTCATCCACTTTTTTATTACTATAGTTATTAAAATTTTCTGCACTTCCTGTCTTTAATATATTTTCATAAGAAGACGGAAGTTTCCCAAAAATGTATCCATCAAATGCAAGGTCGTAGGAGTTATTGTTTTTAGGATCAAATAAGGCGTCATAAAATGCTCCTAGATCCATGGCTTTAAGTTCCACTTGAATTCCTACATTTTCTAGATATTGCTGTACTAAAAGTTCCCTTGTATCATCTTTCCCCACATAAGCTAGTGTTAATTTAATATTTTCATCTCCTGATTCTTTAATAAGTTCTTTAGCTTTTTCAGGATTGTAGTCATAGGCTTCTACATCTTTATTTACACTCATAGATTGTTCTGATAAAAAAGTTTTAGCTGGTTTAGCAAATTCTTCTGATAAATATTTTGCTAAAAGAACTTGATTTCTATCAATAGCATAACAAATAGCTTGCCTTATTTTTTTGTCTTTCAATGCTTTATTATTTTGATTTAAGATTATATATCCTACACGGTCTTCATCAAAGGCTAAAATTTTTCCTTTGTTATTGAATTGATCCACAAATTCAGGAGATATGTACATACTGTCTAATTCTCCATTTTCAAAAGCAAATTGAGCTGTTGTATCATCTGGAATAATACGATAGACAATATTCTCTATACTAGGTACTCCTAAACAATAATCATCAAATTTAGATAAGATCCAATATTCTTCTGGTTTTAACTTAGAAAATTTATAAGGCCCCGAACCAATTGGAGTTTGTACTACTTCACTCTGTTGAATGTTTTCTACTCCATCATAGATGTGTTTAGGAAATGGTCTCATATCTGCGATACTAGCTATAAAATCAACTTGAGGTGAAGGCAATTTAAATGTTACTGTATAGTCATCAACTTTTTTTATATCTATAGATGAACCATTTGGCATCTTAAACATGTCTACTAAATGACTCCCTTGATTGGGATCGGAAATAGTTTTACAAGTAAATATAATATCCTCTGCTGTAAGAGCTTTTCCATCATGCCATTTAAGATCTTTCTTTAGATGAAGTGTATATGTTAAAAGATCTTTTGATACTTCTATTGATTTTGCTAAGACATATTCATTTATAGTTGTTGCAGAACGTCTTGCAAGTGGCGAAAAAATATTATTTACTAAGGTCAAAGAAAGACGATCATTTGCATAAAGGGGATGAACTACCCTAGCATCTGAAGTGGCTCTAATAATCATAGATGTAGAACGATCTATCTTTAAGTTAGATACAGATGTTTCTTCTTCCTTTGTTTCTCCTTTACCTTTTTCATCAGAACCGCAACCAGTTAGTAAAGATACTAATAGTATTAATGCTCCAAATACTACATTAAATTTAAACTTTTTCATTTTCTTCCTCCTAAAATTTAAGTGAAATACTGTTTAACTTTATTCGACTTCACTATTTTTAACACCAATCAAGTTTTTTTATCTCCTCCTATTTTTAGTTTTTGAAGTTTTTATTACTTCTAAATCTAGTTATTTTTATCTATTTAAAATAATTAAAAAATAGCATAACAAAATAAACATCTACATGCTTTAAATATAATTATTTATTAAAAAAAATTAGTACACGTAGTGTACAAGTATAAATCTAATTTAAGTTTTATTTATAAAGTTGGAAATTTGTTTTAAAATGTAAAAATGATCTGTGCTAAAAAAAGAATGAATAGGTGCAGTTTTTAAAACTACAGGAAAAGAAAGATATTAATTTATCTAAACTAGTTTTATTCACGACATCCGTTTGCAATAGATCTCATAACTTCCACCGGAAGTTTTAATAGATTTTCAATTTCATTGATAAAGTTTCATGTTTCCTCCTAAATTGTATTTTATTAGTTAATTCCGTCTAATCTTACAATATACCCATAGATTATGTCAATGAAAAATTAATCATTTTTTAAGTTAATTCTTTTAAAAAAAATTTATCTTGTGGAATGAATAATTAAAATCAAGAAAAAGAATTATCTGTGTATCTCGGTGAGATCCGCGTGCTATGAATTTTCTAGTTTTCCCTTCGTGAGCTTCGTGTAAATGTTTTGGTTTTAACTCTGAGAACCTCTGTGACCTCTGAGTCTCTGCGTTGAAAGATTTTAATTATCGTCATTCGCAGTAAAAAGAAAAGACTTCTGTGCTATAACAGTAAAAGTATTATACATTTAATTTTTTTCTTTAAGTATAAAAAAATAGAGTAGATGAAATTTATTCATCTACTCTTATAGCGTCTATTTAGTTTCTATCTTGGTGAATTCTGCTTCCATCTCAATTTCCATACCTTGATTTATTTTATTCTTTACCTTTTCATCTTGGGTATCTCCTACTATACTCTTAAATTTAGATTTTTTATAAAAATAGATAGCAACTACCATAGTGATAATATTACTCGAAAATATAGCATACCAGATCACATATTCTGTTTTACCTATAAAATATGGAAGTAGTAGTAGTGTCGGCAGTCTAAAAACCCAAAGTCTTGACATACTGATATACATTGCTTTTTTAGTTTGCCCTGCACCTTGTAATGCTCCTGTAATTATAGGTAGTATAGCTAATCCTATTAAACTCAAAGATATATATTTCAAGTAATCATTTCCAAGATATATTATTTCTTTATTCGTAGAAAAAAGTCTAATTATATTACTTCCCCATATTAAAAGTGTAGTAGTACCTACAATAGAAAAAATAGCTGCTAAGATAGAACTCTTAAAGACACTTTCCCTTGCCCTCTTTATATTGTTATTACCTATATTTTGTCCTACTATAGTCGATATAGCTCCTCCAATTCCCATGGCAGGCATTACTATAAGACCAGTTATTCTATTTCCAATTCCAAATGCAGCTAGAGTTAATTCTCCATAGGTATTTACAAAACTATTAAGTACCACAAATCCCATGGCAATTGTAGCCTGTCCAATAGAAGCTGGTATTCCTAATTTTGTTAATTTTTTTATATAACTAAAATCTGGTTTTAGATCTTTTAGTCTTAATCTCATAGGAGTATCTTTTATGAATAATTGATACACTATATAAAACGACATTATGGCTCTAGCAAGGAGGGTAGCTAAAGCAGCTCCCTTTATTCCTAAGTCAAAATAAAATATAAATATTGGGTCTAGTATTATATTGATAGTTACAGATATAAGACTGAGAATCATAGGAGACATTGTATCTCCTTCTCCCTGTTTTATAGACGCATATACAAATGCAGCATACATAAGAGGTGCTCCTCCAACTATAAGTATCAGATAGATATAGGCATTGGTGTATATATCGCCTGTAGCTCCCATAACTTTTAATATATATGGTGTACTTATTATTCCACTTATACTGAGGAGTACAGAAAATCCCATGGCAAAACTTACTAGCTGTCCTGCTATTTTTTTAGCTTCATCCATTTTCTCTGCACCTATATTTTGAGAGATCAAAGTAGTTCCAGCTATACCTATTCCCACTCCTAATGCTAGTTGTAAAAAGACAACTGGCCAGGCCAAAGTCATAGAAGCTACTTCTACCGAACCTAATTTACTTAAAAAATATGTGTCTGTCAAATTATACATGGTCTGTATAAGATTATTTAACATTATAGGGAGGGAGAGTAATATTACTACCTTATACATATTCCCCTCTAATATCATCTTTCTTTTCTTCATTGTTTTCATAATTCACCTCGAATATAAACTCTTTTTATACTATATATTCTACCACTAAAATAACTCCCTCTCAATACTGCTTCTTTTTATTTTAAAGGTTCATTATATTTTTATTTTAGGTCAGTTAAAACAATTAAATTATGAATTTATGTCAATACAAAAGGTTCACTTTTTGTGATCTTCTTTACTTATATTGAGATAAGGTATCTTCCAAAAGAACCTTCATCTTCTTTCTAAGGGAGAGAGGTTCTAATATTTCAGCTTCATTATAAAACCTTGCAAAATACAAGGTAGCTTTTGTATCACTAGATTCACAATAATATATGTCTCCTTCTATTTTTATCAAAGTTGGTTTGTAGTGATTTATTCTTTTGAACCACATCTTACCTTGATCTGTTAATTTAACCTTTACTATATTCCCATAGGATAAGAATGGATCAAATTTTTTATGTACCTTATCTATATATTCTATATCCATATATCTTTTGTTTTTCCTAAATCTTATGGGAGTTACCTTGGATATCCTAGACAGGTTAAAAACACTATATTCTTTCTTTTCATATATCCAGCAAAATAAAAAATTGTTCTTCTCCTCCGGTGTAACTTTAAAAAAATAAGGTTCTACTATATAATCGTTTCCTAAGAGGGTTATCAAAACTTCCTCCTTCCTCTGTATAGCTTTTTGTATAGCTTCATATTCAGAATAAAAAATCTTTCTTTCTCTCTTATAGTGAGGTTGGGATATATATGTCCTTATAAGATCTCTAAAATATTCCGATTCATTTTGTATCTTATTTTTAGGGAGTAGATTATCATATATCAATTGATTTTCTTTATTTAAATTAAACTGTATTTTTTTATTCCCAGAACTCTTCTTAAATGGATATTTATCCACACTGATGTAGGAGCTAGTAAATAATCTATTAAAAAAACTATTGATTTTTATATCAAAATTCTCTATATCCCTAAACGTTATTTCATTTACAAAATTTGGGACAGTAAACCTTATTTTTTTATCACTCATAACTTTCCTCCAATATTATATTAATATCTAATTATATTAACCTCTATCTAAGTATATAGTAAAAACTAGTTAATTAAAAATTATAAAGATAGAATGGTAGTATAGTAACTACACACTACAATATTTATGTGATGGACATAAAACAAAGTACAGGGAGTAATGGTTGCTTTTTCTACTGAGATAGCTTATAATAGAATGTAAAATTATAAATTAATTTATAAAAAATTTAATATAAACATTAGGAGGAACGTTGTGTCACAAGAATTAAAAAGAAATTTTTCAATAATAGCACATATAGACCATGGAAAATCTACCTTAGCTGATAGACTTATCCAATCAACAGGAACAGTTGCCGATAGAGATATGGAAAATCAACTATTAGACAGTATGGATTTAGAAAAAGAGAAGGGTATAACAATAAAAGCCAATACCGTTACCATTAACTATAAAGCTAATGACGGTAAAACATATGAATTAAACTTAATCGATACACCAGGACATGTAGACTTTATCTATGAAGTTTCTAGATCTCTAGCTGCCTGTGAAGGTGCACTATTAGTAGTAGATGCAGCTCAAGGTGTAGAAGCTCAAACTTTAGCCAATGTATACCTAGCTTTAGAGCAAGATTTAGAAGTAGTACCTGTAATCAACAAGATTGATCTACCTGCTGCTGATGTAGAAAAGGTTAGAAATGAAATTGAAGACGTTATCGGAATTCCTGCTGATGAAGCAGTTCTTACATCTGCTAAATCAGGTATAGGAATCGAAGATCTATTAGAAGCTATCGTTAAATTTGTCCCTGCTCCTTCAAACAGTGAAGATGGGCCTTTAAAAGCTCTTATCTTTGACTCACATTTTGATGAATATAGAGGCGTAGTTACATATGTAAGAGTTATAGATGGAGTTATTAAAAAAGGGGATAAAGTAAAAGTATTCTCTAATGACCATCAATTTGATGTTCTTGAATGTGGAATATTTTCACCTAACATGAACCCTACTAATGTCTTAACTGCAGGATCGGTAGGGTATATTATCACTGGAACAAAATCTATCCATGATTCACAAGTAGGAGATACTGTTACCAGTCTTAATAATCCATGTGAAGAGCCTTTAGAAGGTTATAGACAAGCCCAATCAATGGTATTTGCTGGATTATATCCAATATCTACCGACGATTACGAAGATCTAAGAGACGCTATTGAAAAACTACAACTAAATGATGCTTCACTTACTTTTGAACCTGAAACATCACTAGCACTAGGTTTTGGATTTAGATGTGGATTCTTGGGCCTTTTACATATGGAGATCATTGTAGAAAGACTTAGAAGAGAATACAATATAGACCTTATATCTACTTCACCATCGGTTAAATATAGAATACATAAAGAAAATGAACCAATGTATACTATAGATAACCCAGAAGATTTTCCTCTTGGTGGACAAGGGAAAGTAATTGTAGAAGAACCATATATCAAAGGAAATATAATCGTTCCAAAAGACTATGTTGGTGGAGTTATGGAATTATGCCAATTAAAAAGAGGAACATATATAAGTATGAGTTATATTGATGATACTCGTGCTATGATTACGTATGAGTTACCTCTTGCAGAGATCGTTTTAGATTTTTATGACAAATTAAAATCTAGAACAAAGGGATATGCCTCATTTGAATATGAGATGATAGGATATAGACCTGGAAACCTAGTAAAAGTTAATATCTTAGTATCTGGTGAAGGTGTAGATGCATTCTCGTTCATCGCACATGCAGATCATGCAACAGCTAGAGGAAGAATAATCGTAGAAAAATTAAGAGAAATTATCCCAAGACAACAATTTGAAATTCCTATTCAAGCTGCATTAGGAGCAAAAATAATAGCAAGAGAAACTATTAGAGCATTTAGAAAGAACGTTACAGCTAAGTGTTATGGTGGAGATATATCTAGAAAGAAAAAATTATTAGAAAAGCAAAAAGCCGGTAAGAAAAGAATGAAACAAATCGGTAATGTTGAGATTCCACAAGAAGCATTTATCTCAATCTTAAAATTAAGTGACTAAATATAAAATTAGAACTAGCTGACATCTGTTGGCTAGTTTTTTATTGCTTTACAACATAAACATAGAATCTTTTGGATCCGACGTCACGTTGATTTTTGAAATAAAATAAATTTAGGTATTTCATCCATTATATAGTAAACTAATATTAATTAAAATATGAGGAGGTAACATATGAGTTCAAGAGTTGATGAAATTATAAAGAAACTATCTATGTATGAAAGAGCTGAAGAAGTGGGTACATTTTTAAAATTACACGATACTGTTATCCATGAATTACATATTGAATTAGACCGTGCCTATGATACAATTACAAAGGAAGAGGTCGAGTCAGACGTAAAGGAATTAGAATCGTATACCGTTGAAGTCACTGAGCATCATAAAAAAGAATTACTTCATGAGATCATTGCTTATATAGAGAAAAAAGTCTAAAATCTAAAATGTAAGGGAGTTTTAATTATTACTATGAATATAAAAATATCTAAACCTGAAGTAACTTATAAGGAAAAACAATTGATTTTTTCAATGTTAAATAAAATATCGCTCTTTGGTGGTCTAACTGCTGGAGAACTAGAATGTCTTATCCCACTATTGACTACAGCTTCCTTAAAAAAAGGAGAGACTGTTTTCACCCAAGGAGAATCACCAAATAATATTTTTATTATCCAAAGTGGTGAAGTTAAAATAGTTAAACAACAAGATGAGGTTGAAATTGAATTAATTCGATTTCATGAAGGCAATTTATTCGGCGAGACTGAACTTATTGGTATCTTCAAATATATTGCTTCTGCTATTGCTTTAACAGATCTAAAATTACTTGTATTTTCAAAATCTGCACTTTACTCTCTGCATAGTAAAAACATGAAGTTATTCAGTAAGATAATTTTAAATGTCGCACGTGAATCTTGTCGAAGGACTGCTAAAACTGATGAATATTGGTTAGATGAGATGGTTAAGTTAAGAAAACAAAACAAAAAATAAATATAAGTTGATGTATATTTTTAATGTCAAAGTGGTAGATATCTCTGCCACTTTTTTATGGTTTAAAAAAATTTAAAATAGGAGTTTAAAAATGATAAGTAAAAAAATTAAAATAACAATTTTGTTAAATCTCGTAATATCTCTAAATAGTTTTTCCATAGATGTCTATACCCCAAAAGCTCCTCCTAGCATCCCTATGTTGCCTATGGAAAATAATGTTACTCTTCATTATTATCAAGATGTCCATACAGAAGTAATTCCTAAGCTCATTAAAAATCAAGATGGGATCTATGTCATTCCCACTAATCTAGGTGAAAATCTAAAAAAGAAAGGCCTTGAATTAAAATTATTAGGAGTAACCAGTCAGGGACTTATCTCTATTATATCCAATAAAAAAATAGATAATATAAAAGATTTAGATGGGAAAAACATTCTTATTGGATCTCAAGGGGCATCGCCTGATATAATCTCAAAGTTCTTATTTAAAAGTAACGACATATCTCCTAAGATCACCTATAGATCTACTCCTGAAGTAGCTAAATTGATGATGATGCAAAAAGGTGATAATGCTGTCCTACCTGAACCTATAGCTACTTTGGTTCTTGAAAAAAATTCTAAATTAATCAGAACAATTGTATATAAAGATGAGTGGGAAAAAGTAACTTCCCTTTCTGGAATTCCCCAAGTAGGTCTGTATACTACCAGTAAATATAAGAAAACTCATTCTAAAGAGATCGAACAATTTATGAAAAACTATATAAAAAATGTAAAAGATCTAAAGAAAAATCCTAGCGTGTTTATAGATCTAGCTCAAACTAATTTTGACATTAAACTCAGTGATAAAGGGTATGAAGAATCTATTAAATATATGAATTTAACTCTTGTTGATGGAAAAGAGGGAGATAAATTAGTAAAAGAATATATAAAAATTTTAGGAGAGAATAAATGAGAAAAAAATTGATTCCAATTACCGTATTTTTACTTTTATGGGCTGGGATCTCCACAAAGGTATCGCCTCTAGTGTTACCTTCTCCTCTACGGGTTTTTCATACCTCATTATCTTTACTCCAAAATAATTATAATGAGATCTTCATTACCCTAGGTCGATTAGGTGTCTCGCTGATCTTTACCTATCTTATAGGAATACTTTTAGTTTTGGGGATAGTATCTTCTAAAAATCTTAAGATCTTCATCTACCCTATATTACTTTTTATGCAGAGTACTCCTATAATTTCTTGGATCTTACTAGCATTAATTTGGTTTGATAGCAAGTATATACCTATCTTTATAATTTGTATAAATACTATTCCTATCCTTGTATTAAACATTGTCAGTGGGATGGAAGGAATAGATAAAAAAATCTTGGAGATGGCAAGTATATATAATATTTCTAAAAGGGATTGTTTTCTAAAAATTCAACTTCCATCCCTTATCAGATATCTCCTCCTTGCCACCGAAATCATCCTTGGTTCTTCATTTAAGGTGATCATCATGGCAGAGGTCATCTCTAGGGTCAGTGGTGGAATCGGAAATGGTTTAAACATAGGATGGCTAAATATAGAAACAGATACAATTTTAGGTTGGACCCTTATAATATATATATTAAGCTTTCTCATTTCAAAATTGATTTTAACATCTTTAAAAAATAGATTTAGGAGGTATTTATGATTGAGTTAAAGGATCTTTCTCTCACCTTTGGTGGGGAAAAAATCTTGGATAATATCACATATAAATTTAAAAAAAATAAAGTCACTGCGATCTTAGGTCCCTCTGGAGGAGGCAAAACTAGTCTCTTTAATATTATTGCAGGCCTGGAGATAAATCACACTGGAGAAGTAGTGAAAAATTTTGAAAATGTAGGTTATATCTTTCAGGAAGACAGACTCCTACCTTGGGAGAGTGTAAAAGAAAATTTAAATATCATACCAGGAGCTAGTGAGAAAAAAATATTAAATATTTTGGAACTACTGCATATCCCTCACAAGGTAGATCACTTGGTTAAAAATTTGAGTGGTGGTGAAAGACAAAGGGTTGCCATAGCCCGTGCTTTTTTATACGATACAGAGTTGATACTCATGGATGAATCACTAAAATCTTTAGATTTTTCCCTAAAGATAAAGTTGATTGATCTCATAATCACTCTCTTGGAAAAATATTCAAAGACACTTATCATGATAAGTCATGACATCGATGAAATTTTACTCATGGCAGATGAAGTAGTTATATTTTCTAAAAAACCAACTGTTATAGGAGAGGTTCTTACTATTGATTTCCCAAAATCTAAAAGAACTCTATCTTCAAAAGAATTAAAAATATATAAAAACAAAATATATGATGCGATCCTTGAATAGGGGTCGTATTTATTATAATTAGGAGAGTGAAATACTATGCAAAATATATTAATATCATTAATTTTGGGTATCTTAATAGGTTGTACATTCAAATTTTCTGATAAAATGAAAAAAATTAATGGATCATTTCAATATGCCGGAATAACTCTTTTATTATTTGCAATTGGAGTTACTATTGGAATGAATCGATCATTGCTCAGTAATTTAAAAGAAATAGGTGGTATTTCCCTTGTTTTTGCAATTCTCACTTCATTATTTAGTGTTATATTAGTATTTTTCATGAGCAGAATAATAATTAAGAGGAGGAATAGTTAATGACATTATCTATAATAATTTCTGTTCTAACAGGTATTTTAGGAGGATATTTTTTTATCACAGAATCTTTTACTCCATATATCGATATCCTTATAGATTCAGCACTTTATTTTTTAATATTTTGTGTAGGAGTAGATATAGGGTTAAATAAACATATTTTTAAGGATCTAAAAAAACATAGTTTAATTATTTTAGTTGTTCCAACTTCTATAATTGCAGGGAGTTTAGTAGGAGGCCTCCTTACGGGTTATATTTTTGATATGCCTAAAAACTTAAGTTTATCTATTTCTTCTGGGTTTGGATGGTATAGCCTTTCTGGTATTATCCTGACACAATTGGACAGTGCAGAGGTAGGCACCATAGCTTTTTTGACTAATGTTTTTCGAGAATTAATCACTGTAGTTTCTATACCATTTATCGCAAAATATCTAAATGATTATACTACTATAGCTCCTGCAGGAGCCACTTCTATGGATTCTACACTACCCATAATTTCTAAATATACCAACCCTGAAACTGTTGTGATAGCATTCATTAATGGAATTTTATTATCAGGATTAGTCCCTATCTTAGTTCCTTTTTTCTATTCTATCTAGATTAATTATAGCAATTATAGTTACCTAAACTGGTTATTTTAAAAAATAGCTCTCAGAAAATATTCTGAGAGCTATTTTTATTTTTTTGATCTTTCTAATTTTTCAAATTGGTCTTTATTTACAGCACAGAGGGGACAACTCCAATCTTCTGGGATTTCTTCCCATTTTGTACCCTTTTTAATTCCTGACTTTGGATGACCTATCTCTGGATTATAAACATAACCACATATTGTACATGCCCATTTTTCCATTTTATCCCTCCCTAATCTTATTTTATTAACTATATCTATTCATGATATTACCATAATAATAATAAAATCCCAATTTTTCTTACAAAAATTAATATCTCCTAATAATACTTTTTATTCTCTCACTTGTCATATTAATTTATTGGAAAAATTTCTCCACACTTTTCATAGTTATCTATCTTTATGTATTTCCCATCTCTATATACAGCAGGGATTACCCTTCTCCTCTTAATAGCATCTATCAAATCTTTTTCAGTTTCAATGTCATCTAAAAATTTTGTACAATATTTACCTATTGCATCGGTAGTATGGCAGTCACTGGCTGCTGTAGTAGCTAAATTAAGCTCCATAGCACTTTCAAAAGCATTTAAGTTATTATAAGATTTTGTGCTCCCATTAAACGTCTCCACAGCAGTAAGTCCCTTTAGATTTTTCAGGTGTTTGCCACACCCTCTATTATTTTCTCTAAATGGATGAGCAGCAATAGTAACTCCTCCTTTGGAGTTTACTAGATCTATCAATTCTTGAGCATAAAGTTTTTTTGTAGGGATTTCATCTAATCCGAAGACCAATATATCCCCTTCGTGGGTTAATATTTCCGCTCCTACAAAGATCTTAAAATTATGTTTTTTCCCATATTGAGTGGCATATTCCTTCACTTTATTATTATCATGATCTGTAATACAGATTCCATTTAGTCCCATTATTTTTGCTCTTTTTACAATTTCTGAAATTTCAATAAAGCTGTCATCTGAACCTTCTAAACAGTGCATGTGAGTATCTATAAACATCTTTTTCTCCTTTTTCTAAATTTGATTAGTTTTTTCTTCATAAAAAATAGTTCAATAAAAACAGAGAGAATTCTCCATGTATATATTGATAATTTTTATCTATAAAGCCCCATAACAATGGCATAAAATATGAATCCCTTTAGGATTTCACTCTATAGAATTTTGAAGTTTTTGTTAAAATATAAAAGATGATCTAAGCAGAAAAAGCGAATAGGTATAGTTTTAAAACTATAAGAAAAGAAATTAGGAACAGAAATATCTCTAGACCGACCTTATCTATACTATCCATTTGCAATAGATCTTGTAACTTCCACCGGAAGTCTCAACTGATTGTCAGTTTCATTGAAATTTCTTCATGTTTCCCCCTAAAATGTTTTTTATTAATTCATTATGTTTATTTTACAGTATGTTTTAATAGAGTGTCAACATTATTTTTAATTTTTTTTATTGCAACTAGACTTGTCTAAGAAATATTTTTTAACTTAAAAAAAATAAATTTATTTTTGAAATGTTTTTACCACTAAAGTTAAAATTGAACAAGCAAAATTATAATGTGATATAATATTTAGATAGAGAAAAATTTAAAACTGATATATGGAGGTATAGATTTTGAGTTTAAAAAAAAGAGATTATATTAGAACCATTATTATCGGAATAATTAGTGGAATAGCTTTATTGATAGTAACTAGATAAAATATTAAAGTGGAGGAATAATTAATTTTTTATCCCTCCTTTTTTTATCTACTTTTGATTTTACTGGACTTTTTCTCGATAAAGTCATACAATGTAAAAAGAATCATCTTTTAAGATTTACAAATCACATTGCAATTTTTTCCATTTATACCCATTTTCTTTTCAAAAAATTATTATCCAATATTGAAAAAAATTACAAAATCATTACAAATTTGAAAATTTTTTTGGCCATTTTATTAAATTCATTTTTAAAGTTTCTATAAAACAGATTTTTTCTATTTTTTTATTCTATTATTCATTCTATCTATTCATTTATAAGCTCTATCCACTCTATAATTTTTATCTATTTTATACATTGTATCCACAATGCATATTTAGCTTCTTACATCTAAAGCAACGTGACGTTGCATCCAAAAAAGCAACATAATAGTTTCATCAAAATAAAACAGAAGTAGGGAGAACATTTTTAATCACGCCCGAAAACTAAAAATTTTTAAACTTCTTAAAAAACGTCGGAAAAAAATGAAATTAGGTACTGAAATTTAAGGAGGAGTTAAAAATGAAAAAAATAACCATAGTCGGAGGCGGTAGTAGTGCTCATATAGTGGCACCTTTACTTGCAAATTTAGGCTTTAGAGTAACAATTTTAACAAGCAAACCGGATCTTTGGAAAAAAACTTTAAAAGCAGAATTTCAATCAGAAAATGGAGATGTTGAAAAAATAGTAGAAGGGAACATACATTTAGCTACAAACGATGAAAAAATTGCGTTAAAAAATGCTGAAATAATTTTATTATGTATGCCTGTATCTCAATATTTCAAAGTACTTTTAAGAATTGGAGAACATATCTCCAAAGATAAAGAGGTCTGGATCGGATCTATTTATGGTCAAGGTGGAGTTAATTGGATGTATAATGAAATTAAGGAGAAGTTTTCACTAGATAAGTTGGTATATTTTTCTTATGGGCTAATCCCATGGATATGTAGAACCAAAGAATATGGGTCAGTAGGAATAACTTATGGTGCTAAATATATTAATATTGTCTCTGTTTTCCCAAAAGATAAATTCAATGAATTAAATAATGATTTATTTAAAAAAATATCTTTAGAAAGAACTGGGACAAGTAAAACTTACCAAGCTAATAATTTCTTATCATTGACTTTATCGGTAGATAATCAGATAATTCATACTTCACGTATGTACGGATTATACTTAAAAAATAAACAAGGTTGGAAAACACTAGATGAGGTTCCTTATTTTTATAGAGAGTTTGATGAAAGTTCAGCTAATATACTGAAGATGTTAGATGCCGATTATGAAAAAGTTAGACAAAAAATTAAAGATTTAAATCCAGATGAATGTTTTGACCATATGTTAAATTATTTAGATTTGGAAAGATTTACAAATAACTCCTCAAATGAAAATATAAAAGAATCTTTTGTTCATTCTAAAACTCTTGGTCGAATAAAAACTCCAGTAATGAAAGAAGGAGAAAGATATGTTTTAGATAGGAATAGTAGGTTTTTTACAGATGATGTTTTTTATGGTATTGCTATAGTGAAATGGCTTGCAGACAAATATAAAATAGATGTTCCAATGATCAATGAACTTCTAAATTGGAGCCAAAACTATTTAAATTTAGATTTATTAAAAAATGACGTTTTAAATACTGAGTATGAATACAACGGTATAAAAGTTGGAATACCTACTAAATATGTGACATATCAAGAAAGAGATCTAGTAAAATAAAATTAATGATTCCCTAGTAAAATTTATAATTAATTATAAATTTTACTAGTTTTTTTTATTATCTAGAAAATTTTATCTTTTTATTTGAATATATTCAAATAAACTTTAAAAAATATGGATTATTGTTCAAAATATTTTAAAGGATTTTATCTTTTTATTTATATAATCTAATTATAAACTTTATTTTATGCATAATATAATTCCAGAGTAAAATTTATCTTTTTTTCTTTTTTCAAAGGAGGCGTTATGAGTAGACTATTATTATTTCCTGTTTTACAATCAGATAAAAATAAACTTGATCAAGCATATGAAGTTGCAGAAGATTTTAAGGCGGTATATGAAGGTATTGAGATATGGGTACCACAGTTTTTTCAATATGATGGAGCCAGTATACCATCTTTAGCATGGCAGGTAATTGGGACTCCTTTTAATCCTCATCTTATGGAGGCAGCTGTTATACACGATTGGCTTTATCACACCCATCAGCTAGATAAGAAAGATGCAGACAAATTATTTTATAAAATTCTTTTAGAAAATAATGTTGATCCTGTAAAAGCTGTCTTACTCCGTGAAGCAGTGGAAAAATTTGGAAATTGGTATTGGAAAAATGATGATGATGACAATAAATATATTGAAAAATTAAAAGAAAAAATAATTGAAATTGGTAAAGATCCTTCAAAGTATGGGATGTGATGTAAAAAAATAAGGGAGTTATCTCCCTTATTTTTTTACACCAAGATTTCTTAATCGTGTTTTAAAGCTTCTACTATTTTTAATTTTGATCCTCTGTATGCAGGAAATATACTAGATAAAAATATAATTATAATATTAGCTCCTACTATTAGGAGTATTTCTTTAAATTTTATCTCCACAGGAATTTTATTTAAATCGTAGATACTAGTTATTTCATTTATACTATAATTTTGTATATACCATAATGCTATACCTGAAATAATTAATCCAATAACTATTCCTATTACTCCTAAAAATAATCCCTCTATAATAAATATTCTCATAATATTTTTACTGGTGAATCCTATGGATCTCATTATCCCTATATCTTTTATTTTATTTTTGACAGACATACTGAGTATTACCCAAATTAAAAATCCTGCTATTATAACTATTAAAAAAAATATCAAGATCATTCCACTTTTTTGTAGTGATAAGGATGCTAATAAGTTTTTATTCAAATCTTTCCATGTTCTAACAGAAAAATCTGTATTTCTTCTAATTTCTAGTGCTATTTTATCTACACTGTATATATCATCTAAAAATACTTCTAAATTGGTTACGGAATCTCCTCCATAGGTTAAAATTTGAACTGCCCTCAGAGGAACTATTATTATAGTTTTATCATACTCTTCATAACCTGACTGGTATACACCTATTATAGTCAGCGCTATTTTAATATTATTAGGAGTAACTATTGTTACCTTATCTCCTAATTTTGCTCCTAAGTCGTCAAAGAGTTTCTTACCTATTATAAATTCTGTAGGTTTCTTTGCCTCCATAGTTCCATAAATTATTTTTTTATCCAAACCCATAGTTTTTTTTGCATCATTAAAATCCAAACCATTTATCTGTACTCCAGTTACATATGACCCATGAACTTGATTATATTTTAATATCCCCTGCTCTGTACTTTGAGGAATGACTCCTTTTACTCCCCTTATATTTTCAACCTTTGATTGTAACTCCCTATAATTTTCTATCGATTCACCATTTTTTGTGATTATTATATGGGAAGTCATTGAAAATATACTTTCCATCATACTTTTGTCTAGCCCGTTAGATATACCAATGGAAACTACCAATACTATAATTCCTATGGCTACTCCAAACATTGCTACTATACTTTGTCTTTTCCTTTCAAATATATGCTTTTTTGCTATAAAAAATTCTATCATACTCTATCCTCATTTCTTCTTATATATCGTTATTCTGATTATTAGTAAAATTGTTATTTATGATTTTTGTAATCATTTATTATATTATCTTAGTCACTTCTATTATCCAGGAATTTTGATAGGCCCCCATAATTCCAATATCAAGAATATTAATACTATCCTTTAATTTTATTACCTCTATTTTATAAAAAACCATATTTCTCTTCATTCTAAGTTCATCTTGTTCTATAAAAAAATTATATTTTTCATCTCTATTTATTTAGTAAGCATCAATTTCAAACATAATTTCTTCATTTGTTTTAGGTTTTTCAGAAACATAAATTCTAAATCCATTATTAAAAACTCTATACCGGTCTTTTAATTTTTCTAGTATTTTCATCAATAGTTACTCCTTTTTTCTTTATTCATATTTTTTACAAACAACATTAATTATAACTTAAGATTTAACTTATAACAAGTTATAAATTTTAGTTTATTCTAATTAAAGTATCATAATCTAAAACTATAAATAATAAAATATCAAAATAAAGGAAAATAAATTAATTTATATATATATTATATGTAGCTGAGTAAAATTAATATGAATTTGGATACAAAAAACAAATGTAATCAGAGAAAATCACTTAAAAAATTGTAGTAATTTATTAAATTAAGGGGGATATGATGGATTTTAGTAAATTTAATAATAAATATATAATAGAAGGGACTTTATCAGTCCGTTCCTTACACGTCGGAAAATATAGAGCAGAGAAAACCTTTCTTGAGCCTACTATAAAATATTTAAATAATATAGCATATATTCCTGGATCAAATTTTAGGAGTCGTTTTCAATATAAATTAAAAAGTCTAGTAAATTTAGGACTTACACTTGAAGATAGACAATTACATGTTTTGGATATCAAGGAAATTTTTGGAGATCTCAATCCAACAAGAAAATCTAACCATATACCAGGAAAGATCTATATAGAAGATCTTATAATAGAGCCTAATACGAAAAATCCTATCCATGATGATATAACTGTAAATAGGCATACAGGAATAACAAAAAAAAATAGTAAATTTGATTATAATGTCATTGAAAATAAAACTTTTAAATTAAATATGATTTTAGAAAATTTGAAAGATCATGAGGTAGATTTAATAAATATAGGATTAAACCTTATGAAAGATGATGTGTTTGGTCAAACAGCAACTGGTGAAATTGGAAGATGTAAATTGAATATCGATAGAGTAAAGTATATAACTAAAGATACTTTAAATGACTATTTATTCCACGGTAAAATGAAAGAAGGAACTCAAGAAATTTTAAATAAGGGAAAAATAACTTTATAGATAGAAAAGTAAATTCAAAAGGGACACTATATCATAAACTGTACCCTTTGTCAAGGACACTTAAAAAAAAGGTATGGTTAAGATACTGTTAAAAGATGATTCCTGTATTGCACGGGAGTCATCTTTTTTAAGTTCCATTGATACCTGTGGTTATTGTAAT
>Ga0316197_10000331_pt1 | contig 33586 bp, 27 predicted proteins | sample OudBiesiAoxic_MG_FD_204939 | JGI IMG/M metagenome (GOLD analysis project Ga0316197, IMG submission 204939) | Coastal sediment microbial communities from Oude Bieten Haven, Netherlands - site A oxic | ecosystem: Environmental > Aquatic > Marine > Coastal > Sediment | place: Netherlands... | reverse complement strand
CAATATGGACAACAGCCGCTTTATTGAAGCAACCGTTGGTCAATTCTTGCGGTTGTGTTTCTGAAGACGCTCCCAGGTAAGTAAACATCGAGCGCTGGGCATCCGGTGTGATAACCGACAGTACCCGACCGGTGGGGGAGTCGGAAGTAAAAAGGACCGGGTCCACTTTGTTCTTTGAAAGATCCTCTCGGAACAGTTGGCCCCAAGTGCCGTTGCCGCACTTGCCGACAAACCGGGCCTGTCCACCAAGCTTTCCGACACCAACCGCGGTGTTGCACGCCGACCCACCGGGTACGATCTTGGGGTTGCTGGACGCCCGTGCAAGGGTATTCTCGATGAACGCCTTGTCCACTAAGATCATGCCTCCCTTAGCCGCACCGGTTTGCTCGAGAAAGGCGTCATCTTCATTGCACAGGATGTCCACCAGGGCCGATCCGACGCCAACGATCAATTTGTTTTCAGATTTTAACTTTTCCCGTACGTCCATGAGCCGATCCGTCATTGATATAACCCGCGTATTGTGTGAATTACTTTCAGTCACGTAAGAAACAATTGCCGCCGCCTCTCATGATGAGATCGTCAGAATCGTTACCACACCAAAGACGAGTGAATCCATCCCCGGTCACCGTCCGCATGCTCAATATTCAACCAGTCGCCTTTACGATCCAATACCTTGAAGGGCACACCGTTTTCGACGGTAAATACGATTTCATGCTGGCTCCCGGGACCCTGGCGAATATTGCATTGCGGTTTGTTGGTAATAACGGTTTGAATTTTTCCGGTCAAACTATCGTGAACCCAGCCGACATCATTTTCAAAATCTCGAAACTGGATCCAGCCCCCTTCTTTATTTATGACCTCAAAAGGATAATACTGTTGTACTTTCCAGATCACATCGTGTGCGGTCCCCGGACCAGAGCGGATATTGGCAATACTGCCGGTAATTGCGAGACGCTCGGCCAGGGCCGTTGCGCTGCAAAGAACCAGGAATAGAAAAGTAACCAATGCACAAGATTTCATTTATATTCACCAATAGGGTCTGATCGCCCGTTGCCGGCTTTTCTTCCGGAATTGTCTGGATATTTTCGGTTTAGATCGTATAAAACACCAATTCCGGCAGCCGAACGCATGTGAGCTTGTTACCGTACACGGCTCCCGTATCTATACCTATTTTATTTGGCAAGAGCAGCGGTTCGTGCAGCGGTGTGTGACCGAACACAACCATCTTACCGAAATCATATTTGGATTGAATGAAACGTTTTCGAATCCAGAGGAGGTCCTCGGTTTTCTGATCCTCGATTGGCACCTTGTTTTTCAATCCCGCATGTACAAAGATGTAATTATCTGTTTCGTAGAAAATCCTGAGGCTGTTGTAAAAATCGAGATGCTTCCGAGGAATCGGAGGCTCACCATCTTCCCGAGGGCGGTTCATGTAACTTTCCAGAGTTTGCTGTCCGCCGTTGACCAGATAGGTAAGCCGGTCATCGCCTGAGAGGTATTTCTCCAGCATTTCTTCATGATTGCCTTTCAGAAAGACCGTATTGGCATGTCGTAATTTCAGATCGGCAAGGTACTCGACGACTTCGAAAGATTGCGGCCCCCGATCGATGTAATCACCAAGGAACACAAGTGTGTCGGATTCGAAGTCAAGGTCGATCTTGTCCATCAACGCCATGAGCTTGTCATAGCACCCGTGAATGTCGCCGACCGCGTATATTTTATTCATAACCTATATAAGAAATTTTTTAGATTGAGGGTATCTGCTCAATGAAACCAAAAGGCGCGTCGCGGACGATCGAAGCGCCGAATCCCTTCTTCTTCCGCGGCCCTATGGGCATTGGAAAAGTCGTCTGCAGTCGGTCTCGCTGCCAGCGCCTCTATTTCGGCGGCCCGTCCGCAGGGCCTGTATTGAGACATAAGGTTCACATATGTGTCGGGTGAGATTTCATTGGCAATGAAACGCATGATATCTCTTGTGCCGGCCAGCCCACGCGGAAGAATGAGATGGCGAACCAACAGCCCGCATCTGGCGATCCCGTTGTCATCAATAAGCAGGTCGCCAACCTGTCGATGCATCTCCCGCATCGCCCGGCGGGCAACCGCAGGATAGTCAGCGGCGTTACAGGTTTGCTCAGCAATCTGGGAATCCCAGAATTTAAAATCGGGCATGTAGATATCGAAAACGTCTTCGACAAGCTTCAGCGTCTCGATGCTGTCATAACCGCCGCTGTTGTAAACCAGGGGCACCCGAAGGCCATCTTCAACGGCAAGGACAAGCGCTTCAAGGATTTGTGGTATGACATGGGAAGGCGTGACAAAATTGATGTTATGGCAGCCCATCTCCTGCAGCTCATTCATCATTGCAGCCAACTGCACGTCAGTGACCTCCTGCCCGCTCTCCTGGTGGCTGATGTCGTAATTTTGGCAAAAAGTGCACATCAGATTGCAATGGGTAAAGAATATGGTGCCGGATCCATTTGAGCCTACCAGGGGCGCCTCTTCGCCAAAGTGGGGACTGTAGCTCGAAACCCATGCATTCGCACCGGTCTTGCAAATACCCGTCTGACCGGCAAGACGGTCGACTCGGCACTCCCGGGGGCAAAGAGTGCAGGCACGCATAATTTTCCTGATTAACCGGATCCTTTCCGAAAGTCTGTTTTTTTGGATGAGACGGATGTATGACGGAAGTATGTCGGTCACCCTATTTATCCCTGCGGTCGTCAGTATTTACGCACTCCCCGCCACTGAACTAATGCTGTATCAGTTCCACAAGAATCTTCTCGGCCAGTCCAAACCCGAGCGCATACCGATTGACGTCGGCCGCGATCACGACTTGGCCTTTGGTCTGGTTGGTAATGATTTCGATAGGATCGCCGATTCTAAGCCCCATTGTCAGCAATCGCATCCGTGCCCCGGAACCGCCGTTGATCTCTCTGATAATTAACCGTTCCCCCTGTTTTGCATTGACAAGCGACATCAGCTGTTCCCGATCTTTCAGGCAGTCGGTACATATGCCATAGAGCTCCATTTTATGCTGAAGCACATGGAACCCGAATTCGGCAGCGATCTTTAATTGCAGGGTTTCCATTTGATCGTTACGGAATTCGACAATATTCTTGCATTTGGTGCAGATCATGTGATCGTGATGATGGCCGATATGGTGGTGCTCATATCGAACCTGGCCATTGTTGAACCGGTTTTTTCGAGCAAAGCCGAAACGGCACATCAAAACCAGGGTTTCATGGATAAATTCTTTCGAAAATTCAACGCCATCCCCCTGGAGGTGTTGCCGCAGATCTGCTTCGGTAACATGTTGCTCCGTTTTCAGGAATGCCTCGAGGATCTTGAACCGCTCTTCAAATCGGTCGATATGCTCCTGCGTGAATAGTTTTTTGAACTGTTCTTTTTCCTGTTTATGGATTTGTTGCATGGCAGGTGGTCAGACTTTTTGGCCCGCACTCACGGTGTCTATCAGTCGTCAGGACGTCTTGTATTCACCGTTGGCGATGCTGGGTGGTGAAATGCACGAACGGTTCCGCTGGCAGGGCGGCATGGAAAAAATTGGTGTATTAACGTGATGGCCCGGGAATCTCGAGCGTTGAGCAGGACCCTCCCGAGCATTGCCGTGTCTCAGTTTTAGTGCTTTGACTGGCACCCGCTCCGGCATTCACTGCATAATTGGTGCAGCTTAGAATACGTTCGAAATCTTCAGCGCCACATTTCGGGCAACACATTTCGACGGTATCATTATCCTTCATGATTAGAATTTCGAAACATTCAGAACACTTTGAGCATTTGAATTCATATATCGGCATCACTCGATCCTTTATTTAATACTAATTATTAAAAGAGGAAATATATTTTATATGTCCACGCTTGTCAAGCGGATGAAGACGCAACAGGGCACATCGCCACGGGTACCCGACAGACATCGCGTTCAGCCCTTCAACAGCTCCCGGGCGTGATTTAAAGTTGCGGCCGTAATATCGACGCCGCCGAGCATGCGGGCGATTTCTTCGACGCGCTCTTTATCATCCAACGGATTGATAACCGTCAGGGTTCGACCGTTCACAACCTGCTTTGATATGCCCAGATGGTGATGGCCGAATTTGGCTATTTGGGGCAGGTGGGTGATGCAGAACACCTGGTGATGGCGAGCCAGCTCCAAGAGCTTATCGCCCACGACTTCTGCCGTCCCACCTCCGATTCCGGCATCGACTTCATCGAAGATGACAGTTTCAACCGTTTCGGTTTCTGCCAATATGGCTTTCAAGGCCAGTACAATTCGGGACAGTTCACCTCCGGATGCAATGGCGGCCAAGGGTTTGAGGTCCTCGCCGATATTCGGGGCGATTTTGAAGGTTACACGATCGACGCCGGTTTCAATAATCTGCATACCGTCAATCTGCAGACAAGAAGCGGTCTGATCTTCGGCCGGAAAGCGGCGTATCGCCGCCTCAAATCTCGTCTGCGGCATGCTCAGGCTCGCCAACTCGGCTTCTACTTTTCCAGCCAACTCCCCGGCCGCTGCCTCCCGCTCTTTTGAGAGACGGGTTGACAGGTCAGAAAGTCGTTTGTGCAGTACTGACAGTCTTTCTTCTGCCTTGGCAATCTTATCATCGAGGTTTCCAAGCTCAGATAATTGCTGGGAAATGTTGCCATGGTGTTTAAATACGCTAATCAGGGAGCCGCCGTATTTACGTTTGAGCTTGTTGATCAAATCCAGCCGCTCCTCCACCGCATCCAACCGGCTTTCATCCGTCTGGACCGTTTTAAGGTAAGACCTGAGATCTGCAACCAGATCCTCAAGGTGAAAGGATATCTCTGTCAGTGACTCGAATCGTGGCGTTAAGGCGGTATCTATTCGAGCGGCCTTGTCTATATTGTGACGCACAACGACCAATTGCTCGATAGCTGATCCCTGGCGGCTGTAAAGTTCTTCAATGGCCTGATACACCGACTGTGACAAAAACTCGCTGTTTTTGAGTCGGCTGCGCTCTTGCTCAAGCGCGATGTCCTCTTCTTTCTCTAACGTCGCCGCCTCGATTTCCTTTTTCTGAAACTGCAACAATTCGCATTGCTTCGCCTGGTGGTTTTTGAGCAATTTGAGCCTGTTCACTTGTTCCATCTGCGGCAGCACCCGACGATAACAGTCGACATGCGACTGGCGCAGAGGCAACAAACCCCCGAATTGATCGAGGATTAACAGGTGCTGTTCGTCTTTGAGAAGGCTCTGATGGGCGTGCTGCCCGGAAATACTGGCCAGATTTGCGGTGACGGTGCTAAGCAACTGCATTGTCGCCAGGCGGTTGCCGATATAGATTCTATTGCTTTCGCTGTGTGAAATGATCCGCCGGATCAACAAGGCCTCGTCGGTAGGGTAACCATGTTCGGCTAAGGTTAGGGCAGCCTTGCTGTCCGCTGGCAATTTAAACAGGGCTTCCAGCTCGGCGGCCTTGCAACCGGTCCGGATTAGCGTCGCTGACGCCCGACTGCCGAGAAGCAGGTTGACGGCGTTGATGAGAATCGATTTTCCGGCACCGGTTTCACCGCTCAAAATCGTGAGTCCAGATGAAAAGTGAATCCTCAGATCATCGATTATGGCGAAATTGCGGATGGAAAGTTCCAGGAGCATGAGAGCGCCATTCTAAATGCGTGGAGCCGTTTTCTTGATATTTGCGCCGCACCGGCGGTAATGGTAAGGCAATTTTATCGCACAAGCGTGATTTTTTGTAAAGATTGCGGCCAGACGCCGGTTATAGTGGTTGTTCAAATAAATCCGTTATTCGAACGTTTTTTCTACAACCTCTTATATCATCCTTCCGCATTTCGGCGTTTATTATTGAAAATCGATATCAATAGGCGCAAGGCCAAAAGACTCCCAATGTATGCGCATCAATATATTTATTGGTGACTATTACTCCGGATACCCGGTTATTTCTCGAATGCGGCGATAAAGGGGCTTAAGACGCCGATACAGTTTCTTGTAAACGTCGCGATACAATGAATCATACACGTGATGAGCGGCCATGTCCGGTTCAAAGACCTGTCCAATCCGGACCATGGCTGCGACGGCCGAACTGCAATCCGGGTGAAATCCAAGACCCACAAAGGCCGTCAAAGCGGCCCCGAGACCGGAAGTTTCATAAGTGTGCGGCCTTGCGGTCGGCATGCCGAACACGTCGGCCGTGAGTTGCATGGCACTATTACTCCGGCTGCCACCACCGGAAACCCGCAAGCTGGTCATTGGAATCTTGGTCCGCTTCTCGATCCGCTCCTTGCCCTGCCGCAGGGCATACGCCAGTCCCTCGAGGATGGACCGATAGAGATGAGCCCGCGTGTGCACATCGCCGAATCCGATGATTGCGCCTTTGGCCTCCGGGCCGGGTTGTTTCAGTCCCGGAGACCAGAAGGGTTGCAGCATGAGCCCCTGGGTTCCCGGAGGCACCTTTGCAACCAAGTCTTCGAACAGTGTTTCGATTTCTAAGCCTTTTTCGGCAGCCATTTGCTGTTCCGGAAAACCAAATTCTTCTTTGAACCAACTGACCATCCAAAATCCACGGTAAATTTGAATCTCCATGGTGTAATGGCCCGGAATAACCGACGGGTAGGCCGGTAGCAGGCGCACGGGTTCCATATATTTAGCGTTGGTCACGTTGATAGTGGCGGTGGTGCCATAGCTGAGACAACCAACTTCCGGGGTTATTCCACCCGATCCGACCACTTCACAGGCCTTATCGGCTGCCGCAGCCACGAGAGGCAGGCCGGCAGGCAACCCGGATTCCTTGGCCGCCTGCCGGCAAACATCACCCATTTGATTCCCCGGCGACACAAGTTCGGGAAGTTGATCGTGTTGAATCGGAAGCACCCGCCATTTCCAGTCACGGGCAGATGCCCATCGTAGCTTACGGTAATCGAACGGAATATAACCGACCTGACAACCGACGGAATCGACAAATCTCCCGGTAAGCTTGTAGGTTAGATATCCAGAAAGCAGAAGATATTTGTCGGTGTTTTGCCATATATCTGGTTGGTGACTGGCTATCCAGTTGGCCTCGGCTTCGGTTTGCAGGTAAGCCATGGTCCGGCGCAGTCCGGTAAGCCGGAACAGAACGCCCCACCACCCGCCAACTGGCGGCAAGCCGTGGGTTTTGCGCTGATCAAGCCACACGATGGCCGGCCGCAACGGTAGGCCATTGTGGTCCAAATTAATTACAGTCCCACGTTGTGTTGTCAGCGTCAGACCGGCAAGACGGTCACGTTCCACGCCGCCCGGTTGCATTAACTTCTGGCAAGCCTGACAAAAAGCCTGCCAGAAGACTTCAGGATCCTGCTCTGCCCAACCAGGGTAGCGAGCGAAATACGGCCGAATGGCAACAACATTCCTGGCCATTATCCGGCCCTGTTGATCGAAGGCCAGCGCCTTAACGCTCTGGGTTCCAATATCTACGGCCAGGATCAGGTCTTTGGTCTGCGTCATCGCCTTGATTCTTACTGTGTCTAAAGGGGTACCCTACTGGGCATCTCATTTGGTAATCGGATGAGAATTGATTGTTAAATTGAAGGCGCAAATGCGGCACGCCACAATTGTCGGAAGGAAATGATAATTGCATAACCCATCGCCTGCACGCGTGTAAAGTAATATTCACGCAAAGTCATGTGGCCAAAAATGCTTTACAAAAACAGCGCTATGAACTATATTTTTCTTTATAATTTAAAAAACTTAGGCTCGGTGCTGCATGGCAGACCAGGCTGAGGACATTTCACCATACCGACCGGTTTGCGGCATTCTGTGGAGCCAAATGACCGTGCAGTGGGCACTTGCCGCTTAACAGCTTGAAAACTGCCGAAATCTGCGCTAAGCCTCTTAATCGTCATTCCAAAATCTTAGATCGCGACGAAGAAGGATGCGTAAGCCAACGCTAAAAAATAGCATACAGAGAAATATTTAGGCACAGGTGAGTCCCTGTGGACCTTGCCAGCGGCGGTCCGCAACGCAGAGAGCCAGTATTCGACAACGTTTTGATTATACTTCTTCTATGCTTAGCAAGCGAAGGAATGTTATGGGTAACAGCGTTTCCATAGTTATCGCCACCCGTAATCCGGGGAAGACGGCGGAGATTCGTGACCTTTTGCAGGATTTTCCGATCCAGATCAGGAATCTCGAAGATTTCGGCCCCATCCCCGAGGTGGAGGAAGACGGTAATACGTTCGAAGAAAACGCATATAAAAAGGCGAGTTTTACAGCCCGAATCCTGGGACTGCCCGCGTTGGCGGATGATTCCGGCTTGGTCGTCGACGCTCTCAACGGTGCGCCCGGCGTCCTCTCGGCCCGCTATGGCGGAAAAGAAACCACCGATGCCGACCGCTGCACCAAACTCCTGGCTGAACTGGCTGGACAAACAGATCGACGCGCAGCCTTTGAATGTGTTATCTCCATTGCAATGCCCACCGGCCCGGCTCTGACATACGATGCGCGCTGTGAAGGATTGATCACCGAACTGCCGGCCGGTCACAATGGCTTTGGCTATGATCCCGTGTTTTTCTATCCGCCTCTAGAAAAAACATTCGCCGAATTGAACCGGGATGAAAAAAGCCGGGTGAGCCATAGAGGTAAAGCCTTGGCAGAACTGAAGCTCGAGATGGATAAGGTCATGATTTGGATACAACGGCATATGCCAGTTCCGGAAAAATTCTGCCTCCGCGACCATCCGAGCACTTGATATTCTTCCGGTCCCGCTAAACGGATAAGTCAGTTGCGAAACATTCACTGAAACTTGCCGATGAACCCCGTTGACAAGTGGCATGAATTGGTCGAATGATATTAGCCAAGCACAAGGTATTATTGTCGAGACTGAATTCTTGAGGGGAGTTGTCAAATGTTGAAAAAGAGGGAAGGGATTGACGTCGTCGCTGAAATCGGCAGAATAACAAAACCAGAAGCCGCCCTACAGCTCTTCGAACGAAAGATGGCTGCCGAGCAACTGGGCAGAATTCAACAGATCAAGCACACGGAAGCCAGGCTGAAAATAGCCAATGCCATCTCCATGTGCCGGCCGGATCGCGTATTCATCAACACTGGCTCGGAGTCTGACCGGCAGTTTATTCGCCGCATGTCCCTCGACAAGGGGGAAGAGGCCAAGTTGCCGATAGATGGTCATACCATCCACTACGATTTGAAAGAAGAGCAAGGACGGATCATAGATCGTACATTTTATCTTACCAATCCGGATGATCTTGTTAGTTCGCTGGCCAACAAAATCGACCGGATAGAAGCCTTGGCAGACATCCGCGAAAAGATGTCCGGTATCATGGCCGGAATGACGATGATTGTCGGCTGCTACCTTCGCGGCCCGGTGGGATCACCGGTGTCCAACCCTGCGCTCGAAATCACCAGTTCCGCCTATGTGGCCCACAGTGCTGAAATACTCTACCGCAATATCTTTGCACAATTCGACGATCTGGTTGACCGTGTCGGTCATTACTATACCAATGTACACAGTGAAGGGTTGAACCGTCCGGAAGACCTGCCCAACGCCCGTGTCTATATGGACCGCAGCCACCAAACCACTTACAGCATCAATTGCACTTATGCCGGGAACACCTTACTGCTGAAAAAAGGCAACCATCGCTTTTCCGTCGATCGGGCAATTTACGAAAATCGCGGCAATGAACTCTCCGAGCATATGTTCATCACGGGCATCGACGGTCCCGGTAACAGGATTACCTGGGTCACAGGAGCGGCGCCCAGCGGATGCGGCAAAACGACGACGGCAATGGCCGGCAACCACTTTGTCGGAGACGACCTGGCTCAAATGTGGATCGATGAAAACGGCAGCGTCCGTTCCGTCAACCCGGAATGTGGCATCTTCGGGATCGTCGAGGACGTCAACTTGGATGGTGACCCCAAATTGATGAAATGCCTGCGTGAACCCGGAATTGAGGTTATCTGGTCTAATGTATTGATAGACGCGCAGGGTGTCCCCCAATGGACCGGCAATGGTGAAGACCCGACAGCGGGGGTCAATTTCCAAGGCCCCTGGAAAAAAGGCATGCTTGACGGAAATGGTAAACCGGTGCCGGTATCGCACCCCAATGCCCGCTGTACGCTGTCGTCATCGGCCCTTGAAAACTACTCGCCATCGGCGGAGGACCCTGCTGGTGTCGAAACCGGCGTGGTCACTTACAGCGGCCGGGACAGTGACACCATGCCGCCGGTCTGGGTAGCCAAAAGTTCAGACCAAGGTGTGGTCATTGGCGCGTGCATCGTTTCTGCCGCAACGGCCACTGAAGTCGGCGCCACCGGTGTCCGCCGCGCCCCGTGGGCGAACGCGCCGTTTATCCCAGGCTCCCTTGGAGACTATATGGACGCTCAGTTCAAATTTTTCGGCAGTCAGAAAATAGCCGTGAACCATCAACCCATCATGGCAGGCCTGAATTACTTCCTCACCCAGGAGGCCAGAGGTGGGAACTCAAAAAAACTTCTTGGCGAAAAACGCGATGTCAAGGTTTGGCTGTCCTGGCTGGAGAGGAGAACCCACCGGGAAGTGGAAGCAATAGACACACCCATTGGATACCTACCAAAGTACAACGACTTAAAATTGCTTTTTAAGGAAATCATCGACAAGGATTATTCGGAAGACCTCTATGTCAAGCAGTTTTCTCTGTATATCGACAACATTCTGGGACGGATCGAATTGCAGACCAACGCCTATAGCAAAGAGGAAAATATCCCCGAACGATTGTTCGGCATTCTCAAAGAACAACAGCAAGGTCTCACGAATTTGAAAAAAAAGTATGGCGCTATCGTGGCGCCAGCCGATCTGATTAAAGAAAACACAGGCGTTTAACGGGCTGCTGCAAAACGTTAAAAACGCCGGCAGGGCATTGCAAATTTCTTCGAAAATGAGCGGTTTATATATAAAATGTGAGCACTTTGAGTCGAATTTTAGCGTCGGCCAGTCGTAATAACTTTTCAAAAACCTGATAGGGTGTTCGCCATCAATCGGATATGGGGGTCATGAAATTGCCGTCTTCGCGGGAAGAAAGCCGATCGGCAACGACCGCCCGGCAATTAAATGACGAACGACCCGTGTTGGCGAAAGTCATATTCAGCAGGCGCATGCTTGTCGCGCTGGTGATGGGTTTTTCGTGTGGACTCCCCTTACTGCTCACGGTAAGCCTTTTACAGGCTTGGATGAAAGACGAAGGTGTAGACCTGGCCGTTATCGGGTTGATGTCACTCGTCGGACTTCCTTATACCCTAAAGTTCCTCTGGGCTCCCATAGTCGATCGCTTCACCCTGCCGTTTCTCGGACGCAGAAGAGGCTGGTTGCTTGTGGCTCAACTGGCATTGATGGCTGCCATTATTGGCCTCGGCCTTAGCAGTCCGGCCGCGGACCCTTGGATGCTGGCAATTACCGCATTTCTGGTCACCTTCTTCAGTGCATCCCAGGACATCGTCGTAGACGCTTACCGTCGAGAAGATTTGTCCAACGCAGAACTTGGCCTCGGATCGTCCCTTTACATCAACGGTTATCGGGTAGGAATGCTGCTGGCCTCGGGTGGTGGTTTGATTTTGGCCGACCACCTGCCATTCTCTATGGTCTACCTGATCATGGCACTTTGCCTGCTGCCCGGCGTGCTGACCACGGTGCTCACGCCGGAGCCCGAAGTCGTTTCCGGAACTCCTGGAAACCTCAAAGAAGCGGCATTAATGCCTCTGGCCGAATACTTCAGCCGTCACGGTGCATTATGGATACTCGCTTTTATACTTTTCTACAAGATCGGTGACTCGATGGCCACTACCATGACCACGCCTTTTTACCTGGATATCGGGTTTACAAAATCAGAGATCGGAACCGTCGTAAAGCTTTTTGGCTTCTGGGCCACTGTTACAGGCGGCTTGGCCGGAGGGGTGCTGATGATCCGCCTCGGCATCAATCGCAGCCTCTGGATCTTCGGATTCCTGCAAGCCGCGTCCACGGCTGGTTTTGCCATCCTGGCCCGGGTTGGCCATAGCCTGCCTTTACTGTCGGGGGTGGTGTCATTCGAAAATTTCAGCAGCGGAATGGGCACCGCGGCTTTCGTCGCATTCATGGCCAGTATTACCAACAAGAAGTTTACCGCTACACAGTATGCCTTGTTATCGAGCTTGATGGGGGTTCCCCGGGTTGTCGCGTCGGCGCCCACCGGCTACCTTGCCAAAATAATTGGCTGGCAGTCTTTTTTCATTTTTTGTGCGCTGATCGCTATTCCCGGTATGATCTTGCTGCTGAAGATAACTCCCGATATGACCGAACGCGAATAGTAGAGAGTAGAAAACGATGAAGGACATCGGCGACAAACAGGTCCAGATCCGGATCGATAAATTGTTTCAGAAAAAAAAAGAACTTCTCTCCCTTCCGCCGGAAGAAGCCCTGGCACTCATTCTGAAAACCGAAGAGCCGGCCGCCCTGGTCCACTCGATTCCGGAACAGGATCTCTATTTCCTGGTTAACGACATCGGCCCTGAAGACGCCCTACCGCTGCTGGCACTCGCCTCAAGGCGGCAATGGGAGTACTTTCTGGATCTCGATATCTGGCATCGGGACCGGATCGACCTGGCATCGACCACCCACTGGTTCAATTTGCTGTACCAGGCAAATGCCCGCCAAACCGTCAGATGGTTGGTAGAAGAAAAAAATGATCTTCTCGAACTTTTTCTCTCTAACAGCATCGAAGTGAAAATCCGGGAACATGACCAAGATCCGTCGGATTTCGGCCATGATTACACGTCGCTGGATAACGTTTTCTATGTGCGGATAACCGGCCCTCTCGCTGCGCCGGAATCTGAGTTCGGGGACGTTGAAAAGGAAAACCTTCGGGAATTTCTATCGAAGCTGATGGAGAGCATTGCCGACCTTGACCACATTGCCTACCAAAAAATATTGCTGGAGACAATCAGCGTTCTTCCGGCAGAATGCGAAGAGGAAATCTATCGGCTCAGAAACGTGAGGCTGGCGGAGAAAGGTTTCCTGCCGTTTGAAGAAGCTGTGGGTGTCTACCAATCGCTCGAATTAGAGCAGATTCCCAATCGGGCCTCCGGGGGCATTTCGCGCACACCAGCTGAAGCCAGTGCCCCCGTACCGCATTACCCGGCGGAACTGCTCGCGGACGGCACGCCGTTCGCCGCCGGTCTGGCCAGAATCGACAGTGAACCCTTATTGCAGCGTCTGCAAACCGAATTCGCCGGCTTGTGCAACCGTATTGCCGCCACGGATTTTACCAAGGTGAACAGTAAAGAAGTGCTCAGATCGATCGTCGAAAAAGCCAGCGGCTATCTATCGATTGGTCTCCGCACCCTCATCCAAGACCCACGTGTCGACGACCAGGCGGACCGCAATCAGTATGCCACTCTCGTGCAGCGTCATATGCTGTCCGATATATTCAGGGTTGGTTACAGCCGAGCACTCAAGCTCAAATGGCGCGCTCAGCGATGGATGGATGACGCCTGGTTCGCCCACCAGGGACTTTCCCTGACTTTCTGGGACGAAGAACGGCTTGGCGTGCTTGGCGGTTTACTGATAAAGAAACCGATGTTTTTCGATAACTACCAATCGGGACGCATGTACCGGGAGTTCGGCAGAGTAGAGGACCTTCAGCAATCTGAGGCGGTGCTGAACGATATTATCGCCATTGACAACCTGCTTTCATTGCTGAATGTCAATCTGGGCACGCTTGTCGCCAGAAGATATCTGACCTTTAAAAATCTCTTCTTGACTCTTTGGGCGCTTGATCGGATCGGCAACGGCAGAGACATCCGGCTTCTGAAACTCACGGAATTCCAAGATTTTTTCGTGGACCTCTGGTACTTTGACGAGGGATCTCGGCGCATAAAGACAGGAATGAAAAAATCTTTTCTAGATTGGCTTTGCGAACGGTCCAGGCTTAGCGACTTTGAAATCACCGACAGACTCGGCCACGTTCTGGAAGCCCTTTTCGCAGAGATCGAGGATGAATATGGCCGTGTGGATGTGGCCGAACTCGATCCGAGATTCATTTATTTGTTTCTGCTGGAGAATTGATTTATACCGCTTTTCAAAAATAAATTCCGCAATACGGAAGGGTGGTATCAGTGGTTATAGAATAAAACGTTCGCATAACGGAACGTTTTATTGACAACCACTATAACGCCTTTGGCCCTGTTCACTCTTTGGAAGTTCTGGCCAGGAATTTGACCGATTCGGCAGGGATCTCACATCTCATTTAGCCCCGACCTTGCTTTTGACTTTGTTTTTCAGCCACTCTATCCAAGGCTCAAATCCCTCTTCGGTCTTGGCTGACAGCTCGAAGATTGGCATGCCGGGATGGACCTGAAGAATTGTATTGACCGCCGCTCTCCTGTCGTAGTCCAAATATGGCAGCAAGTCGATTTTGTTGAGCAGGGCAGCATCGCACTCGCGAAACATTAACGGGTACTTTGCGGGTTTGTCTTCCCCTTCGGTTACGCTCAGAACCACTACCCGGCAGTCTTCACCGATATCGAACTCCGCCGGGCAGACCAGATTACCGATATTCTCCACAATCAACAGGTCCAGGTTATCAAGGTCCATACCGTCGAGGGCTTTCTCAATGACATGAGCCGCCAAATGGCAGTCACCACCAAACTCGTCGGTGTTGATCTGCACAACCGGTGCCCCGCTGCAGGCCAAGCGGTCAGCATCGTTGGTGGTACAGATATCCCCCACGATCACTGCGCTGCGAATTTCCGGCATGATTCGAGTCAGCGTTTTTTCTAAGGTCGTGGTCTTTCCGGAACCGGGGCTGCTCATCATATTGAGAACAAAAACGTTTCTTTTCTTAAACAGCCTACGGTTTTGACCGGCCATGATGTCGTTGGCATCAAGTACCCTGCGAACCACCTTGATCTCTTGGGTGCCGCTTTTGCGGTTCGACATTCCCCCACCGGTGCGGTCGCTGCGGCTCCGGTCGTGTTTGGGGGGCCGAGAAGGATCGTGGTGACAGTGAAAAACGAGTTTATCAGCGGGCAAAGCCTGATAATTTTTTATTCTTAACTGTTTCATGTTTTTTTCAGTACCCTTATAAGTATGGCCTTGGCTAATCACGTTCCATGTTACAGTGTTTGTCAGTCATTTTCATCGCTTATTTCGATCGATTCGATATCCAGTTCGCGGCCTGATAGTAGCTCGATCTTTCCGCTCTGACATTGATTGCAGATAAACACGGGGGATTCAACCGTCCACTTGACCCCGCAAGCGTTGCACAGTGCAATTACTGGAATTTCATCGATTACAAGCTCAGCCCCCTCAAGGGCGGTATCTTTAGCAGCCACTTCGAAACAGAAACGAAGGCTGTCGGAAACAACAGCTGATAGTTTACCGACTTTCAGATTGACCCGTAACACACGGGATTGGACGGAATTTTCAGGAATCGATGCCGTCGCAATCTCGATGATCTGCATGGCTACCCCCATTTCGTGCATCACCCTTACCTTCTTTGGAGACGAAAACGGCGGTAGAATTTGCCCTTTACCGCTCTTTTTCATAAAAAAAGTGTTTAGTGTTGTCTATTCGGTTCCGCACGGATAGGGTACGAATACCTAAAGCCAGGCACCAAACACTTGCAGGATTGTTAGTTAGTGTCCATCCATAAATGGCCCTTTTCCGCAATTCCCCGCCTGCTTCGGGACAGGTCGGCGTCAATCGGCAGAATCGTTTGTGCGGCGTACACAAGTACGCCTCCGCGCAATTCCTTGATTTTATTGAACTTGCAGAAAATTGCACATTTCTGAATCGGAAACATATTAGAGCTCTTCATAAAGTCGTGGATGGACACTAGTCAATTTTCGCGGAGCGACCACCTCCGTGGTCTTTTGTGCGGTAAAATCCGACGCATCTCTCTATTTGAAAACCTCAGCGCACAACTTGCCTAAGGTACCAAGGTCCTCGCAAACATGGATACCGCTTTCCTTCATGACGGCAATTTTACTTTGGGCCGTTCCGCTGTTGCCACTGATGATTGCCCCGGCGTGACCCATGCGCCGACCGGGAGGCGCCGTCAAACCTGCAATAAACCCCACCACGGGTTTGGTCACACTTTCGGTAATGAAAGCCGCCGCCTCCTCCTCCGCGCTACCACCGATCTCCCCCACCATGACGATCCCCTTGGTCGCAGGGTCAGACTCAAAGGCTTCTAAACAATCAATAAAATTTGTTCCGTTGACGGGGTCACCCCCAATACCGAGACAGGTCGTTTGACCGATGCCTTCCCTGGTGAGCTGATGGACCACTTCGTAGGTGAGGGTGCCTGAGCGGGAAACCACGCCGATGGGCCCACCAGGTTGATGGATCGGTCCTGGCATAATACCGACCTTACACTCACCGGGAGTGATAATGCCTGGGCAGTTGGGACCAATAAGGCGCGAGGATTTGCCTTGCATGTAATTTTTAACCCGCATCATGTCGAGCACCGGAATTCCTTCGGTAATAGCGACGATCACCGCCAATCCGGCATCCACAGCTTCCATAATGGCGTCGGCAGCAAATGGGGGCGGTACGAATATCATGGCACAATCGGCTCCGGTTCCCTTGACGGCATCTTTCACGGTATTGAAAACCGGTACGGCATCCATTTTTTGTCCGCCTTTTCCCGGTGTAACCCCGGCCACCACAGTGGTACCGTACTCAATGCACTGCCTGGTGTGAAACATGCCTTCACGGCCGGTGATTCCCTGAACCACAATTCGCGTGTTTTTGTTTACGAAAATGCTCATTGTATTTACCTCTTTCGCTTGACCGTAAAGTAGAGATATCTGAGGCTCCGCTCATTCAGTGTATGGGGATACAGTCACTCTAATTTATCCCTTTCCCCATCAATCCTCCATACCCTTAAAGTTGGACGATTTCAGCCACCTTCTGCGCAGCATCTTTCAAATCAACCGCAGTTGTCAGGTTCAAACCGGAATCAGCCAGGATTCTCCGGCCATCCTCCACATTGGTCCCCTCCATCCGTACGACGACCGGTACGTTGATACCGGTCTTCTTAGCAGCCTCCACAACGCCTTGCGCGAGAACATCACATCGGAGAATACCACCGAAGATATTGATGAGGATTCCCTTGACGTTCTTATCGCTGAGTATAATCCTGAACCCGTTCTCCACCATCTCGGCACTGGCGCCACCGCCAACATCCAGAAAATTGGCCGGTTCGGCCCCCGCCAGTTTGATGATATCCATGGTCGCCATAGCGAGACCGGCACCATTGACCATGTTGCCGACGTTGCCGTCTAAATTAATATAATTCAGATTGAACTTCGATGCCTCAACCTCCAGCGGATCCTCTTCGTCCAGATCGCGGTATTCGAGGATGTCCTTATGGCGAAAAAGGGCATTGTCATCGAAATTGACCTTGGCATCCAGCGCTATCACGGAATCCTCAACGGTCAGTACCAGTGGATTAATTTCCACCAGCGAGCAGTCATACGCTACGAACATTTTGTAGAGGTTGACCAACATACCGGAAAATGGCCTGATCGCTGCCGGTGGCAGGTTCAATCCGAATGCTGCCTCACGGCAATGGTAAGATTGAATACCCTGAAGCGGGTTGATGTACACTTTAATTATTTTCTCCGGGCTCTTCTCGGCCACGGCCTCGATGTCCATACCTCCGGCTTGGCTGACCATGATAACGATCTGAGCCGTCGACCGGTCTGGAATGATGCTCAGGTATAGTTCTTTGGCAATATTTAGCCCCTGCTCCACCAGCACCTTCTTCACCAGCCGACCCTCTGGCCCTGTCTGGTGGGTCACCAGCGTCATACCGAGAATCTGATCGGCCAAGTCTTCAGCTTCCGCAAGGGTTTTGGCCAGTTTAACACCACCCCCCTTTCCACGACCACCGGCGTGGATTTGGGCCTTTACGACCACCGGAAAACCGCCGAGGGTCTCGGCAACAGCCTTGGCTTCCTTCGCTGAAAATGCAACCCCACCCTCAGGAACCGGCACATCGAATGTTCTGAATAACTCCTTGGCTTGATACTCGTGAATCTTCATCTCCTTCGCTCCTTCCCTAAAGGCTGCGTTCTATCAATATCGGTGTCGACATTTCTGCCAACAGGTCGTTGGAAACAGAAACGGAGAACTGATGAACTTTACGTCCGAAGGCAATGCTCGCTCCGGTTTTCATTTCATCTATTCTCCGATTCCTAAAGGTACAACCCGGCCCGGCTTGAACCGCATCAGAGGCGAGTAATTTTCCCGTCATCAAGGCGAAGGCTGAACGGCTTTTGAGACGTAAATCTCAGACGCTTCATGAACTATTCAGAAGAAAAGCCCTGGTTGTGCGGGATAAGAGCGCCCCCAAAAAAGAAAATCAGCCGATCACCGCCAGCACGTCGTTCTTTTGCACCGAGTCACCGCTGGCAAAGTTAATGGCTTTGACGGTACCGCTGACAGGGGCCGGCAGGGCGTTTTCCATCTTCATCGCCTCGAGGATCACCACCGTTTCACCTTCACTGACCGTGTCACCCATTTTTTTCTGGTAGTTGACGATCATGCCCGGCATCGGGGCCTTGAGCGCTGTCCCTTCAACATCGGCGGCCGCAGCCGCCGGTGCGGGAGCCGCTTCTTCGGCCGGCGCCGCCTTGACTGCCGGAGCAGGGGGCGCCGCCGCCGGCATGGCCATGGGAGCGGCCGGCATGGCCGGCATCTGCTGGATGTAGCTGAGCACGGGCGAGCCGCCGACTTCGTCAACACCGACCTCGAAGTAATCATCATCCACGTAGACATTGAAGGTGCGCAATGCATCACTTTTGGGCGGCCCGGCACTTTGACTGGCTTTTTCTACCACTTGCCCGGCTTTGGCTTTTTGAATCAAATCCTGTTCCTTAAGCGCTTGTGCGAGACTGCGTGGTTTGACCTCCGGCGGTGGTTCTTCTTTACCGTATTTCCATTTCAAAAACCGTTTGCCGGTCACAGGATAAATCGCATAAATAATGACATCATCCAGGTCCACGGCCAATCCATCGGTTTCAGCCTTGGCCTTTTCCAATTCCGGCTCGAGCACTTCGGCCGGGCGAACAGTAATGGGTTCCTCGCCTCTTTCGTAGCCTTTAAGGGCCTTCTTCTGAACTTCCGCATCGATCGGAACCGCTGTTTTACCATACAGCCCGTAACACAGATCCTTCACCTGGCCCGTGATCATTTTATAGCGTTCATTTTCGTCATCAAAGAGCACGTTGTTGACCGTTTGGATGCCCACAATCTGGCTGGTGGGGGTGACAAGCGGTATCTGGCCCAGCTCTTTGCGAACCCGCGGCAGCTCCCTGTAAACATCGCCGATCCGATCCAATGCGTCCATTTCCCGCAGCTGGTTGACCAGATTGGAAAGCATGCCGCCCGGGGTCTGGTGCAACAACACATTGATGTCGATGATCGACACCTTGGAGTCATCCAACAGGTGTTTGTACTTGGGCAGGATTTCCTTTTCAAATACTTCGTTGATGCGGGCCAAATGCTTGATGTCAAAACCCGTATCACGTGTCGTACCCAACAGGGTCATCACAAGAGGCTCGATGGCCGCATGCGAGGTGCGGTAAGCATAGGGCGTCATGACTGTATCGATGATGTCGACGCCGGCTTCGATGGCCTTTAAATGCGTCATTGGCGACATCCCGGAAGTGAAGTGGCTGTGAAGATGGATTGGCGGTTTGACCGCTGCCTTCAGGGCCTTGATCATCTCGTAGGCGTCATAGGGAGCCAACAGCCCGGCCATATCTTTGACGCAGATACTGTCGGCACCCATGGCCTCAAGAGCTTTGGCCTTCTGCACGTAATAGTCCAGGTTGTAAACCTCTCCGCCCATACGCGGTTCGGTCATGGTGTAGCAGATACAGCCCTGAAAATGCATGCCGTTTTTCTTGATCACCGGGACCACGGTTTCAAAATTGCGGTAATCGTTTAACGCATCGAACGTCCGGAATATATCCATACCATTGGCACAGGCACGGTCCACAAAAGCCTCGGCCAGATCGTCGGCATAGTTGCGGTACCCGACCAGGTTCTGGGCCCGCAGCAACATCGAGAACGGTGTCTTTTTGATGTAGCGCTTAAGCGTGCGGATCCTCTCCCACGGGTCTTCGTTCAAAAAACGATGCATCGTGTCAAACGTCGCCCCGCCCCAGGTCTCGACCGCCCAGAAGCCCACCTCGTCCATCATCTCGGCCACCGGGATCATGTCTTCGGTGCGCCCGCGGGTGGCAAAAAGAGATTGATGCCCGTCACGCAGGGTCAGATCCTCGATTTTAACAGGATTTTCCGCCTTGGGCCGGTCTTCGCTGTAATTCATCTCACTGCCTTTGACTTGATCGTGGTCCTGCATCTTATTGATCTCCTCTTATATGTATGTCCTGAATGGGTTGACGGACTAACGGTATTTCGCGCCATGAAAGCTTCGCAGCTGCATTAAATTGCGCATCTGCATCATTGCCTGCCGGCCGCTCACGCCCCACAGGTTGACTGACACCGGCCCGGCGGCCGGCGGCCCGGCCCCACTTGCGGCTTGAGCGGCAACCAGTTCTTCTTCGCTTTTTATATAATTCATCACCGCGGCGACCGCCGCCGCTCTCTTTTTATCTGATGCCATAATCACTCCGTTCGGCGGTTTCAGGTTTTAAGCTCTACCAGGCAAACAGTTCGTTTCATCCAACCGGCCAACTTGCTTTTACAAAGGAATATTGCCGTGTTTCTTCGGCGGCCGCAGTTCACGTTTGTTGCACATGATCTCAAGCGCCTCGATCAGGCGCGGTCGTGTCTGGCTCGGCTCGATGATCGCATCTATGTAACCGCGATTAGCCGCGCGGTAGGGATTGGAGAAAAGCGCCTCGTACTCCTGGATTTTCTCCTTGCGCTTGGCATCCGGGTTCTCGGCCGCCTTTATCTCCTTGCGATGGATGATGTTGGCGGCCCCGGCGGCACCCATGACCGCAATCTCGGCCGTCGGCCAGGCAAGCGCCATATCGGCCCCCAGGTCCCTGGAGCACATCGCCAAATAGGAGCCGCCGTAATCCTTGCGTGTGATCAGCAGAAGCTTGGGCACCGTGGCTTCCGAATAGCACCACAATAGTTTGGCACCGTGGCGGATGATCCCTCCCCACTCCTGTTGGCTGCCGGGTAGATATCCGGGCACATCGGCGATGGTCAAAAGCGGTATATTGAACGCATCACAGAAACGGATAAACCGGGTGGCCTTGTCAGAGGCATCGATATCCAGGCAACCGGCCAGAACGTTTGGCTGATTGGCGATGATCCCGATGGTGCGTCCGTTCATGCGGGCGAGACACACGATCATGTTTTTGGCAAAATACTGGTGCGGTTCGAAAAAATCGCCATTGTCGACGATACTGCCGATGACATCCTTGACATCATAGGACTGGTTGGGATTGTCGGGTATAAGGGTGTTTAGCGCCGGGTCGGTGCGGTTCGGGTTGTCGCCGGTGGCCACGATCGGGGGGTCTTCCATGTTATTGGCCGGTAGAAAAGAAAGCAGTCGTTTGATCTGCTGGATGGCGTCCTCATCAGTTTCACAGGCAAAATGGGCCACCCCGCTTTTCTCGTTATGGGCCATGGCGCCGCCCAAATCCTCGAAGCTAATCTCTTCACCGGTGACCGCTTTAATCACTTCCGGCCCGGTGATAAACATGTAGCTGGTATTCTTTACCATGAAAACGTAGTCGGTCATGGCCGGTGAGTAGACCGCACCGCCGGCGGTCGGGCCCATGATGGCCGAAATCTGCGGTATGACTCCGGAGGCCACCGAATTGCGATAAAAAATCTGACCGTAACCGGAAAGGGCATCGACACCTTCCTGGATCCTGGCGCCACCGGAATCATTCATTCCGACGAAGGGCACCCCGGCTTTCATAGCCAGGTCCATGACCTTGCAGATCTTGCGCGAATGCATCTCCCCGAGGCTGCCCGCACGGGCCGTAAAATCCTGCGAAAAGGCAAAAACCGGCCGGCCGTCAACCAGGCCGTGTCCGGTAATCACTCCGTCCGAGGGGATATCGACCTCTTTCATGCCGAAATTTACGCAGCGGTGTTCCACAAACATGTCGATTTCCCGAAAGCTCCCTTTGTCAAAAAGCAACTTCAGTCGCGCGCGCGCGGTCAGTTTGCCCTTTGCCTTATGCTTGGCAACCGCCTTCTCGCCACCCATCTGCCGGACTTTTTCTTCCAGCTGTCTGAGTTCATTTAGTTTGTCTTCCACAACGCCCATTCTTACGATCCTTTCATATCACCTGATTTTCCCTGCACCGAAACAGGGGCCACAGGGGTGGTCAATATTCTCTATATGTAATTATGCAAAGCGTAAACTGTCACATTTCTATACTGCATGCCTGTTGTCAAGCAAAAAAACGGCTTTTCGCTGACCGCTATCCACCGCACGGTTTTCACCGTTTGGTTCAGGGTCATTTCAGCAGTGTTTCCTACCGTCTGACGCCCGACGCCGGTCGGCATTCATTTCTTTTTGACAACGTTTGGACAGAACCAATCAAGAATTGAACGGCAGGTGTCAATCTGTCGATCATACCTTCTGCTCGAGGATATTGAGAACCCTGTCCGCCGATTCGACCACCGCCGTGCCCGGTCCGAAAACAGCGGCAGCGCCGGCGCTATTAAGATATCCGTAGTCGTTCGGCGGAATGACACCACCAACGACAACTTTGATGTCGTCGGCACCTGCTTTTTTGAGCTCGGCTACCAAACCGGGAACCAGTGTTTTGTGTCCCGCCGCCAGGCTCGATACGCCAACCACATGGACATCGTTTTCAATGGCCATTTTGGCAGCTTCTTCCGGGGTCTGGAACATGGGGCTGATATCCACGTCGAAGCCAAAATCGGCATATGCGGTGGCGATGACCTTGAATCCCCGGTCATGGCCGTCCTGGCCCATCTTGGTAACCAGGATCCGCGGCCGGCGGCCTTCGCGCTCATTGAATGCATCGGTACGTTTTTTCAAGGCCGCAAAGACTTCACTTTCTCCGTACTCGGCGGCGAACACCCCGGAAATGCACTGGGTTGTGGCCACAAAGCGGCCAAAGGCTTTCTCCATGGCATCCGAGACTTCACCCACTGTTGCCCGGGCCCGCATGGCCGTTATGCAAGCTGCCAGAAGGTTATCGCCATTTTCGGCAGCCTGGGTCACTGCCGCCAGCGCTTTCGTGACGGCGTCACTGTCGCGGGTGGTTTTGATTTCTTTCAACCGCGCAACCTGTTCATCCCTGACGGTGCTGGGTACTTCCAGAATGTCTTTCAGCGGTTCGTCTTTAATCTTGTATTTGTTGACCCCGACAATCACGTCCAATCCCTGGTCAATGCGGGCCTGTCTACGCGCGGCCGCCTCTTCGACACGCATCTTCGGCATTCCGGTTTCAATGGCTTTCGCCATGCCACCCATTTCTTCTACCTCATCGATAATCTTGCGGGCTTCCCTGACGATTTCGGCGGTCAAGGCCTCTATATAGTATGAACCGCCCAAAGGGTCGACAACATGACAGACCTGGGATTCTTCCTGGATAATCAACTGGGTATTGCGGGCAATACGGGCGGAAAAATCGGTCGGCAAACCGACAGCCTCGTCGAATGAGTTGGTGTGAAGAGATTGGGTCCCCCCCAATGCCGCCGCCAGCGCTTCCATGGTGGTGCGGATAATGTTGTTGTAAGGATCCTGTTGCGTCAAACTCCAGCCCGATGTCTGAACATGCGTGCGGAGCATGGTGGAACGGGGATTCTTAGGATTGAACTTGCTGATGAGCTCATGCCACAAGAAACGCGCCGCCCTGAGCATGGCGATTTCCATGAAGAAGTTCATCCCGACCCCGAAGAAAAAGGAGAGACGCGGCGCAAAGGAATCGATGTCCAACCCGGCATTAAGGGCCGCACGCACATACTCCACGCCGTCAGCCAGGGTAAAGGCACATTGCAGGACCGAATCCGCCCCGGCTTCCATCATGTGGTAGCCGCTAATGCTGACGGTGTTGAACTTGGGCATGTTCTGAGAACAGAATGCGATGATGTCCGACACAATCCGCATGGACGGTTCCGGCGGATAAATGTAGGTGTTGCGAGTCAGGTACTCTTTGAGAATGTCGTTTTGAATGGTGCCGGTCAATTGTTCCTGTTTTACGCCCTGCTCTTCCGCAGCAACGATATAACTGGCCATTATTGGCAAAACGGCACCGTTCATGGTCATCGACACACTCATTTGATCCAGTGGTATCTGATCGAACAGAATTTTAACATCTTCGACCGAGTCGATAGCCACACCGGCCTTTCCGACATCGCCGACCACCCGGGGATGATCCGAATCATAACCCCGATGCGTCGGTAAATCAAAAGCCACGGATAGCCCCTTCTGACCGGCGGCCAGGTTTCTACGATAAAAGGCATTGGAGTCCTTGGCTGTTGAAAAGCCGGCATATTGTCTGATGGTCCACGGCCGACCGGCATACATGGTTGCCATGGGACCCCGCACGAACGGCGCATAACCAGGCAAGGTCTTGACATGCGGCAAATCTTCAATGTCTTCATCGGTGTACAGCGGTTTAACCGTTATCCCTTCTGGGGTTTTCCAGTTCAGACTGTCAACCGGCTTTCCTTTCATCTGCTTTGAGGCAAGTTCCTTCCAGTCTTTTAAATTTGGATTTTCGGCCATAATTCACTCCTTTTGAATCAATTTTCCCAAGGGTTTTTTAAGAATTAATTTCTATAGGTAAACAATGACAAAGTCAAATTTAATGACCGGTCAAAGACGATTGGGTGGCCACAAGAACTCTTTGTTCATTTCACACACCATGAGTGGCATTAAAGAGAATCCGTTCTTAGTGAATCGATAAAAAAATGAAGTTGGTTGATTGTTTTTTGCAAAATCGAGGGATTCTTTGAGGCAGTATATAAAGCCGTTGTGCCATAAAATGATGACACGATAAAGCTGCCGGCTTCGCCACTGTTGATGGTCTCTTTAACGATACCTGCCATTTTCGCCTCTTCGATCCAAGATTCGATGAGGCTGGAATAGCGCTCGAATCCATCCAGGATATGAGCGGTCTTTGTTTGAGATTGACCGGAAAATTCGATCAGCATGTTAAGGAAGAAACCGCCCCCTTTGAACGTATGGTTACCGATATATACTCCAAGGTGCCGGTCAATGAGCATCTTGAGTCTTTCAAAAGGATTGGCAATCTTTCGAATATCCTGGAAAATGATCCCCTTCCATATGTCAACCGCTCTTTCATAAGCTGCATACCAGATGTCTTCCTTACTTTTGAAATGAGCGTAGAGTCCTCCCTTCGTGAGTTTCGTCTCTTTGAGGATATCGTTTACGGACGTGTTGAAGAATCCTTTCACGGAAAAAAGCTGCAATGATTTATCGATAATATTTTGACGGGTTCTTAACCCCTGAAGTTTCTTTTGCATAAATAAATTCCTGAGTATCGGGCAAATAAATACCAACCGGTCGGTATTTTTTTGTGTTAGCGGTTCGGCCGACAAATGTCAAATTCAAAAGGAAGGCCGAAACCGGAATTTGGTTCGATCGACGATAACCCACACTTGTATCAAAATGTTTGCCCCCTTTTGCCTTGACAGCTCCTGAAAACCGCAGCTAATAATGTAAACGACTTTCCCCCGACGATTCAACCCATCGAAGAGCTGGGGCATGCCGAGAAGGGGGGGTAACAAATTACCACCATTACGACGCTACCAGGTGCACCAACCGTCACTGCATGACCCACCACCCAAAAGGAGCGTTGAACCATGGAATCTTCTGCTGAAGCCATTTCCAATCTCTTCAAGCAAAAAGCCGAGCTCGTTTCGGCAGTTGTTACGGAAGTCAGCTCCCCAGGTGAAGCCTTCCTTTACAGTCTGGATCTTTGCGAAAAGAAAGACGCCTGCCAACTTCTGGTTTCAGGCTGTGAGGAACCTTTATCGAAAACGGCTGAAGACCTGTGTGACCTGAAGCAGGAAAAAATAATTGCCGCTCCCGGTCTGACTCTCCATGACCGGACCGAACTCGAATCCCTATGCAAAGATCGGGGAATCCGGTTGGTGACCGATGACCTGCACAGCCATTTGGCCGGTATCGACGTTGGTTTGACCTACATCGATTTTGGCATTGCCGAAACCGGCACGCTGGTTGTCGATTCGAGTGATGAAGACCTCCGTCTGGCAACCATGGTAAGCGAGGTGCATATCGGTATTCTTCCCAAGTCAAGGATCCGGAAAAGCGCCGATGATCTCGAAAAGGACCTGCGAACGACCATGCAATCTGCTCCCAACTACCTGGCATTTATCACCGGTGCCAGCCGCACGGCTGACATCGAAAGGGTCTTGGCCCTGGGCGTACACGGCCCGTTGGAATTGCACATACTGCTGTTGGAGGACAACTGATGCAGGAAGCCCGCAATTTGAAAGAGTATAAAAAGGACGTCGATGACGCACTGCAGAACACGTTTTTGCGTGGCGCCATGGATAAATTCGCGGTCGCCTATCGCAGCGGACGGGCCAACGCCTTTGCCGGAATGGATGTGGACGGTCTGGTACAGGAAATCGCGGTTATCAAGGATGCCGCGGCGGCCGACATGGAGCCGCTCTTCGCAGAGTTTAAAAAAAATGCTGAGAAAGCAGGGGTTAAAATTCACCTGGCCCATACCGCGGGGGAGGCGAATGAGATCATTGCTCGCATCGCCAGGGAAAACGATGCTAAAAAAATAGTCAAATCAAAATCGATGACCGCCGAGGAAACCCTATTGAACCACCACTTGGAGGCCGAAGGGTTCGAGGTGACCGAAACCGACCTGGGTGAATGGATCATTCAGCTGCGGGGGGAGGGACCGTCTCATATGGTGATGCCGGCTATCCATCTTTCTCGGTTTCAGGTGGCCGACCTGTTTACGGAAGTCACCGGTAAAAAACAGGAAACAGAAATCGAACGCCTGGTCAAGGTGGCCCGCCGGGAACTGCGACAGAAATACGTCGAGGCGGACATGGGTATATCGGGTGCGAATTTCGCCCTGGCCGACACCGGCAGCATCGGCTTGACCACCAATGAGGGCAATGCCCGCCTGGTCACCACTCTGCCGAGGGTGCACGTGGCACTGGTGGGACTTGACAAACTACTGCCGACCCTAAGCGCTGCCCTTTTGATCAACCGGGTGTTACCGCGCAATGCCACGGGTCAAGGTATTACCTCCTACGTCACCTGGATTACCGGTGCCAATGCCTGCAAAGCCGCCCCTGACAACAAGAAAATCATGCACATTGTATTTCTCGACAACGGACGGCGGGCCCTGGCCAAAGACCCTGTTTTCTCCCAGGTGCTCCGCTGCGTCCGCTGCGGCGCCTGCGCCAATGTCTGCCCGGTGTACCGAATGGTGGGCGGACATCGCTACGGACACATATACATCGGGGCCATCGGTCTGATTGTGACCTACTTTTTCCACGGTCGGGACAAGGCCAAAAACCTGGTCCAAAACTGCATCAATTGCGGCGCCTGCAAGGCCGTCTGTGCGGCCGGCATCGACCTGCCTCAACTGATCAAGGAAGTCCACGCGTTGGTTCAGAATGAAGAGGGCCATCCGTTGACCAGCTTGTTGCTGGCAAAAGTTCTGCGCAACCGTAAACTGTTCCACACACTTTTGAAATCCGCCCAGGTCGCCCAGCGTCCGGTTACCGACGATTCGCAATACCTTCGCCATTTGCCGTTTGTTTTTGCCAAGGACCACAACTTTCGGGCCTTACCGGCCATCGCCGAAGAACCCTTTCGAAATCGCTGGGAAAAGATTAAACCAAGAATTTCCACCCCTCGTTTCAAAGCGGCCCTTTTCTCCGGATGCGTTCAAGACTTTGTGTACCCGGAACAACTGGAGGCGGCCGTGTCGTTGCTGTCCAAATCCGATGTGGCCCTGGCGTTTCCGGAAGATCAGTCCTGCTGTGGACTTCCGGTAGTAATGATGGGCGAAAAACAGGCGGCTCGAGACGTGGCCCGGCAAAATATTCTAGCGTTCCACAATGGTGATTTCGACTATATCGTCACCCTGTGTGCCTCCTGCGCATCCCATTTAAAAAAGGGCTACTTGAAACTCTTTGAAGATGACGGACAAATGGCCATCAAGGCCCGGAAATTCGCTGAAAAAGTGGTCCCGTTTAGTGCATTTGCTCACGATGTGCTCAAGCTGGAATCGAACGCATTCGAGCAAAGCCGGATAAAAACAACCTACCATGCACCCTGCCACCTGTGCCGGGGTCTGGAAGTCAGAGAAGCCCCGCATGCCTTAATCAAATCCGCGGGGCTCGAATTCCTCCCGGCCGAAGAGGAAGAAACCTGTTGCGGATTTGGTGGGACGTATTCGAGTAAATTCCCGAAAATATCAGCTGAAATTTTGGCCAGAAAACTGGACGATGCCGAAAATACCGGCGCAGATCTGCTCGTTACCGAATGCCCCGGCTGTATCATGCAACTCCGCGGCGGTGCGAAAAAACGCGGAAACAAACTCAGCGTCAAGCATCTGGCTGAGGTCATGGTCAAAAATATGAAATGATTACGGAATGTAAACGCTGGCAAACCATACTGGCGTGGAATCCTTTTTGGCTTTATGCAGTATAAATGCGTTAGTATTACAGAAACTGAAGTGGCTGAATTTCCTTCCGCTCCAGTATGTAGAACACACCCCGGGGAATAGAATAATTCAACCCTGCGAGATTGCAGCGGCCGATAAGATCCTTTTCTTCTGGAGACCCCGCTAACGCACCGGGGTCTTTTGTTCGCAAATAGAGATGAGAAACGAAAGATGAAAACACTAAGTCAGAAACAGATTGAGGATCTGGCCAAAAGGGTTTCACCGGATCGCGTCTCCACCGGCCAGTCCAACCGGGAACTGCACCGTCGCGACATCTCCCCCCACCGGGGCGAACTGCCGGCAGCGGTTGTCTGGCCTGAATCCACCGAGGAAGTTGCAGCGATTCTCAAGTGGAGTTATGCCCAGGACATCCCGGTGACACCCTGGGGGGCCGGTACCAGTACTGAGGGAAACCCGGTTCCCGTGCGGGGCGGCCTGGTGGTGGACTTGACCCGCATGAACCGTATCCTTGAGATTCGCCCCCAGGATCTGCAGGCCGACGTTCAGCCCGGCGTTTTGCGCAAAGAACTCAATCGACAGGCCGGAAGGCACGGATTGTTCTTTCCTCCGGACCCTGGCGCCGATGCCACCATCGGCGGCATGATCGCCAACAACGCCTCCGGTGTTCAGACGGTCAAGTATGGCGCCACCAAGGATTATACCCTGCGACTGACGGTGGTGGTTCCCGGCGGCGATATCATTCATACCGGCTGCAAAGCGCCCAAATCATCTTCCGGCTACGATCTAACCCGCCTGTTTGTCGGCTCTGAAGGAACCCTGGGTATCGCGACCGAAGCGACCCTTCGCCTGGCGGGAATCCCTTCCCACCACCTGGCTGCCACGGCCACCTTCGCGCGACTCGAAGAGGCCTGCCATGCGGTGGCTGTGTTGATCGGATCCGGTATCGAACCGGCAGCACTGGAACTTCTGCCGCCAAAACTGATCGAATTGATGAACCGAGAAAAGCAGCTCACATTGATCGAAAAACCGACCCTGTTCTGTGAGTTTCACGGAATCAGTCGGGCCATGTTGACGGAAATCGCGGACTTGGCTGAGGAGCTCTGCAAAGACTGTGGCGCCACCGATTTCAAATCCGGTGTCGATGAACGGCAACGCCAGGATCTTTGGCGGGCGCGTCACGAAGCCTGGGAGACGATCCATCGGGCACATCCCGGAAAAGACACCCTCATTGTCGACGCTGCGGTTCCTATCTCCCGCTATCCGGACATGATCATCTTTGCCCAGAGTCTTGTTGATCAATGCGATGCCGTCGGCTATGTCTTCGGCCATGCTGGCGACGGCAATCTGCATGTGGTACTGGTGGGGGATCCCACCGACCCTTCCGGATGGCGGCTAATTGAAGAGATTAATGACCGCATTGTCACCCGCGCCGTTGATTTGGGTGGCACCTGCACTGGTGAGCACGGGGTCGGAATCGGCAAACGAAAATTCATGAAACTGGAACACGGTAAAAGCTTCGAGGTGATGCGCGGAATTAAAATGCTGCTGGATCCAAAGGGGCTTATGAATCCGGGTAAAATATTTACTTGAGGAAACCGATATGATTGGGCCGGGCAAAACATACAATGAGATCTGCCAGAGCTTCCGCTGGCAGGTTCCTGAAGTCTACAATATCGGGGTCGACATCTGCGACAAACACGCCCATCAGCCCCAACGCCTGGCCCTGATCTACGAAAAGGCCGGCGGCGAAGTCGAACGATACACCTTCGGGGCGTTGAAAAGGATTTCGAACCAACTCGCCAATGCCTTGACCGCTCTCGGAGTGAAAATCGGTGATCGGGTGGCCATACTTTTGCCCCAGTGCCCTGAAACAGCGATAGCCCACATTGCCGCATACAAAATCGGCGGAATCGCCGTCCCGCTCTTTACCCTTTTCGGTCCGGAAGCACTCACTTATCGACTCTCCGACAGCCGGGCCAAAGTGGTCATCACAGACACCACCGGCGTGGATAAGCTTGAAACGATCCGTCACGAGCTGCCTGATTTGGTCCATGTCGTCAATATCCAAGGCAGAAAAAGAGAAGGGACGATCGATTTCTGGGAGTGCCTCCGCAAAGGCGCCGTCGAATTTACACCGGTTGCCACCCGAGCAGACGACCCGGCCCTGATTATTTATACATCCGGGACGACCGGGCCACCAAAAGGTGCACTGCATGCCCACCGAACGCTGCTGGGACACCTGCCCGGGGTAGAATTTCCTCAAAATCTTTTCCCGCAAAAAGGCGACCTCTTTTGGACCCCGGCTGATTGGGCCTGGATCGGCGGGTTGATCGACGTTCTCTTTCCCAGCTGGCACCATGGTGTGCCGGTGTTGGCCTACCGCGCCCGAAAATTCGATCCGGAGTTCGCCTTCCACCTAATGGCCAAACACGACGTCCGCAATGTCTTCTTGCCGCCCACGGCACTCAAGATGTTGCGTCAGGTAAAAGTGCCTCGGGAACGGCTTGCGCCGCAGCTTCGAAGCATCGGCAGCGGCGGAGAAACATTGGGCGCAGAACTCCTCGAGTGGGGAAAGTCAACCCTTGGGGTCACGATCAACGAATTTTACGGACAGACGGAAGTCAATCTGGTGGTCGGCAATTGTGCGGCGATAATGCCGGTTAAGCCGGGATCCATGGGACGCGCCATACCCGGTCACATTGTGGAGATCGTTGATGATGACGGGAATATTCTGCACTGGGGGACCGCTGGTCATGTGGCCGTCAAAAAACCGGACCCGGTCATGTTCCTGGAATACTGGAAAAACCGGTCCGCGACCGAAGCCAAATTTGTCGGTGATTGGTGTTTGACCGGCGATACCGCCCGCAAAGACAAAGAGGGCTACCTCTGGTTCGTCGGCCGGCAGGATGACCTGATCACCAGTTCCGGATATCGTATCGGTCCGGGTGAAATCGAGGATTGCCTGCTCAAGCACCCGATGGTCGCGATGGCGGCAGTGGTCGGAATCCCGGATGAGATCCGCACCGAGGTTATCAAAGCTTTCATCGTCCTGAAACCGGAGATAACGGCCGATGAAACGCTTGAAAACGATATCAAAGACTTCGTCCGCCACAGGCTTGCCGCCCACGAATATCCACGCATTATCGAATTCATTGCATCCCTTCCGATGACCGCTACCGGCAAGATCATACGGAAGGATTTGAGAGGGAGGAAAGAAAAATGAACGTCGCATTCATTGGGCTGGGAACCATGGGATCACCGATGGCCCTCAACGTGTTAAAAGCGGGACATACGGTGACTGTAAACAACCGCACCAGAGAGAAAGAAATTCCGCTGGCCGACGAAGGCGCCCAGCGCGCCGATACACCGGCAGCGGCTGCTGTTGATGCGGAAATCGTGATCACCTGTGTCAGCGACACCCCGGATGTCGAGACAGTTATCCTCGGCGAGAATGGTGTTGTCCATGGCGCTGCCAAGGGTACTCTTGTCGTGGATATGTCCACCGTTAGCCCCACGGCGACCCGCCGTATTTCCCTGGCCCTCTCCGCCAAGGGAATTCGGATGCTGGATGCACCGGTATCCGGCGGTTCCGAGGGGGCTCAAAAAGGGACGCTCTCCATCATGGTCGGCGGTGAGGCTTCCGATTTGGATGTTGCTTTTCCGGTGCTGAAGGCCATGGGACAGACCATCACGCACATCGGGCCTATCGGTGCCGGTCAAATGACCAAGGCCATCAACCAGATCGTCGTCGCCGGCACCTATTGGAGCGTGGCCGAAGGGGTTGCTTTGGGATTGAAAGCCGGCTTGGACATGGAAAAGGTCGTCATGGCCGTCGGCGGTGGTGCAGCCGGGTCCTGGGCAATGGTCAACCGCTCCGGCAACATGATTAAAAACGATTATCCGCTCGGCTTCAAAGTTCAGCTGCACCGCAAAGACCTGACCATCGCACTGGAGGTGGCGCGTGAATTGGGTGTCACCCTTCCGGTGGCCGCTTACGTGGAGCAGAGCGAAACCGGCCTGATTGCCTGCGGCCACGGTGATGAAGATATTTCCGTGATTGCCCGCGCCGTCCGCAAAGCGTCCGGGATCGATGGGTAGGGTATACAAGCGCTTAAAGCAACTTCAGAGGAGAGGTAAATGAGCGATTACAAAATTGGCCCCCAAGACGGCCTGTATTACGAGTACCACCCACCGACAAAGGATACCGCTTGCACGTATGTTTTTTTCAATGCCCTGACCGGCGACACGACCAATTGGGAGGCAGTCATCGGCCCGAAACTGCGCCACTCCGGACACGGAACCCTGGCTTACAATATGCGGGGCCAGGCCAACAGTCCCTTTTCTTCGGATACCGTGCTTGACATGGATCTGATTGTCGACGATGCCGTTCGTCTTCTCTCCGCGGTTGCACCGGCCCGCCCGATCCTTGTCGGCCTTTCCATCGGGGGCCTTTTTGCCGCCCGGGCCTGGCTAAAAGGAATCCCGGCTTCAGGACTCGTCTTGATCAACACCCTGCGCAAAGACGGCGCCCGGTTGAAATGGATCGGCGATGCCCTTGTCCGTGCCGTCGAAGTCGGCGGGTTGGAATTGTTTCGCGATCTTTTTCTCCCGCTTCTGGTCAATGAAGAGTGGCTGGCCAGCAATCGTGACGCCTTTTTAAAAGACGGGATGACTTATGATCCCTTAAAAACAGACAGCGGCCATTACAAGCTCCTGGCCGAAGCCGGGCGGACATCGGACTGGAATCTGCCGTACGAAAAGCTCGATCTACCCGTTCTGGTCGTGACCGGGCTGCAGGATCACGTCTTTTTGGAAAGAGCGGTAGTGGATGAACTGGCCAATCGGCTGCCCAAGAGCATGCGTTCAGACATGCCGAATGCCGGTCACCTAATACCGGCCGAGCAGCCCCAAGCTCTGGCTGATGTCCTGCTGTCATTTTCCAAGGAGGTG
>Ga0316197_10000330_pt1 | contig 33623 bp, 28 predicted proteins | sample OudBiesiAoxic_MG_FD_204939 | JGI IMG/M metagenome (GOLD analysis project Ga0316197, IMG submission 204939) | Coastal sediment microbial communities from Oude Bieten Haven, Netherlands - site A oxic | ecosystem: Environmental > Aquatic > Marine > Coastal > Sediment | place: Netherlands... | reverse complement strand
TCTTCTTACGAAGAAATGAAGCATAAATTGACTGTGTCATCTATTGATGATTAAGGTCACTCAGTTCATTGATAAATCTTTCGACTTAAAATTTCACGAGTGCCCACACAGATTGCATGGTCAAATTGTTAAAGAACATACTGACTAGGTTGCTGGCTAAGCGCCGTGCTCCGTGTCAGTGAGGTCGCATTATAGGGAGTTTTATGAGAGTGACAACACTTAAATTCACTTCATTAACCGTTCGAACAATTGTTAAACAATCACTGATGAAATTGAAAAAAAAACGAACAAGACTAATAATTCCCCTCCCTCTTTCATTAAAAAACGCCTTGCTGCAAAGGCAACAAGGCGCTACTTCAATAGTGTATCTTTCTCTTTTGCTCTTTCTGCTCTTTTTAGCTTATAGCCTTCTAGCTTTATTGCTTCGTTACCAGATGCTCATCTTCAATCAGTAACTCGATTGGCTTACCTGTCTCCAACTTACCAGAGAGGATCTCTTGAGCGAGAGGGTTCTCTATATACTGTTGAATAGCACGCTTTAATGGTCGCGCACCGTATACAGGGTCAAAACCAGCTTTAGCAATAAAGTCTAAAGCACTTTCTTGAACCGTCAGTTCGTAGTCTTTCTCTTTTAAACGATTAACCAAGCGTTCAATTTGAATGCTAGCGATATGTTTAATATTTTCTTGCCCTAACGGGTGGAAAACAACAGTTTCATCGACTCGGTTAATGAACTCAGGGCGGAAATGATGGCTAACAACCTCAAGCACCATATTTTTGATACCTTCATAGTTCAAATTACCAAAGTTTTCCTGAATCCGATCTGAGCCAAGATTAGAGGTCATGATGATGACGGTATTTCGAAAATCAACCGTACGCCCCTGTCCATCAGTCAATCGACCATCATCCAGAACTTGCAGCAAAATATTGAAAACATCAGGGTGTGCTTTCTCAACTTCATCCAACAAAATGACTGAATAAGGACGACGACGAACCGCTTCAGTTAAATACCCGCCTTCTTCATAGCCGACATAACCAGGAGGGGCTCCGACTAACCGTGCAACAGAATGCTTTTCCATGAATTCTGACATGTCGATACGCACCATGTTGTCTTCACTATCAAACATGAAGTTTGCCAATGTTTTACACAGTTCAGTTTTACCCACACCGGTTGGGCCTAAGAATAAGAACGATCCAATTGGACGATTCGGATCTGACAAACCAGCACGGCTTCGTCTAATGGCATTCGCCACAGCTTCAACCGCTTCATTTTGTCCGATTACACGTTGATGTAATTCATCTTCCATACGCAATAACTTATCACGTTCGCCTTCCAACATTTTGGCGACAGGAATACCCGTTTGCTTAGAGAGCACTTCTGCTATTTCAGCATCTGTAACCTTGTTCTTCAACAAGCTCATTTCTTGCATTTCAGCTTGAGCTGCTAGATCCAGTTGCTTTTCAAGTTCCGGTATTTTCCCATACTGCAATTCTGACATACGGTTAAGATCACCAGCTCGTCGCGCAACCTCCATATCCATACGTGCTTGCTCAAGTTCAGATTTAATATGTTGAGTACCAGAAAGTGCCGCTTTCTCAGCATTCCACACTTCTTCTAGCTCTGCATATTCACGTTCTTTAACATCAAGTTCTTCACAAATATCATTCAGGCGCTTTTGACTCGCACCATCACTCTCTTTACCGAGTGCTTGCTGTTCAATTTTTAATTGAATGATTCGGCGTTCTAAACGATCGAGTAATTCAGGCTTCGAATCAATTTGCATACGAATGCTCGATGCGGCTTCATCAATCAAGTCGATTGCTTTATCAGGTAACTGTCGATCTGAAACATAGCGATGTGACAAACGTGCCGCTGCTACGATGGCAGGATCGGTAATTTCGACATGGTGATGCAGTTCATAGCGCTCTTTCAACCCTCGTAGAATCGCTATCGTGTCTTCTACTGTCGGTTCATCCACCAGCACTTTTTGGAAACGACGCTCTAGCGCTGCATCTTTCTCTATATACTGTCGATATTCATCAAGGGTTGTGGCGCCGACACAATGTAGTTCACCCCGTGCTAATGCTGGTTTTAGCATATTACCAGCATCCATTGAGCCTTCGCCTTTACCCGCTCCAACCATGGTGTGCAATTCATCAATGAATAAAATGACACTGCCTTCTTCTTGAGAAAGTTCGTTTAAGACCGATTTTAAACGCTCTTCAAACTCTCCTCGAAATTTAGCGCCTGCAATCAAAGAGCCCATATCAAGAGAAAGTACCCGCTTATTACGTAGCCCTTCCGGTACCTCACCATTTACAATTCGCTGGGCTAGCCCTTCAACAATGGCTGTTTTACCCACACCAGGCTGACCAATAATAACGGGATTATTTTTAGTCCTACGCTGAAGCACTTGAATAGTACGGCGTATTTCATCATCACGCCCAATAACAGGATCGAGCTTACCTTGCTCTGCTCGTTCCGTTAAATCAATGGTGAATTTCTCTAATGCCTGACGATTTTCTTCCGCATTTTGATCATCGACTTTTTGTCCACCACGCACCTGATCAATAGCTTGTTCAATTTTAGTTGCTGTTAAGCCGAGTTCTTTAAGCAGTTTACCTAAAGGACCTTTGTCATCGACAGCCGCTAGAATAAATAATTCTGATGAAATAAATTTGTCTTTACGTTTCTGCGCCAACTTATCACACATATTTAGCAATAAGCCCATATCGTGTGATAACTGCACTTCACCGCCAATACCCGTTACTTTAGGTAAATGATCGAGTAATTCGCCTAAACGAGAACGTAACTGAGAGATATCGACATTCAACATCGTTAACAACGGACGAATAGTACTTCCATCCTGATTAAGTAACGCCACCATCAGGTGTGTTGGTTCGATGTACTGATGATCTCGCCCTAAAGCCAACGACTGTCCATCAGATATCGCCATTTGAAATTTGCTTGTAAATCGGTCAAGACGCATGAGTTCTCCCAATATTTGATTAACTACTTACCCATAAAGTATATGGATGCCCTGAACATTTTTTTCAAGCATTCATCACAAGTGATTCGCGACTAACCATAAAATAACGCTCTCTCATCGTTATGATTTCTTCATTGATGACAAACATTATCTCTACCGTGTCTCTTCTATGAGAAAGATAGACTATTTAACCTTAAAAGATAAACAGAATAACAGTGCCTATATTGACAACTCTTTATGGAACGACACACCATAAATAGAGCGTCATTCTGTATCGTGAGAAATCATATGTTTAAGAAAAGTCTAATAACAGTCACTGTGGCATTAGCAGTATTGGCTTCATCTACTAGCGCAATAGCACAACGAGATATTCAAGAGAAAAGACAAGATGTACGCCAAGAGGTGCGCATTGAAAATCGAACTGAAGATAGAATTGATAATCGTCGTAACCCAACGACGGTGGCAACAGTGAATACCGTGGTTATGATTCAAGGGGCAATGGTTCGCACTGTAAGCTATAACGGCATCGTATTATTGCATGACACAATCAACCAACGTTTCTACCGCGCAAAAAATAATGGCTATGAAATTTACACCGTTCCTTATGGCGCAAAAGTGATTGAGCTATCAACGGCAAACCCGACCAATATAACCTTGATCCACTAATATTCTAATTTGCTGAATCAGATCGACAAATTCAGGTTAATCTGCCGCAAATAAAAAAGGCTCTGTTGCACTTATTCTATTACTCAACAGAGCCTTTTTCAAAACAACTTTATCAGCATTAATCTAACCAAATTAACGACGCTTGTCGGCCAGTGGTTGGTTCTCGACGGTATGAATAAAACAGTTCAGGTTCATTCACTGTACAGTGATCACCACCATATACCTGCGTGATACCGTACTTCTGTAAACGCTGCGTGGCTAACAAGTAAATATTCGCCAACCATTTATCGCTACCGCTTTGACCATCAACCACTTTATCCTGTGGTGTAAACGCTAATGCCGCTTGTGGATCAACAGCCATAAATTGCTGGCGAACTTCACCACCAACTTCAAATGCTGTTGGTCCAATAGCAGGTCCAAGCCATGCCATTATCTCATTGGCCGGCACTGAAAATTTATCCAATGCGGCTTCAATAATCCCACCAGCTAGGCCTCGCCACCCAGCATGTACAGCCGCCACTTGTGTTCCGTCTTTGTCACACAACAGCACAGGTAAGCAATCAGCAGTCATAATGACACATGCTAAACTTGGTGCACGGCTATAGCTGCCATCCGCATCGATTAACCCAGTAAGAGGCTGTTTCAGATCTATCACCTTGCTACTGTGAATTTGATTAAGCCAAGCAGGTGCCTGAACTAAACTCAATTCATGTTGCAACAAGCTTCGATTTTGTTGAACACGTTCTGTGTCATCCCCGACATGTAAACCAAGGTTTAAGCCATTATAAGGCGCAAGACTCACGCCACCCTTACGGGTAGTGCTGACTGCTTTAACACGCTTAGGTGCAGGCCAATCGGGGATTATCAACATCTTAGAAGTCGTCTTCGTCGTTTTCGATTTTATCTTTACGAAGAATATCGATCATCGCAAGAATATCGTTTGGCAATGGAGCACGCCATTCCATTAGCTCACCTGTAATTGGGTGAGATAAACGTAGCATACGTGCGTGCAACGCCTGACGGTCAAATGAACGCAATGCTAAGATCAGCTCATCAGATGCATGACGTGGTGGACGAGGACGACCACCATATATTGCATCACCCACTAGCGGATGACTCATATACGACATATGAACACGGATCTGGTGTGTACGACCCGTTTCAAGACGAAGTACTAAACGTGTATGTTCACGGAAGTGTTCAGCCACACGATAGTGTGTGATCGCTGGCTTACCTAATTCGTGAACAGCCATACAAATACGCTTAGTCGCATGACGACCGATCGGCTTTTCAACTGTACCGCCTCCCGTCATTTTACCCATCGCGATAGCTTCGTATTCACGAGTGATCTTACGTTTTTGTAATGCGCGTACTAAACGTGTTTGTGCTTGAATGGTTTTAGCAACCACCATCAAACCCGTAGTGTCTTTATCAAGACGGTGCACAATACCGGCACGTGGTACTTCAGCCAATGCAGGGCAATGAAATAACAAAGCGTTAAGTACTGTGCGGTCAGGCGTACCTGCACCAGGGTGAACAACAAAATCACGCGGCTTATTGATTACAAGGATGTGTTCATCTTCATAAACAATATCAAGCGGGATGTCTTGTGCCACCCAACGGACTTCATCTTCGATCTCAGCTTTTATGAATAGTTCTTCGCCACCCATCATTTTTAGACGAGGTTTATTGACGATTTCACCATTCACTGAAACCATGTTCTTCAAAATCCATTCTTTAACACGTGAACGTGAGTAGTCTGGATATAATTCAGCGATAACCTGATCTAGGCGCATGCCCAGTTGGCTATCATTTACTGTATTTGTTAACTCTATTTGCTGGGCCATAGCGAACTTTTTTAAAAAGCGTGGGACTAATTGCCATACGCTGCGTAAAATATACCAAGCTAAAAACTAACCGTGGTATAACCTAATAGTCTCATTGTATCTGTTAACGGCTCTTACCGTAATGGATCCGCAGAAATAAAATTTTTTTCAAGGAAGCTGACGCCGTAATGAAACGCCTGACAATCACGACTCTTCTTGCCGTAGCCATTCTTTCAGGCTGCTCAAGTACTGAAGAAGTTGTACCCGATATTCCGCCAGCAGAGCTCTATGTTACTGCTCAACAAGCATTACAGAGTGGTAGCTGGACAACAGCTATAGAACGTTTAGAGACTTTAGACTCGCGTTATCCTTTTGGTGCGTATTCTGAACAAGTCCAATTAGACCTCATTTATGCTTACTACAAAAATGATGATTTGGCTTTAGGCGAAGCGACTATTGCGCGCTTTAACCGTCTAAACCCAGCTCATGAGAAGTCTGACTGGGTGCTTTATATGCGCGGATTAACGCAAATGGCACAAGATCGCAGCTTCATGCATGATATTTTTAGTATCGATCGCCATGACCGAGATCCTGAACCAGCACGTAAAGCCTTCCGTGACTTTAAACGTTTGTTAGATCGATACCCTAATAGTCAATATGCCGCAGATGCTAAAGCTCGGATGATTTTCATTAAGAATCGTCTTGCTGATTACGATCTAGCAACGGTTGATTTTTATATTCGCCGTGAAGCATGGATTGCCGCTATAAACCGCAGCCAGCAAATTCAGAAGTTATACCCTGATACACAGGCTGCACGTAAATCGCTCCCATTGATGCTAACAGCCTACGAAAAATTAGGTTTACAAGAGCCGATAGAAAACACGAAAAAGCTGATTGCGTTAAACCCAGTCAACTAAATACTCTCGTGGTATGTGTCAAATATGCAAACGGCAGCCACTCGGGCTGCCGTTTTTGTATTCGTGAATGATGAATATTCTATTTAAGTCATAAAATAGAGATATGTGCATAAACCTGCGATTCATGCCTAGACAGGAACATGGTTAAACTTCGTTCAAACCCATGTTTTAAATTGAAAAAACTCCCTAGTTAGCACAAGCCACCAGCGTCTCTAGTTCCTTCATACTGCCTTAATTATCTAGTCCTCGACAAGCACTTTATTGATAGTTTTTATTAAAAAATAAAACTTGGTCACAGAATTTTTTCTATTTATCTTCCATAGATTAAAGTGTGATCTGTGTCACATTATAAAGCCGGAATTTTAGTAATCTGAAGTTAACCCAACAAGGGGTAGCACAAGAGGAAAGATAATTATGACATTAGAAATTACTGGTAAAAACATTGACATTACTCCTGCTATCCGTGAACGTCTTGACTTTAAATTCAAGAAGTTAGAGAAGTTCCAGCTACCACTCGTCAATAAACATGTGATGATTAGTAAAGAGCCAAGTAAGACATTTAAGATTGAAGCATCCGCCGCTATTCCTGGAGGAAAAATTGTCGCCTCAGCGGAGCACAATGACTTATTCGGTGCGATCACCGAGCTTTACCAAAAACTAGAACGTCAAATTAATAAGCAAGCGCACAAACCTGCAGCACGCCGTGCGAGCCACAGTGACAAGCCAGTCGTTGAAGAAGATGAAATCGAAGCAGAAGATGCATAGTAAATAAAAGAGGATTCCAAACAGCCCTGCTACCTATAGCGGGGCTGTTTACTTTCAGTGACCCCCACTTCAAATACCTAACAGACCAAGAAGAAAGCCTTATATTGACCTTGACAAGATCACGTAGGATTAATAATGTTGAGTCATATTCACAACAAAACATTTACTCATGATGACAATACGCCTGTTTTTCTTTAGCTTCTTTTTTATGTCACCCTAGTGGAGGCGATTCGTTACGCAAGAAACAAGCTAAAGACGAATAGACAGCCTCCTCTGACCAAGGAGGCTTTTTTGTATCAGAAAAGCCGATACGCAAGCAGGGAATACAATGACCGAACAATACTACTCACTTGATGATATTCGTAAAAATGTTAGCCGCATTGATAACGAGATACTTAAACTACTGTCTGAACGACGCTTACTGAGCTTAGAAGTCGCTAAAAGTAAAATTGGTACTGCGAAACCAGTACGTGATCAAGCGCGAGAACAAGAACTCTTGCTTCGTTTGATTGAAACAGGCAAGTCGCAGCAGCTCGATGCTTTATATGTTACGCAAATTTTTCATACCATTATTGAAGACTCTGTATTATTTCAACAAGCGTATCTACAAAAATTAGCGAACCCTGATAGCTTACAACCTGTGGCACGTGTGTCTTTCCTTGGAGCGAAAGGATCATACTCTCATCTTGCCAGCCGTAACTACTTCAGCCGTAAGCAAACCAAACTCGTTGAGATGAGCTGCTCTACATTCCGTGATGTGTTGAACATTGTAGAAACAGGCAATGCTGATTATGGTGTGCTGCCAATTGAAAATACCAGCTCTGGTTCAATCAATGAAGTGTACGACTTACTACAACACACTAGCCTATCAATTGTAGGTGAAATAACCCAACCGATTGAACATTGCTTGCTCACTGTCGGGGATGCCGATATTAAGGGGATTAATACCTTATATTCTCATCCTCAGCCACATCAGCAGTGTAGTGAATACTTGCATTCAATGGGCAATATTACACAAGAATACTGCTCTAGTACCGCTGAAGCGATGCAAAAAGTAGCAGAATTGAATCTACCGAATGTGGCTGCAATTGGTAATGCGTCAAGTGGTGAACTTTACGGTCTTACCCCAGTAAAAGACAATATTGCCAATCAACAAGAAAACTTCACTCGCTTTATTGTTGTTGCCCGCAAACCTGTTGATGTCACGTCACTGATCCCGGCCAAAAGCACCTTGATTATGTCTACGGCCCAGAAAGCGGGTTCATTAGTTGAATGTTTAGTGGTATTACGTAATTTAAATATCAATATGACTAAACTAGAGTCTCGCCCAGTGATTGGAAATCCATGGGAAGAAATGTTCTATTTAGATGTTGAAGAGAATTTAAAATCTGATGTGATGCAGCAAGCATTAGAAGAGTTAACACGTCTGACGCGCTTCATTAAGGTGCTAGGCTGTTACCCAAGTGAGAATGTAAAACCAACAGAAGTTGAGATCGAAGAATAGTATCTATAAAAAAGCGAGTATCTAGCTAGATACTCGCTTTTTAAATTCTTTATTGATGCTACGAACGGTGAGTTGAATCGTTCGCTTGTCTTAATAAACCTTGGCTTTCAGCAAGAAAGTGTCCCGCATAATCACCAAACCAATGCTCAACCTGATTAAATGCTTGTTTGAACGCCTCTTTATCTTGCGTCTCAAGCATCTTTATAGCCTCACCAAAACGTTGGTGGAAGCGTTTAATCATCGCAATGTTTTGCGGCGCAGACATAATAATGTCGGCATACAATTGTGCATCTTGAGCAAACAAGCGACCGACCATTGCAAGTTCTAAGCGATAAATCGGTGAACTTAACGACATGAGCTGCTCGATCTTCGGATCTTCCTCTGCCAAATGCACACCATAAACAAATGACGTAAAGTGGCGTAAAGCTTGGATCAACGTCATACCTTGATCATGCTCAATCGCACTAATACGATTTAGCGTTGCCCCCCAAATCTGAAATTGCTCAAGTAACCACTGGTAATCTTCAGGGTTTCGCCCATCGCAATACACAATCACTTGCTTCGCCAAGCTAGAAATATCGGGACCAAACATTGGATGTAAACCAATCACGGGGCCATTATGCACTTCTAGCATTGCCTGTAATGGGCCACTCTTGATCGAGGTTAAATCAGCAAGAATACAGTCATCTGGTAAGTTGGAAAGTTTACCAATGATTTGCTCAGTGATGTTAATCGGCACAGAGACGACAACCATACCCGCATCGGCAAGGATCTCATCTGCACGATCCCAATCTTGACTACCTAATTGACGAACTTGGTAACCTGAAAGTTCAAATAAACGGCAGAACAACCCACCCAGCTGACCATGCCCACCCACAACCACAATAGGACGAAGTTCAGGTTTTAAACACTTAAACCCTGAATCATTTTCACTCGAATAAGATTCACGCATGGTACGACGCAAAATGTCTTCAATCAGATCAGGCGGTACACCTTTTTGCTCAGCTTCATGACGGCGTGAGGCTAACATCGCAGCTTCACGGTCTGGCGCATAAATAGGTAAACCATGCAGGCTTTTCACATGACCCACTTCTTCTACTAATGATAAACGGCGAGCTAAAAGCTCTACCATTTGCTGATCAACATCATCGATTTGATCTCTTAATTTACTCAGTTCAGCAACCATGATCTCACTGTCCGTATTTATCTGCTAAGTATCTGACGAATTGAATATTACCGTTTAGCATCGTGCTGTTTATTCAGTGCAAAGAAAAAGCGCTTATTTATAAGTATAAATGGGCGCTTTTTTTGGCTAAACCAGTATTACGTTTAAATGATACTAAGTAATTTAACCTTCGCAACGATCCTTTAAGAACGGCGTTAATTCTTTACGAGTACGACGCAATAGCGCTTCTGTATCTTCCCAACTGATACATGCGTCAGTAATCGAGACCCCATAAGCCATTTCTTCACGCGGTAAATCAGCGCTTTGGCTTCCTTCATTTAAATGGCTTTCAATCATCAAGCCAATAATCGATTTATTACCTTCACGGATTTGATGAAGTACATCTTCAGCAACTAACGGCTGACGACGGTAATCTTTACGTGAATTTGCATGGCTACAGTCTACCATCAAGGATGGTGAAAGGCCTGACTGCTGCATCTCATTTTCACACTCAGTGACCGAAACTGAATCATAATTCGTTTGCTTACCGCCACGTAAAATCACATGGCCATCAGGGTTTCCTTGGGTGTTCAACAGCGCCACCTGACCTTCTGGATTAATCCCCATAAAACGGTGCCCAGAAGCTGCAGCTTGCATGGCATTGATAGCCGTCGCTAAACTTCCATCGGTACCATTTTTAAACCCAACGGGCATTGAAAGGCCACTTGCCATTTCACGGTGTGTTTGGGATTCTGTAGTACGAGCACCAATAGCAGCCCAACTGAATAAATCACCTAAGTATTGAGGACTAATGGGATCAAGCGCTTCTGTTGCTAAAGGAATCCCCATTTCAACCAAGTCAATGAGTAGCTGACGACCAATATGTAGCCCTTCTTCCACTTCAAAAGAACCATCAAGATGTGGGTCATTAATAAGACCTTTCCAACCAACTGTTGTACGTGGCTTTTCAAAATAAACGCGCATTACAATGTACAGTTGATCACTTAGCTCTTCAGAAAGCTGCTTCAATTTTTGTGCGTACGCTTTCGCTGCGTCAATATCGTGAATAGAGCATGGTCCGCATACCACAAGCAAACGGTGGTCACGCTTGTGAGTAATATCTGCAATGGTTTGACGAGATTCACGAATGAAGTTTAATGCAGTTTCACTGAGCGGTAACTTGGTTTTAAGTTCTTGAGGGGTGATCAATACGCATTCATCTTGAATATGTACATTATTCAGTTGGTCTTTTTGCATGGTGGCTTTCCTCAATCTATTCTGGGTAGTAGAAGGCAAAGCCGTTCTCACTAACTATATTCAATATTTAACAGGTATCTCCTGCTCTCTGGTTAACACCATAACAAGTGATTTCCCTTCTTGGCAACACCCTGTAAAGAATAAATACCACTTGTAAATAAATATTTACACTAAATGGTTTTTTGGCTATCTGAACAAACACAGGTAACCTATCTAAAGAGCCCACTCGTTCAACACTATTATCATGGAACTGATTTTTTCATTACTCCAACAACTCAGTGTGTACTTAGTTATTGCTTATCTGCTAAGTAAAACCCCGTTGTTTATGCCTCTCACTACGGTATCTGGGCGTTTATCCCAACGTTTTTCATGCTATGTCTTGTTCTCTCTTTTCTGTATTTTAGGCACCTACTTTGGCCTCAATATTGAAGATGCTATCGCGAATACGCGCGCGATAGGTGCTGTAATGGGAGGGTTACTCGGTGGACCCATTGTGGGGTTTGCTGTGGGCTTAACTGGCGGCATGCATCGTTACAGCATGGGAGGCTTTACTGATGTCGCTTGCGCTATCTCGACCACAGCTGAAGGGTTGCTTGGTGGGCTCTTACACAGCTACTACGTACGCCGCGGGCAAGTCGACCAGCTCTATAGACCTTTCATCGTTTTCACTATTACATTAGTCGCTGAAATCATTCAAATGTTTATCATTTTAATCGTGGCTGAGCCCTACGATAAAGCCTTACACCTTGTCAGCGCCATAGCCTTACCAATGGTCATTGCTAACTCGTTAGGCGCAGCTTTATTCATGAGTATCATTCAAGATAGAAAAACGATTTATGAAAAATATTCCGCTGCATTTTCCAGTCGAGCATTAAAAATAGCCCAACGCTCTGTCGGCATTTTAAGCCAAGGATTTAATGAAGAAAGCACAAAAAAAATAGCCAAAATCGTTTATGAAGAAACGGGCGTTGGCGCGGTTGCGATTACTGATAGAGATAAAATATTAGCGTTTATTGGCATTGGTGATGATCACCATTTACCCGGTACACCAATATCGTCTGGCTATACTCGTCGTTCGATAGATAACTGCGAATTGGTTTACGCTGACGGCCATGATATGCCTTACTGTTGTTCGCTAAGTAATCGCTGTAAATTAGGCTCTGCACTTGTTATTCCTTTAGTGGGAGGAAACAACGATGTGCTAGGAACAATCAAACTGTACGAACCAAAGCGTAAACTTTTCTCTACAGTGAACCTTACATTAGGTGAAGGCATTGCTAAGTTACTTTCAAATCAAATTTTAACCGGACGCTATGAACAACAACAAATCTTACTGACTCAAGCAGAGTTGCGTTTATTACAAGCCCAAGTTAACCCTCACTTCCTATTCAATGCCCTCAATACAATTAGTGCAATAATTCGTCGAGACCCAGATAAAGCACGCCAGTTGATCCAACATCTATCACAATTCTTCCGTCGTAATTTAAAGCAAAACATCGAAACCGTTACCATTAGCGAAGAGCTACAACATGTTCGTTCTTACTTGGAAATTGAGCTTGCACGTTTCTCTGATCGTCTGAATGTTGAGATCATTGTGCCCGATGAATTAATGAGGGTAAATTTACCGACGTTTACCCTGCAACCCTTGGTTGAAAACGCCATTAAGCACGGTACTTCGTCATTACTCGAGAACGGTCAAATCATTATTCGAGGGTACGTTTTTGATAATCAGTTAGTTTTGGAAGTAGAAGATAATGCTGGTACCTACCAACCAGTGGGTGAAGAAAGTGGACTAGGCATGAAAATAGTCGATAAGCGGTTGAAAAACATGTTCGGACAGCAATACGGTTTAAAAATGAGTAGTCAGCCTAATGTATGGACACGGGCTACAATTACACTACCAGAAGATAAGGCCTTGCAACACAATGATATAAACAAAATATACGTCGAAGCAAACAAGCAAGATCACCGTAATGGAGAAAACACAGCATGATTAAAGCCATCGTGATTGATGACGAACTATATGCCCGTGAAGAACTGATCGATCTTTTGCTTGATAGCGGTGAAATTGATGTTATCGGTAGCTGTAATAATGCGATTGAAGGGCTAAAAAAAATAAATGCCCTAAAACCTGATGTGATTTTTTTAGATATTCAAATGCCGCAAATAACTGGGATCGAAATGCTTAGCATGCTAGATCCAGACACCATGCCTAAAGTCGTATTTGTTACCGCTTATGATGAATATGCCCTAAAAGCATTTGAAGACAATGCTTTCGATTATCTATTAAAACCCGTTGAAACATGCCGACTCAATAAAACGATTAAACGTCTTAAGCGTGAGTATGAAGCAAAAGATTATTCACCACTCATGTCAGACATGTTGGAATTGATTCCCTGTACAGGCCACAACCGCATTTTACTGTTACGCCCTGAAGACATTGAAGTGGCTTACTCGGATTTATCGGGGGTGCATATTTTAAGTACAGAAACAAAAGCCAATACTCAGCTAACCCTTAAAGTTCTGGAAGAAAAAACTCCTCTTATTCGCTGCCACCGCCAATACTTAGTTCACCCACAAGCTATCCGAGAAATTAAGTTATTGGATAATGGTCTCGCCGAGATAACAACCCAGTATGGTTATCAAGTACCCGTCAGTCGCCGCTATTTGAAAGAGCTCAAAGATCGGTTTGGCTTAAGCTAAATAACACAGAATTATTTACAGGGTCCAACCACTAGCTCTTATACCAATTCCATTAATTATCTGCCCATTCAGAATACCACTGGGAGTCGAGTTCAAGGATAGTGTTTGATAGAAGAGTGGTTCTCTTTTGAAATAGCTAGACACAGAGGTTGGCTTCCAGTGGTGTTCCCTTCGGGCAAGTTTAAAATACTTTTATACTCCGTTAATAAATTTCAATTTAGAGCCACTAGATTCTCAATTTATCTCCTTGCCTAAAAGTATTTTAACTCTCGCTGAACTGATCAGATAATTAATAGATTTGGTATTACCCATCAGGAAGAGCTAGTGGCCGCCGACACCATCAAACGATACATATCGCTCAAAGCCTTGCTGCCAGAATATTTTATATAAACCATCTTCATCTCGGCGAAACTCACAGACACCCCATTCCATTTTTCCTTCCATACCAAATTGCTTCACCTGCTCTAGAGTACAGTACGACTCAAGCCCTTTCTGATACCCTTGTAAGTATGTTTGATAGTCGACTGAAATGTCCTCACCGACGATCTTTGCATCCTCAAGTAAACGTTCCTCAGCGGCGGCCTTCTCCCCCCACCTCCCCTTATTCACTCCTAGTTGGTACCAATCTCCATTCACAATCAATGACTGTCTGGCATTCGACATCGAACACCCCTGCAACAGCCCCCCGATTAAAAGCCCGATGACCACTAGCTTTATCATCATTACCTCCTGACATAACAATTCATAACTAACAATAAGTTAAGTTGCTTAATCTACACTGAATTTTGACTGACCTTTCCTGACATGGCTCGCAAAGTAAAGATTAATACGGTTTCACTTTAATTATCGCGCATAACCACTCAGTCAACTTATCGACCGCTTACCCCGCTATACAACCACTCACTGTTTTAGTGCGTGCATCTATCATCCATCACTTTACTATTGTAAGCGTTATCAAATTCCCAACATCACAGCGAGAAAACAAAATGACTTGGTTCTTACTCTGCGTTGCTGCACTAGTCGGTGGTTACTTCATCTACGGTGCCTTTATTGAAAAAATATTTGGCATAAATGAAAATCGCCAAACACCGGCATATAGTAAACAAGATGGCGTAGATTATGTGCCAATGTCGAACAAGAAGGTTTACCTTGTTCAGTTATTAAACATCGCGGGTGTGGGTCCGATTTTTGGTCCGATTATGGGCGCGCTATATGGTCCAGCAGCCATGTTATGGATTGTATTAGGGTGTATCTTCGCTGGCGCAGTACATGATTACTTCTCGGGTATGCTGTCGATTCGTAATAATGGTGCATCAGTACCTACGATTACGGGACGCTACCTAGGCAACGGTGCAAAACATTTTATGAATATCTTTGCTATCGTACTGTTGCTATTAGTGGGTGTGGTATTCGTATCAGCACCTGCTGGCATGATCACTAACCTTGTGAACGAACAAACTGGCATCGATATGTCGATGACAACAATGGTTGTAATTATTTTTGCTTATTACATCATCGCGACAATTGTTCCTGTTGATAAAATCATCGGCCGTTTCTACCCATTATTTGGCGCGTTACTTATCTTTATGTCTGTGGGGCTCATTACCGCGATTGCATTCTCTAGTGAGCACACGCTACTGGGTGATTACGAGATGAGCCAAATGTTCACTAACATGAACCCGAATGACTTGCCGCTTTGGCCTGCACTGTTTATCACTATCGCTTGTGGTGCTATATCTGGTTTCCACGCAACCCAGTCGCCACTGATGGCTCGCTGTCTCGAGAATGAAAAGAACGGTCGCTTCGTATTTTACGGCGCAATGATTGGTGAAGGTGTTATTGCATTAATTTGGTGTGCTCTTGCATTGTCTTTCTTCGGCTCTGTTGATGCACTATCAGAAGCAATATCTACTGGCGGCCCTGGTAGTGTGGTATACAACTCATCTATCGGTCTACTGGGTGTGTTTGGCGGTATTATTGCTTTCTTAGGTGTGGTTATCTTACCGATTACCTCAGGTGACACTGCATTCCGTTCAAGCCGTCTAATTCTTGCTGAATATTTCAATATGGATCAGAAAGCCCTGCGCAACCGCCTACTAATGGCATTACCATTGTTTGTTCTTGGTGGCATTCTAACGCAAGTCGACTTCGGTATTATCTGGCGCTACTTCGGCTTTGCAAACCAAAGCACAGCCGTAATGATGCTGTGGACAGCCTCTGCTTACCTACTGCGTCACAATAAACTGCATTGGGTCGCAACTGTACCAGCAATGTTCATGACAACAGTTTGTATTACCTTCATCTTAAACAACAGCCAACTAGGCTTTGGTTTATCGATGATGACATCAACGATTACGGGTCTTGTAGCAATGCTAGCTATTACAGGCTACGTCATTAAGAAATCGAAAGGTAAAGGCGAAACGGACCTTGCCAATGAAGAAGACGGTAAGTTAGAAACTGTATAAGTTTTAGTTCCCCCTAAAACACAAAAACCAGCCTCTAGGCTGGTTTTTTTATGGCTATGATAAATATGTTGTTTACTCTTCGGTAGAGTTTACTGACTTATCGTTTGTCCGGTCACTCATTCGCTACAAACAGTTACTGTTACCCGTGCATTATAAAATCAGGCACAGGCAATCAGTCTGTTATTTATCGGCTTGTTATTTTGCTTAATGATCGCTGAGTATTTGTTTATTCAGGAGAGGACATTTTCAGACAAAAAAAAGCCCACCGTAAGGTGGGCTTTTTCGATAAACGTCATACGTTTAAGATTACTTGCGAACAAGCTTCTCTTTGATACGTGCTGCTTTACCAGAACGCTCACGTAGGTAGTACAGTTTGGCACGACGTACTAAACCACGACGCTTAACAGTAATGCTATCAACTACTGGAGAGTGAGTTTGGAACGCACGCTCAACGCCTTCACCGTTCGAGATTTTACGAACAGTAAATGCAGAATGTAGACCACGGTTACGCTTAGCGATAACCACGCCTTCGAACGCCTGTAGACGCTCACGGTCGCCTTCTTTTACTTTAACCTGAACAACAACTGTGTCGCCCGGTGCAAAAGTAGGTAAGTCTTGTTTTAGTTGCTCGTCTTCGAGCTGCTTGATGATGTTACTCATTGGTATACCCTAGAATAAACTGATACTAAATTAAATAATGCTTGCTTTGTATTCGCGAATAAACTCCGCGAGCAAGAATTCCTGATCGTCAGTCAGAGCTAGATTTTCCAGGAGCTCTGGTCTTCTTAGCCAAGTACGGCCCAACGATTGTTTTAATCGCCAGCGACTAATATCCTTATGATTTCCTGACATCAATACTTTTGGTACTGCATGCCCGTCTAACACATCAGGACGCGTGTAATGTGGACAATCTAACAAACCATTTGCAAAAGAATCTTCTTCTGCTGACGCAAAGTCACCCAGCACACCCGGTACAAACCGAACCACTGCGTCAACTAAGGTCATGGCTGGAAGTTCACCCCCAGTCAGTACAAAATCCCCAATAGACCATTCTTCGTCTACTTCCTGTTGGATAATGCGCTCATCTACCCCTTCATATCGACCACAGATAAGAATCAGGCTCTCATTCTGTGCTAACTCCTCAACACCAGCTTGATCAAGCTTACGGCCCTGAGGGGAAAGGTAAATCACTTTAGCCTTGCCTTTAGCAGACTTTTTAGCGGTATGAATGGCATCGCGCAAAGGCTGCACCATCATTAACATACCTGGTCCACCGCCATATGGTCGATCATCAACCGTACGGTGTTTATCTTCCGTAAAATCACGAGGATTCCACGTATCGATAGACAAAAGGCCTTTTTTTACCGCCTGGCCTGTTACCCCAAAATTGGTAATAGAAGTGAACATTTCAGGAAAAAGGCTTATAACACCAACCCACATGTGTTCGCTCGCTTAGTTACCAGAGGTTAAAATCCAGGATCCCAGTCAACTTCGATCCGCTGAGCAGTGCGATCAATTAACTTGATGACCTGCTCATCGAGGAACGGTATTAAGCGTTCCTTCTGTCCAAAAGCATCTTTCAGGTTAGCTTTCACAACTAATACATCGTTTGACCCTGTTTCCAGGATATCTGTCACTTTACCTAGGTCGTAACCTTCGGTAGTAAAAACAGACATGCCATACAATTCACGCCAGTAGAACTCTTCTCCTGACAGTGCGGGTAGTTGATCGGCATATACAGCGACCTCAGCGTTAGTGAAAATCTGTGCATCCTCACGGATGTCCAGGCCCTCTAACTTAGCCACCATGCCCTGACCATGCTTCTTCCAGGATTCAATCTGGATTGGCTTCCATTCACCCTTAACTTTAATAAGCCAAGGTTGATAGGCGAAAATACTTTCAGACTGTTCAGTGTAGGAAAAAACCTTGAGCCAACCCTTGATACCGTAGGTGGCACCCAGTTTACCGACAACAACTAAGTCTTGGTTTTGTGAGCTCATAGTTCTATATCTCTACCTGATTTGCTAAATTAAGCAGCTGCTTTAGCAGCGTCTTTGATTAGCTTAGCTGTGCGGTCAGACACAGTTGCGCCAAGACCAACCCAGTGATTAACACGGTCAAGATCTAGACGTAAACGCTCTTCCTGACCCTTAGCTAGCGGGTTGAAGAAACCGATTTTTTCGATGTTACGACCGTCGCGTGCGCAACGAGAATCAGCAACAACGATTTGGTAAAATGGACGCTTCTTAGCGCCGTGACGTGCCAAACGAATGGTAACCATATCGTCCTCTTTAGTTTTGCATTACTGTAAATAAATTGGCCCCGTCTAATAAAACGGGGCCAGTGCCAAATTTTGAAGCCTCGGAATTTTACTCTTTGAGCCGATGAATGCAACTTATTTAGCTACTTTTTCACCAATCAGATAAAACAAAAAATAAAAAGCCGATAAATATGAACGAATTAACGCCCAGGGAACATGCCGCCGCCAGGCATCATGCCCTTCATATTGCGCATCATGTTCTTCATTCCACCTTTTTGCATTTTTTTCATCATCTTTTGCATCTGAGTGAATTGCTTCAGTAGGCGGTTAACATCTTGTACCTGTGTACCAGAACCCTTTGCGATACGCTTTTTACGCGACCCTTTGATAATATCTGGACGTGAACGTTCACCTTTAGTCATGGAATTAATAATAGCTTCCATTTGTAAAAACATACGGTCGTCAACTTGATCTTTTACGTTATCGGGTAGCTGAGACATGCCTGGCAGTTTATCCATCATGCCACCCATGCCACCCATGTTCTTCATTTGTTGAAGCTGGCTACGGAAGTCTTCAAGGTCAAAACCTTTCTTTTCTTTAAACTTCTTCGCTAATACTTCTGCTTGGCTTTTATCTACATTACGCTCTAGGTCTTCGATCAGTGACAGTACATCACCCATACCAAGAATACGTGAAGCCACACGATTGGGGTGGAACGGTTCTAGTGCGTCGGTCTTTTCACCCACACCCAAGAATTTAATCGGTTTACCGGTAATATGACGCACAGATAAAGCAGCACCACCACGAGCATCACCATCGACTTTCGTCAGAATGACACCGGTTAACGGTAGTGCATCATTGAAGGCTTTCGCAGTATTTGCCGCATCTTGACCTGTCATAGCATCAACAACGAACAAGGTTTCAACCGGATTAGCCGCTTTATGGATGTCTTTAATTTCATCCATCATTACATCATCAACATGCAGACGGCCTGCTGTATCGACAATAACGACGTCATAAAACTTCAATTTACCATGAGCAACTGCAGCGCTTACGATATCAACCGGCTTTTGCTCTGCTGATGAAGGGAAGAAATCAATCCCAATATCGCTCGCTAGCGTTTCTAGCTGTTTGATCGCCGCTGGGCGGTAAACATCGGCAGAAACAACAAGAACATTTTTCTTCTCGCGTTCTTTAAGAACTTTACCTAACTTACCAACACTGGTGGTTTTACCCGCACCTTGTAGACCCGCCATCAAAATGACCGCAGGAGGCTGACAAGCTAGGTCCAGTGCTTCATTTGATTCACCCATAACCGACTCAAGCTCAGCTTGAACAATTTTGATGAATTCTTGACCCGGTGTAAGGCTTTTAGATACTTCACTACCGACAGCGCGCTCTTTTACGCGCTTGACGAATTCGCGAACAACTGGCAGCGCAACATCAGCTTCGAGTAACGCCATACGTACTTCACGTAGCGTATCTTTGATGTTGTCGTCCGTCAGGCGACCACGGCCACTGACATTTTTAAGCGTTCGCGATAAACGCTCCGTTAAATTTTCGAACATGTGCTACTCGCTCGTTACGCAATAAAATCTATATAATTACAGTTAGTATACCGCAATCCTGCATCCGCTTTCATGTTATAGATAGCGACTATTGTTTGAGCAGGGTATAATTGCGATCTCTAACCATCTTAACTAGTTAACAGTTTACTATGGATACGTTAATAGCCTTAGTGGCCGCTTGCTTTTATTTTCTCGCTCTGGGACTTGTTGTTCCAGGCTTAACCAATAGTAATGGTATTAAAACTAAGCCGGTTTTTATTGCGGCTTTAGTGGCAATAACGCTACATACTTTATTGTTGAAAGACTTAATTTTGGGCGGCTCAGGGCAAAACCTCAGTATATTGAATGTTGCCTCTTTGATCAGTTTGATCATTGCAACATTAACAACATTCGCCATGTTACGGATGCGAGTGTGGTTTTTGCTTCCTGTTATATATAGTTTTGCTGCCATTAATTTATCGGCCGCAACCTTATTGCCCGGTGCCTTTATTACCCATTTAGAAAGTCATCCTCAAGTCTTATTTCATATCTCTCTTGCATTGTTTTCTTATTCAACACTCATGATTGCGACCTTGTATGCTATTCAGTTGGCATGGTTGGATCATAAATTAAAAAATAAAAAGAGCTTGAAAATTAACCCTAACATTCCTCCTTTAATGATGGTGGAACGTCAGCTTTTCAAGATCATTTTGGTCGGTAATTCACTTTTAACCGTTACCCTGATTTCTGGCATCTTTTTTATTCAAGATATGTTAGCACAAGGCAAAACCCATAAAGCGGTGCTTTCTCTACTTGCGTGGGGGGTTTATAGCGTATTACTTTGGGGACACTACCAAAAAGGGTGGCGTGGTCGTAGGGTAATCTGGTTTAGTTTAATCGGTGCATTTCTTCTAACACTTGCTTACTTTGGTAGTCGTTTTGTGAAAGAAATCATAATTGGGGGCTAAAACCGTCTAATAATGAAGTACTATTGAGACTTGTAATCAAATAAGTACAACTGTACTTGTGAACAAAACGTTAAGGAACTAGATTTTTGGACGACATATCCACGGGAGTATTATTCTCCCTACTGATATTGCTACTCATTATTTCCGGATATTTTTCCGGCTCTGAAACCGGCATGATGTCCCTCAACCGTTACAAGTTGCGGCATTTAGCGAATCAAGGGCACCGTGGGGCAAAACGTGTTGAAAAACTGCTTTCCCGCCCAGATCGCCTTATCGGTCTGATTCTGATTGGCAACAATCTCGTCAATATTCTAGCTTCAGCCATTGCGACCATAATCGGAATGCGCTTATACGGTGATCTCGGTGTTGCTATTGCAACGGGCGCTCTCACCTTAGTGGTATTAGTATTCTCTGAAGTCACGCCAAAAACTCTGGCAACGATTTACCCTGAACGCGTTTCTTACCTCAGTAGTCTTGTGCTTAACGTGCTCATGAAAGTGCTGTATCCGCTGGTCTGGTTTGTAAACGGTATTACCAATGGCTTTTTGCTTCTTCTCGGGCTAAAAGTCGATAACATGGATAGCTCAAAGCTTAATTCAGCTGAATTACGTACGATTGTTGATGAAGCTGGCGGCTTAATTCCTCGCCGTCACCAAGATATGCTTTTATCTATTCTAGATTTAGAAAATGTGACCGTCGAAGACTTAATGGTCCCGCGCAGTGACATTGCCGCTATCAACATTAATGACGATTGGAAATCCATCACGCGTCAACTCATCCACTCGGCACACGGCCGTATCGTGCTATATCGGGATACGATTGATGAAGTCGTTGGTATGTTACGTGTACGTGAAGCATACCGTTTGATGATGGAAAAAAATGACTTCAGTAAAGCAAACCTGTTGCGTGCCGCCGATGAAGTGTATTTCATTCCAGAAGCGACCCCACTCAATACTCAACTACTAAAATTCCAACGTAATAAAGAACGCATTGGTTTAATTGTGGATGAATACGGTGATATTCAGGGCTTGATTACACTGGAAGATATTCTTGAAGAAATTGTGGGTGAGTTTACGACATCGATTGCACCGACCTTAGCGGAAGAGGTCACATCACAAGCCGATGGCAGCTTGCTGATCGAAGGCAGTGCCAATATTCGAGACCTTAATAAAAGTCTGAATTGGAGTTTACCGACCGATGGCCCGCGCACGCTGAACGGTTTGATTTTAGAGCAGTTAGAAGATATTCCTGATAGCCAATTAAGTATCGAAGTCGCAGGACATCAAATGGTCATTATGGATGTCTCAGAGAACATGATTAAGTTGGTTAAGATCTTACCAACGACGTTGAAGCAAACAGGTTAATCTCCTGTCGTGCACCTTAACAAAGAAAAAAGCCAGCAAGATATATGCTGGCTTTTTTGACTCTAATAAGCCGTGTATATCTACTTTACATCAAGCTCTTTCAACATGCTTTCAGGCAAGGCTAATTCGTCGTTCTTATTAACATTAATCCCTTCAGCCAGAATTGTTTTAGCAATGTCTTTTGCTTCTTCTAATGAATGCATACTGTATGTACCACACTGGTATTCATTCAATTCTGGGATTTTATCTTGCGACTCGACGTTTAGTACATCTTCCATGGCTGCTGTCCAACCAGCTGCAACATCTTGCTCGCTAGGCGTACCAATTAAACTCATGTAAAAACCCGTACGACACCCCATTGGTGAGATATCAATAATTTCTACACGTTCTGAATTCAAGTGGTTACGCATAAAGCCTGCGTATAGGTGCTCAAGTGTATGAATTCCACGCTCACTTAAAATATCCATATTAGGACGACAGAAACGAAGATCAAATACTGTGATTGTGTCACCTTTTGGCGTTTGCATGGTTTTTGCCACACGTACCGCAGGGGCATTCATTCGCGTATGATCAACAGTAAAACTATCTAATAACGGCATAACATCCTTCTCCTTTGCCTAGCGTTTAGCTCTCTATACTGAGGGAAACATAACCGCGCGGTCGTTCAATTAGAACGGCCACCAGCTGCGGTTATCGTCTAACTCTTTGCGGCATTGCTTTAACTGCCAGCCATAATCTTTCGATTGTTTCTCTACTTTACGGGCAATCTTAATCAACGTCGGTTTACTTTTGTAAGAACCGCGTTTAAAGCCACCTCGTCCCTCATGGTACGCCAAGTATTGACTATAAGCATCCCATTTAGAGATACCTAATTGGCGCTGAGTTTCATGGGTATACCAACCAATAAAATGCAATGCATCATCAAAATTTGTTCGTGAACCACCATTGCTGGTCGCTTTTTGATAATCTTCCCAGGCTGGATCTTGCGCTTGTGCGTAACCATACGCACTACTCACTCTACCCCAAGGAATAAAGCCTAAGATGTAATCTTTCGGTGGGCGAGCATCATGACGAAAACTACTTTCTTGTTTAACAAACGCCATCGCAACATTAATGGGAGTACCCCATTCTTTTTGCATATCAACAGCATCATCATACCAGTTCGGATTTTCTCTGAAGATACTGCAGATGTTTGATTGGTTTTTCGGTGGAGGAGTAGCACAACCCGTGACTGCCAGTAAAACACCAGACAGTATCAGTAAGCGTACAGCAGACAGCATATTTTTATTCACCAAACAGTGTGTGAACAAACCTAACTTAAGTTAATGCAATTCAAAAATCGGTTTGAACCAAGTGCATTTATCACGGTCTGAATTAATGACAGGCAGTAAAGCTGTCGTCATCCCTGCGAAATTATTTATGGGCGGCTATATATAGCCGCCCAATTTTTTATCTTATTGTTCTAAGATTGAAAATCACTTCAAATCAGCAAAGTAATCTTCTAAAAATTGTTCAAATGATACCGTATCACCTTGCTCAATTTTATGTTGTTTCTCTACTGATGTTTTGGCTTCCATGTCAAATTCTGATTGAGAATAAAAGCCATAAGAACGCTCAACCAACGTTTGGCTGTGTTCTGCTGCTAGCTGATGCCCAACGGAACCGATTCCTTCGTTTTGTTTCACTTTTTCAAGTAACTGTGCAGATAGCGTTAGATCGGGATTAAGAATCCAACCTTTCAATCGTTCACAAGTTTCCTGATATTTATTGTTACCCGCAGCTTTATCCATCACAACCGCAACATCTTGCAGCTCTTTGAATACACGCACGCCCCAGTCTTGCAGTGATAAGCGCTCACCATTACAGCCAATTTTCAGCATTAAATCAGGATTGCGACCATCGAGCACAACGCGATTCCAGTTATCACGCCAGCATGCTAATTCAGAGTCATCCATATCATCTGACGGTGTAAGCACGGACCACGTAAGGAATAAATCAAGGAATCGAACCTGATCTTCCGTAATGCCAATAGGGCTAAAAGGATTCACATCTAATGAACGTACTTCAATATACTCAACACCAGCACGACCTAGTGCTTCTGAAGGCTTCTCGCCATCTTTTGCAACACGCTTAGGGCGAATAGGTGCATACAATTCATTTTCAATTTGCAGTACATTGCTATTTAACTGACGGTACTCACCATCCACTTTTACGCCAATGTCTGCAAAATTATCAGACGGTGTACGGATAGCTTTGTTCAAACCGTCAAGGTACTGATCTAGGCTATTAAAGCCAATTTTCAACGAGCTTTGAGCATTATTGGTATAACCCAAATCACTTAGGCGTAAAGCTGTCGCATTCGGTAGGTAATAAGTACCACAGCCTAACTGCTTAAAATCAACCGAAGAGTTATGTTTGTTAAGGAATGAGCCACATAACGCTGGTGATGCACCAAATAAATACGGGATTAGCCAACCAAAACGATAGTAGTTTCGGATCAAGCCGAAATACGCATCTGAAATAGAGTCTTGGCGATCTTGCTCACTTTGATCACCAAACAATTCTTGCCAAAATGATTCAGGGAAAGAAAAGTTAAAATGCACACCTGAAATAACCTGCATAACGCTGCCATAACGATGCTTCAACCCTTCACGGTACAAGGTTTTCATGCGCCCGGTATTTGAACTACCGTATTGCGCTAACGTGATGTCATTCTCTTTACCGACAAAACATGGCATCGACATTGGCCATAAACGTTCATCACCCATTTGGCGGTACGTAAACTGGTGAATATCACTTAATTGCGTCAATAAATGATCAACATCTTGCGATACTGGAGTAATAAACTCTAACAGTGATTCTGCAAAATCGGTGGTGACCCACTTATTAGTTAATGCTGATCCTAACCCAACCGGATGCGGTTGTTCTGATAAGTTACCTTCCGATGTAATTCGCAGCGCTTCACGCTCAAGACCACGACCGAGTTGTGTTAATGCATCAGAATTAGCGGAAATCTGCTGCAACCTTTGTGAAAAATCCATGAAGGCCATTCTCGTTTATTATCATAATTGAAAAAGTAGAGTAATCATTATTGTTACTGATTACCATTAGTTTTATGGAGAAACACTTTTACTATATGGAAAAAACCGACGCTCTAACACGTCGGTTTTTTATTAAATAATTCAGGCTAACCCTTAACGATTAGGCTGAATTGTTTTCATCGGAATACCCAGTGTTTCAAATTGTGGTGTCAATGCCTTAGCATCCCCCACTACAATGATTTGGTAATCATCTGGATTAAACCACTTTTCGGCTAATTCATTTAGACGTTCTTTACTGATATTCGCCACAATCTCATTACGCTCTTCAACAAAGTTATCAGGTAGCGAATACGTTAGGATCTGACCAAGCAGTTGTGCCTTTTTACTTGGTGTTTCATAACTGAGTGCATCTTTCTGCCCAACCGCTAAACGCATAAAGTCGACTTCTTTATCTGTTACGCCTTCACTGCTCATTTTTTCAAGCTCAGCCAAAAACTCTTTCGCCGAGGCTAAGCTAGCATCTGCACGTACTTGGGCATAATACACAGATAAACCCACCTCTTTCCCGCCGGTTTGATAACCACCCGCGCCATAGGTATAGCCTTTATCTTCACGCAGATTTAAGTTTAAACGGCTATTGAAGTTACCCGCTAAATTGAAGTTAGCCAATTGCGTTTCGTATAACTCACCGGTTGCATCATACGGTAGGCCTTGGCGAACAAGACGAATGATCGTTTGTGGCGCACCCGGTTTATCAACCATCCAAATCGCTTGTTTTTCTATGCTCGGTAATACAATCGCGCTAGGTACTGGTTTAGCTACCCCTTGCCATTTAGATAGAAAATCAATTTTTTTCGTTAATTGCTGCTCGGTAACATCACCCACAACAACAATATCAGCCCCATTCGGGGTGTAATAAGTGTTATAAAAGTCTGTTACATCTTTCAAGGTAATACTGTTTAAAGATACCTTCGTGCCTTCTGGCGGTAAGCTAAACGGGGTCCCTTTATACAGAATTTCACGCGTTGCTTGACTCGCTAGCCAATCAGGACGTTGATGTTCGTATACCGCACCTTCAATCGCTTGTGCTTTTAAACGGTCAAAATCAACTTCATTGAAAGCAGGTTTGAATAATCGCTCTTCCAAGATAGCCAGCGTTTGCACTATATTTTTATCCAGCGATGTTACCGAGACGGTTGTACCGTACAAGCCAGCATTAAAACTAACAGTACTGCCCAACGAATCTAATCGTGATGACAATTCTTCTGCGGTTGATTGAGTACTTGCTTCATTCATCATGGCTGCAACAAGCTTAGATAACCCTGTTTTCCCCATTGGCTCAAAACGACGACCAGCAGGAATAACCATTTGTAATTCTACCGTTGGGGTTTCTTGGTATTTGGTACCAAGTACTTTAATACCGTTGGCTAACTCAAATTGATACAAGGTTGGCATTACAGCTTCCACAGGCTGTGAAGGCTGTGGCATTACATTACGATCAAAGTTATCAATCGGTTCACGTAAAGCTAATTGCTCCTCTGTCAGTTTTTTATGCTCAGGAATAATACGAGGCATTGGCGTGTAATTTGACTTAGCGGCAACCAAGTTAGTTTTACCTTTAGGCACAACACTTAAGGTGACATTAGGGTTACCATTTACGTACTGCATATACGCAGACTCAATGCTATCTGTCGAAACATCACGTAATTGTTGTAGCTCTACACTTAAATGATTAGGGTTGCCGTAAAACGTCTGATAGGCTGCCAATTGAGACACTTTTCCGCTCACACTTTGCAAACCAAAAATAGCGTTCGCTTCTACCATGCCTTTTAGTTCATTCAGCTCTTTTTCACTGACCCCTCGCTCTTCTAAATCATCAAGGGTGGATACCACTTTACTGCGCAGCTCTTTTAAGTTGCCTTTCTCACCACTTTGTCCAATCGCATACACATACATGGTACACGCAAGCTCTGCACAATCATGGTAGGCACCCGCATCAACAACATCACCGGTTTTCACTAAGTTTTGATAGAGCAGACTGTTTTTACCACCGCCAATCACTTTGGCCAGCATATCAAGCGATGCTTCATCTTCTGAACCGTTAAACGACGTCGGCCATGCCATCATCAGCATAGGTTGCTGTACTTTATCTTCCAAGGTTATATAGCGGTCAGCATCCAGCGTAACGGGCTGCTTAGGCATATCTTTTACTTCAGGGCCTCGAGGGATAGAGCCAAAGTATTTATTTACCCATGCTAATGTTTGTTCTTTGTCTAAATCACCACCGATTGTTAGCGTGGCATTATTCGGACCATACCAGCGCAGGAAGAATGCTTTTAGATCATTAACATCAACACGTTCAAGATCTTCAACATAACCAATAGTTTGCCATGAGTAAGGGTGAGTACGCGGATAAAGAGCTTCGCCAAGGCGCTCATATACTAAACCATAAGGGCGGTTTTCATAACGCTGGGCGCGTTCATTTTTAACCGTTGAACGTTGAATTTCGAATTTACGTTGAGAGACAGCACCGAGTAAAAAGCCCATGCGATCTGACTCTAGCCATAACATTTTTTCTAATTGATTCGCAGGTACCGTTTCGAAATAGTTGGTACGGTCTCGATTGGTCGTTCCGTTTAACGTACCACCAGCCTCGGTGATCAAACGAAAATGCTCTTGATCACCGACGTGCTCTGATCCCTGAAACATCATATGTTCAAAGAAGTGAGCAAAACCTGATTTACCTTCTTGTTCACGGGCAGAACCAACATGGTAGGTCATATCGACATGCACTAATGGGTCTGATTTATCTTCATGAAGAACAACGGTTAAACCGTTCTCAAGTGTATATTTACTGTAAGGAATAACAGGTTGCCCTTTCACACCTGCAACTTGCTCGACGAATGTAACACCTTCAGGCAATGTTGATGTCTCTTGCCCTATTTGATTACTACACCCTGCAATTGATAGCAACGTGACACTTAAAACCCACTTTTGCACTATAGCATTCCTTATAAAAAACCTTGTACTACTAGAGCCAACACAATGTAGCGCACAGCTTTACCGATCATAATAATGATAAAGCTCAGCCAATGGTGCATTCGCAACCAGCCCGCAGCTAAACATAAAGGGTCACCAATAACGGGTAACCAACTAAAGAATAAGCTCCAGTAGCCATATTTTTTCAACCACTGTAATGCTTTATGACCATGTTTTTCTTTAGAAGTTTTATCCGGTAGTAAACGCCCTAACCAGTAGTTAGTCATTCCACCCAGTGTATTACCTATTGTCGCCACTAATACCACGAGCCATAGGGCATTATCACCCAGCTTAATTGTTGCTATGAGGTTGGCTTCAGAGCCGCCCGGTAACAACGTGGCACTTAGAAAACCAGTGGTGAACAATACCCATAATGCTGAATCGCCATTTAATAAATCTAACATCTTATTTACTTACATCAAGCTAATCGAAAAAAACACTGCATATTAAATGCTTGCCGCTAAAACATTTTTGCCACGAGCACGACCTATTTCGATCGGCTTATACGCACAAACACCTTCAGATTAGGCATATTGCTTCCTTTTTAGTGGGTACCGGCTAGCTGAAAGTTACGTCATTAACCTTAATAATGAGTTCCTCTTATACCAAGCTACAGACATAAAAAAAACGGATAGCGTCAAACTACCCGTTTCAAAATGTGTACTTATAGATATCACTAACAGGACTAGCCCAATCAATTAACGCAACGAATTAACACCTGACGTTAAATAATCGCTATGGCTGTTCTTCATTAACCAACAAGGGCTAATAGAATACCAGCAGCAACCGCTGAACCTAATACTCCTGCAACATTCGGCCCCATTGCATGCATTAATAGGAAGTTTTGTGGGTTAGCTTCTAAGCCAACCTTATTCACTACACGTGCAGCCATAGGTACAGCAGAAACACCTGCAGCACCAATCAATGGGTTAATGTCTTCCTTGCTGAAACGGTTAAGTAATTTAGCCATCAACACACCACCACCAGTACCCACACTGAATGCCACTGCGCCTAATAGCAAAATGCCCAAAGTTTCAAATTGTAAGAACGTATCTGCTTCAAGCTTTGAACCCACGCCTAAACCCAACATGATCGTTACGATATTAATCAGTTCATTTTGAACTGTATTCGATAAACGATCGACCACGCCAGATTCACGCATCAAGTTACCTAAACAGAACATACCGATTAATGGTGTTGCTGATGGTAAAAACAGAATAGTCATTAACAATACAGCCAACGGGAAGAGTACTTTCTCAGCCTTACTGACATGACGCAATTGCTGCATCTTAATTTGTCGTTCTTCCGGCGAGGTTAACGCTTTCATAATCGGTGGCTGAATGATCGGCACAAGAGCCATATAGCTATAAGCCGCTACGGCAATCGCCCCTAAGAGATCAGGCGCCAACCGACTGGCAAGAAATATTGCCGTTGGCCCATCAGCACCACCAATAATCGCAATGGATGATGCATCTGCAAGTGTAAATTCCATTCCAGGAACAAGATTCAGTAAAATTGCGCCAAATAAGGTAAAGAAAATACCAAATTGAGCGGCTGCACCTAATAACAATGTTTTAGGGTTAGCGATCAATGCCCCGAAATCTGTCATTGCCCCCACGCCCATGAAGATCAATAACGGGAAAACACCTGTTTCAATACCCACATGGTAGATGTAATACAATAATCCGCCCGGCTCGGTAAATCCCGAGTTAGGAATATTCGCAAGAATAGCGCCAAAGCCCATTGGCAATAACAGTAATGGTTCAAAGCCTTTACGAATAGCAAGAAACAGTAATCCACTGCCAACCAAAATCATGATGATTTGGCCGAACTCGAAATTAGCTATCCCTGTCTCTGCCCAGAGTTTTAATAAACCGTCCATGGTACCCTCTTACGCCAAACTTAGTATTGGCGAACCAACCGAAACGGAATCACCCTCTTTAACATGCAACTCTTGAATGACACCATTACGAGCTGCACGAATTTCTGTTTCCATCTTCATCGCTTCAAGCACAATCAATACATCACCTTCAGACACTTGATTGCCCGGCTTAACATTGATTCTAAAGATACTTCCCGCTAGGGGTGCTGAAATATCTTCCGCATTACTCGCGGCAACGACAGGTGCTGGTGCGGAGGCGGAGGCTGTTGTTGCAGATACAACACTTGATAGCTCACCACTTGGGCCGACTTCTACGTTATAAACCTGCCCGTTAACTTTCACACTATACGCTTCAATCCCACCAGTAGAGGCGGCTGGTTTAGCAACTGGGGCAGTAATAGCAGGTTCCGATTCAGGTGCTGGTTCAAATGCTTCTGGGTTATTACGGTTTTTAAGGAACTTCAAACCAACTTGCGGGAATAACGCATACGTTAATACATCATCCACAGAGTCTTCAGCTAACTTGATATTGTCAGCTTCTGCTTTTGCCTGTAGGTCGTCCGTTAGGATTGAGAGTTCATCAGCAATAAGATCAGCAGGGCGACATGTGATAGGTTCAGCGCCTTCAAGCACTCGGGCCTGAAGATCTGTATTCACAGGCGCAGGCGCTTGACCATATTCACCTTTCAGTATGCCAGCCGTTTCTTTCGCAATACTCTTGTAGCGCTCACCCGTAAGCACATTCAATACAGCTTGGGTACCAACAATCTGCGATGTCGGTGTTACCAAAGGAATAAAGCCAAGATCCTTACGAACTCGAGGGATCTCTGCTAATACTTCATCAAAACGATCAGCAGCACCTTGCTCTTTTAACTGGCCTTCCATGTTAGTCAGCATGCCACCAGGCACTTGCGCAAGAAGAATTCGGGCATCAACACCTTTCAAGCTACCTTCAAATTTCGCATATTTTTTACGAACTTCACGGAAGTAAGTCGCAATGGGTTCAATTTGCTGCAGATCTAAATTGGTATCACGTTCTGTGCCTTCCAGCATCGCAATAACAGTTTCAGTAGGTGTATGGCCATAAGTTTGGCTCATTGAAGAAATAGCCGTATCAAGAATATCTAAACCAGCCTCTACCGCTTTTACTGCCGTTGCTGCAGACAACCCCGTTGTTGCATGGCAATGAAGGGCAAGCGGTACATCACATGATGCTTTAATGCGTTTAACTAACTCTTCTGCTTCATAAGGCTTAAGCAGACCAGACATGTCTTTAATACAAATAGAATGACAACCAAGATCTTCTAAGCGCTTAGCTAAATCAGTCCATGTATCTAAATTGTGCACAGGGCTTGTTGTGTATGAAATCGTACCTTGAGCATGAGCACCAACATCAATTGTTGATTTCACTGCTTTTTCAAAGTTACGTACATCATTCATTGCATCAAAAATACGGAATACATCCATACCATTTGCATGGGCACGTTCAACAAACTTCTCGACCACGTCATCGCCATAGTGGCGATACCCCAATAGATTTTGCCCACGTAGCAACATTTGCATCGGTGTTTTAGGCATCGCTTGTTTTAAAGCACGTAAGCGTTCCCACGGATCTTCACCCAAAAAGCGAATGCATGAATCAAATGTTGCTCCACCCCATGTTTCAAGGGACCAATATCCCACGTTGTCTAACTGCTCTGCGATTGGCAGCATATCTTCAATACGCATGCGGGTAGCAAACAGTGACTGGTGGGCATCACGTAATACAACGTCAGTGATAGCTAAAGGCTTAGACATGATCGAAAACTCCTTGTAAGTGTAATTAGCCTATAAATCATTTCTAGGCGTTACGTTGACGATACAGATGTACCGCGGCAGATATTGCTGCCACAACGTCAGGTTGAACCCCTGCATGATTTGACTCAACCTTTGTCATAGGCTTTGGAATTGATACTGCATCTGCAGGTGCCAGTTTTGACAAGAGTTGAACTAAATAGATTAAGGCGCTCAGAAATCCAAAAACCACAAACATGCCAGTTAACATGATTGTTGCTGCTTCCTGTAGCAAGCTTCCTAAATCAGCCATCATAGATTCCTTTCATTATTTTGTGACTGGTGCGTTAAGGATTATCACGACATGAAAAAATAAGTCAAATTTATTAACAATATCACTTCATTTAGTTGAAGATTGTACTCATTTTTACCTATTCAATAAGAAAATCGTGATAAAACAGCCTATTCCTCATAAATCGTAGAAAAATAAGTCACTAACAGTGCCCACTATCATTAAATAAATCAACAACAAGCTATATAAAACAACATATAAAATGCCACAACTTACGCTTACGTTAACGTAATGATAATAAAATTAATTGGATTTTTTAAATCGAAAATAATGTTAAATCAAACAATTACAAATAACCGATAAAGAGTGCGATTACATTCACAAAACTTATCGCTAGTTCATATAAACAAATCAATTAAACAGTCAGCTCACATCATCGAGAGGTATACCTGTGCTAAGCAAACAAGATAATAAAAGTACCCAATGAAATATCGCCGTTTAAAAAACTTAGAAAGGAATTTAGCTTAAAACTAATACCATTCGGATAGGTACATTAATAGATGCTTATTTCTGTGGTGGCCGTTCTAGAGCGGAGTCAATACGATTTTTGTAGCTAGAGGTGTAAAGATAGAAGATCAAAATTTAGATACAAAAAAGCCCAGCCTAAGCTGAGCTTTAAATGATGGTGCACGCGGGAGGATTCGAACCTCCGACCGCCTGGTTCGTAGCCAAGTACTCTATCCAGCTGAGCTACGCGTGCACTAATTCTGTTTTATCACAACGACAATTACGAAATACTGTCATTGCTTTTAAATGATGGTGCACGCGGGAGGATTCGAACCTCCGACCGCCTGGTTCGTAGCCAAGTACTCTATCCAGCTGAGCTACGCGTGCACTAATTCTGTTTTATCACAACGACAATCACGAAATACTGTCACTGCTTTTAAATGATGGTGCACGCGGGAGGATTCGAACCTCCGACCGCCTGGTTCGTAGCCAAGTACTCTATCCAGCTGAGCTACGCGTGCACTAATTCTGTTTTATCACAACGACAATCACGGAATACTGTCATTGCTTTTAAATGATGGTGCACGCGGGAGGATTCGAACCTCCGACCGCCTGGTTCGTAGCCAAGTACTCTATCCAGCTGAGCTACGCGTGCACTAATTCTGTTTTATCACAACGACAATCACGAAATA
>Ga0316197_10000329_pt1 | contig 33699 bp, 35 predicted proteins | sample OudBiesiAoxic_MG_FD_204939 | JGI IMG/M metagenome (GOLD analysis project Ga0316197, IMG submission 204939) | Coastal sediment microbial communities from Oude Bieten Haven, Netherlands - site A oxic | ecosystem: Environmental > Aquatic > Marine > Coastal > Sediment | place: Netherlands... | reverse complement strand
GAACTTCTCCTAATTCATTTTGAGTTATTCCAACATTATTTTCTCTGTTTTCACTAAATTTTTTTGTAGGAGAAAAATTAGAAAAACTTTCCATACAAAGGTTCCCGTTACCTATCATCCCTTTATGGGAGTTATGATTTAATATATTGGCTGTATCTTTAAAAAATATATAAGGCATCCCAGTTTCAATCTGTGTCTTCATAATATCCTTTAGAAGTCCCCGTGCACTTATCTTTTTTATTATTTTTAAACTAGTATCTATCTCTAGTTTTTTATAAATTTCTTCAAATTCTTTGCCATATAACTCACATAGTTCAATATTATATTTTTTTCGTACTTCATATGGATCAAATAAAGTCCAAGATCTATCTTCTTCCACTCTTCTCATAAATATATCTGATACCACTATTTGGGGATATATATCATATGATTTCCCCCTTTGATCTCCATTTTCGCTCTGAAGTTCTAAAAATTGTTCCATATCTATATGCCAACTATCTAGTGCTACAGTTACAGCACCTGCTCTTCTACCTTGTTGATTTACAGCCACTGCCGTATCATTGATTATCTTTATCCATGGAATTACTCCTCCACTAGCATTTAAATATCCATTAACTTCAGAACCCTTTCCCCTAATTCTAGAAAGATTTATCCCCACTCCTCCACCATTTTTACTTATTTTTGCTATAGAATCTATATTATAAAATATAGATTCTATATTATCATCTATAGCACTTATAAAACATGAAGCAAGATTCCCATTTGGAACCCTAAGATTAGCTAAAATTGGTGTAGCTAAAGATATTTTTTTTTGTGATAGAAGATCATAAAACTTTTTTACCATATCTAACCTATCTTTTCTCTCGTTGAGGGAAAGCATCATAGATATAGTCATAAATACCTCTTGAGGTAATTCCCAAATTTCACCATTATATTTTAATAAATATCTATTAATAAACATATTAGCTCCAGCATAATCATAATTCATATCTCGATCAGAGACTATATATTTACCCAGTTCCATAATTTCTTCTTTTGTATAATCTAATAGTCTATTATCATATATATTATTTTTACATAGATCACTTATAGTCTTATAAAAATTGCCGTAGGAATAACCTCTTCCATGATATATTTCCCTTTCAACTTCCATCATTAGAAGTCTTCCTCCAACATTTGCCCAATGACTAGATTCAAAACTTATCATAGATAGTGTTAGATTGATAAGGGATTCTTGAATCCTTTTAGTTGTAATATTTTCCTTATAGATACTGTCTATATGACTTTCTAACTCTATCATATTAACATCTAAACCTTTACAAGCTTTTGTTAAATTTTCCCTAATCTTATCAATATCTATAGGTTCTTTTATTCCATCTCTATTGATGACCACCCTATTCATATTATTTTACCTCTTCTAAAAAGTTACCCATAGTAAAAAAATTACCATTATATTGAACTATTGGTGCTGACATTATCTTTTCTCTGCTCGCAACAATCCTTAACTCTTTAATATCTTCTATGTATTCAAACTTTACATCACTATTTATTAACTTAGTTTTTAATTCCTCACATTGCTTACAATTTTCTTTCCCGTATATTTTTATCATAAAAATACCTCCTGTTGTGTTAATAAAAAAATTATACACTAGATGTTGTATAATATAAGTTTTACCACATAATTGTATAAATTACAATTATAAAACTATTTAAAAAAAATGAGATAGAAAACTCCTACCTCATTTTTTCATATTCTTCCCTAGTATCTATATCTAAAAAATAATTCCCACGGGAAAAATCTAAATATTTTACACTATCAAGATTATTTTTTATTAATTTTTTTCCTCCAACATCTCCATCTAATTTTAACAGTTCATCTCTATATTTTTTTCCAAATATAACAGGACTCTTATTTTTATTTAAAAATCTAGGTACAACTATATATTGATAATCAAAAACATTTATTATCTTTTCTATAACTTCACTAGTAAGAAATGGTTGATCCCCAGTAAAAAACATAAAATTAGAATCTATATTTGTATTTTTTACTCCTAATTCTATACTTTTACTAATTCCTATCTGAGGAGTATTATTTATAATACTTGTATAACCATAAGATTTAGCTAGTATTTCTATTTCATCATATTGAGTAACTACTATAACTTTATAAAAATTTATTTTAGATAATTCACGGAAAATATGTTCAATCATAGGGATATTATCTTTTAATAGTAAGAGTTTATTCTCTCCCATTCGTGAACTGTTTCCAGATGCAAGGACTATAGCTGTAATCATAAAATACCTCCTATACTTATCTCTCCATCAAAATTCTCAACTTTTAATTTAACTTTAATTTCATCTATTATATTAAAATCTTTAATTAGATCTTCTTTACTAAAAAAAATGATTTTTTTACCTTTTGAATTTTTGAATATTCCATCTTTTTTTAAAATAATCTTTATGTAATCATCTATAGTAAGTATATCTCCTACCTTCTTATCTATCAACTTACAAAATAAATCTATCCTATGGATAAATTTTTCATCAATTGGTTTTCCTATTTGGGTAAGATCTATAACGCCTATGGTTATAGTAGTATCGTTACAGATAACAGGTTCATTTTCATTCCATCCCTTAAGAGGTTTCATATTAGATCCATCGGCTTCTATAAAAGTATAATCAAAATATTTTATTAAAATTTCTAAATCTTTTAAAGGTAAACTAGATAGTTTATCTTTAAATTTAGGAGCTACTATATAGAGACTATTTTTAAGTGGAAGAGATACTATATCTAAAAATTTTATATCATAATAGAGGTAATCATAATTTAAAGGAATAAATATTTTGGTAGTTGTAGTCATAAGTACAGAACTATCCTGACTATACTTATTACTTAGATAATTAAGAAGGGTAGTCTTCCCCCCAGCTCCTACTATGGATATTACATCTCTTTTTTTAAATTTAAAATTTTTCATAAAATACCTCTTCCATCTCTTATTTTTTGTTGATTATTCCCATAAGTACTTTTTCAGGTGTTATAGGTAGTGATCTTACTCTAATACCTGTAGCATTTGCTATTGCATCTGCTATTGCAGGAGCAGGTGTATTAATAACTACTTCTCCTATAGATTTTGCACCAAATGGGCCTGTATGTTCAAAACTAGGTTTAAATTCTACCCTTATATCTCCTACATCACATCTAGATGGGATCTTATATTGCATAAACGTATCTGATATCATCTTACCTTTTGTATCATACTTTATATCCTCAAATAAAGCTAATCCTATCCCTTGAGCTATCCCTCCCTCAACTTGAATACGAGCTAAATTTGGATTAATTACAGTCCCGCAATCTACTACTGCTACATAGTCTATCATATCTACTTTACCAGTTTCTAAATCTACTTCAACCTCTGCAAAACCTGCTATAAATGGTGGTGGAGAAGTATGTCCCCCCCAAGTACCAGTAGTCATAATTTGATTTTGTCCCTCATAGGATATAAGCCTAAATGCTATTTCATCTAATGTTATTACTTTTCCATCTTTTAATAATAATGATTCTCCATTAAATTCGATATCTTCCTTAGGTATAGATAGGATCTTAGAGGCCCCATCTATTATTTTTTCTACCATTAGATTAGCTGCTTTTATAACTGCATTTCCTGTAACATAGGTCCCACTAGAAGCATATGCACCAGGATCATATGGATTTACATCTGTATCGGTACTATTTACTATTATCTTTGATACAGGTACACATAATATTTCTGCTGCCATCTGAGCTACTATTGTATCACAACCTTGACCCATATCACTTACTCCTACTAATAGTGTATAGAACCCATCATCATTTAATTTTAATGTAGCAGATGCTGTATCTATACCATGAATTCCAGAACCTTGCATAGTTACTGCCATTCCTACCCCTCTAGCTTTTGTAGGAGATATTTTTTGAATAGGGTATTTTGTATCCCATCCTATCATCTCTTTACCTTTGGTAATACATTCATCTAAAGTACTACTTGCAAGCTTTATAGAATTTTCTCCTACGAAACTATTTAAAGTAGGATTTACTTCTCCTTGTTTCACTAGATTTTTTTCTCTAAGTAAACTTGGGTCCATATTTAATTTTTTAGCTAGTTCATTTATTGCAGATTCTAGAGCATATGTTCCTTGTGTTGCTCCATATCCTCTAAAAGCTCCTGCAGTGGTCATATTAGTATATACTACTTCTCCATAAAATCTACGAGCTTTGGCTCTATACATAGGTAGTGTTTTTTGTCCTACAACACTAAATACAGTCCATGCATGTTCCCCATATGCTCCTGTATTAGATAATCCATGGATATCCACAGCATTTATAATTCCATCTTTAGTTGCTCCTAACTTTACTGTCAATTTCATCTCATGCCTAGTAGTAGTACAAGTATGAGTTTCTTTTCTATTATACGCTAATTTTGCAGGTTTTCCAGTTATTTTTGTTATAAGTGCAGGATAAATTTCCATTGGAGAAGTTTGTTTTCCACCAAACCCTCCCCCTACACGGGGCTTTATAACTTTTATCTTACTTCTTGGAATATCTAATATATTAGATATATGCCTTCTTACATGAAATGGTACCTGAGTAGAAGTAATTATATTCATCCTATCTTGAAAATCCATATAGGTAATCGCTATATAATTTTCCATCATCCCATGGATCTGTGCTTGACTGTGATAACTATGTTCTATTACTATATCTGAATTTTCTAATTCTTTTTCTACATCTCCCTCTACAAGGATATTTTGAGCAGCTATATTTCTCATATGTTCATTTCCATAATCAAAGGTTGTATATGGTTTTTCAGTATGTATTATTATTTTATTATCCATAGCCTTTTCAAAATCTAATACAGGTTCTAATATTTCATAGTCCACCTTTATTAGTTTCGTAGCTTTCAATACAGATTCCTCATCTTTTCCTGCTATTATTGCTACTTCATCTCCTACGTATCTTACATATTCCCCTAATATTCTTCTATCATGGGGAGAGGGTTCAGGAAAAGATTGTCCAGCTAGGGTAAATCTTTTATCCGTCACATCTTTATAAGTTAATATACATTCTATTCCATCTACTTTAGAGGCGATAGTTGTATCTATATTTTTTATTCTAGCAAAAGCATGGGGACTACGAAGTAGTTTTACAGTAAGATAGTTATGTCCTAACATAATATCTTCAGTATAGGAAGATGCTCCCTTAACAAGGCCCATTCCATCTATCTTTTTTATATTATTTCCAACATATTCCATTACTTTACCTCCATATATTTTTTAACTGCTCTAAGTTGTCCCATATATCCAGTACATCTACATAGATTTCCAGTTAAATAATGTTTTATCTCTTCTATTGTAGGAGATTCTAATTCTCTTTTCATGGCTATTACAGTGAGAGTAAACCCAGGAGAACAATATCCACATTGATCTGCTCCTTCATTGGTCAAAACTTCAGCAAACTTTTCAACTTCAATACTTTCACCTTCCAAAGTAGTAATTTCTTTTTCAACTGCTCTAATAGCTAGTGTAGAACAAGAAAGAACTGGCTTACCATTAAGTAATACTGTGCATAAACCACAAGATCCAGTTTCACAAGCTTTTCTTACGTTTAAATATCCCAATCTTTTTAAAACTGGCTGTAAATATTCACCGTCTTTTATAGTTACTACTTTATTTATGCCATTTACCTTTAATTTAATTTCCATTTTTATTCCTCCTAGCAATTGTTTTTTATTTTAACTCCTCTATCGATCTTCTAATTAAAACTTTTGCCACCATCTTTCTATATTCTCCACTAGCCCTCATGTTTGTCCCAAACTTCATCTCGTCTAATATTTCATCTATCTTTTTATTCATCTCGTTGTTTTCCATCAAATCTTTTTCTTTTATTATTTTTACTAATGCTCTTCCAGGCCTAGCACCTATAGCAACTCTATATTCTTTATTTAATCTAGATACACCACAATTTAAAAGAGCATAGTCACTCTTTGAATTTCTCATAGTTTTAAAAATAGCTTTTTTCCCATCTTTTTTTATTATAATTCTTACTAGTATATCTTTTGGTACTTTTTCTTCAGCTAAATATTCTTCTAAAGATATTATTCCACCCTTATATAATTCTATATAGGTATCGAGAGATAAAAGTGCTGTTATAAAATCTGAAAAACCATATTTAGAAGCTACTGTGGCCCCTGCTGTAACAATAGATCTTAATTGAATACCAACTATCTCTTTCACTGATTTTGCTACTATTCCATTGAATTTATCATTTAATAGTTTATTTGTTTCAATACTTCTAAAAGTAGTCATAGGACCAATCTCTATATTATTTTCATCTTCTTTTATATAATCCAAATCTAAATTAGACATATCTATTCCAATGTTGATATTTTTATTTCCTAGTCTTAAAAAAGCTGTTCCTCCTAAGATCATATTATTTCTATTTTTAATTAAAATTTCATACCCTTCCTCTATGGACCCAACTATTAAATGTTGTTTTATTGTAAACATACTTTCCTCCTATTTTTATATTTTTGCATCTTTTAAAAAAACAGCTGAAAAGTAATTTCAGCTGTTTTACTTAATTTAAAACATCTATGCTCTTTTTAATTTTACCGCTTCTCTTTCTTCTTTTGCTTCTTCTTTAGGTAATATTATATTTAATAATACTGCTATACCTGCTGACACAACTATTCCAGATCCACCAAAAATTAATTTAAATGATTCAGGTAGATTTTGTAAAGCATCTGGAACACTTCCCATTCCAAACCCTATTCCTAAAGCCACAGCTACTATAACTGCATTTCTGCCTACTAATTTTTCTTTTGTAATTAAGTTTATTCCACTTATAGCTATCATCGCAAATAACATAACTAAACTTCCGCCAATAACACTTGCAGGTATTACAGATATCAACGCTCCTATCTTTGGTATAAATGCTCCTGCTAAAAGAAACATTGCTCCTGTTCCAACAACAAATCTACTCATAACTCCTGTCATGGCTACAATTCCTGTATTTTGACTAAATGAAGTAGTTGGTAAAATACTAAAAGATGCTGCTATAACCCCTCCAAAACCATCTGCTAAAATACCACCAGATAATTCTTTATCTGTAACTTCTCTATTTGCTCCACCCATTGTAACTCCAGACATATCTCCTACAGTTTCCACTGCTGATACTACATACATCAACATCATTGCTAATATTGCATCTAAATGAAATTCCAACCCATATGTAAACGGTTTTGGTACTACAAAGTAACTGGCTTGACTTACAGCCTCAAAATTAATTTTACCCATAAATCCTGCTATTACAACTCCAACCACTGTTCCAACAGCTATTGCTGCTGTTCTCCAAATACCTTTTGCAAATTGATTGAAGATAATAACAACGATCAATACTGCTCCACCTAAAAATAAATTTGATAATGATCCAAAATCTTTTGCTCCAAATCCACCAGCTAAATTTTTTATTCCCACTGGTAATAATGATAATCCAATAGATAATACTACTACACCTGTTACGATCGGCGGGAAAAATTTTCTAACTTTTCTCATAAACAGCCCAATAAATGCTTCAAATAATCCACCTACCATTGCTGCTCCCAATACACCTTCAAATCCATATTTTAATCCAATGGATATAGCCACAGGGACAAAAGCAAAACTTGTTCCTACAACAACGGGTAATCTAGCTCCAATAGGGCCTATCCTATATGCTTGAATTAATGTATTTAATCCTGATACAAACATAGTACACTGAATTAAAAACGTCAATTTTTCACTTGGAATTCCTATAACTCCTCCAACTATTAATATTGGTGCCAGGTTACTTACAAACATAGCTAGGATATGTTGTAATCCTAATGGTATAGCTTCCTTAAGTACTGGTACTCCATCTAAATCATACGGTGATCTATTTTTCATTTTATTTCCTCCTAAAGTTTTATAGATAACTCTGATATCAGAAAAGAATATATAAAAAATGCCTATTCTTCTCATAAGTGAGAAAAATAGACATTTAGTACAACAACTATAATTTTAATAAACTATAAAATTATAGTTGTTGTATAATGTATAAATTTATCACTCATAGTAGGTCCTTTACGGTGACCTGTAGAAACGCTCCTCCTTATTAAGAGCATATACGAGTTAAGTAGTTCTTTTAATGTTTAAAAAAATAATACTATATTATATGGATATTGTCAATAGAATAATTATTTTTTATAATTCAAAATCTGATTTACCACCAGTTTTTTTTATTAATTTAATATCACCTATTACCATATTCTTATCTATCGCTTTACACATATCATAGATTGTAAGACAAGCTATGGATACTGCAGTAAGAGCTTCCATCTCTATTCCAGTTTTTCCAGTTGTTCTAACCCTTGCTTCTACCCATATTCTATCCTCATCTATAATAAAATCTATATCTGCTCCGTCTATCAAAATATTATGACACATCGGTATCAAATCCCAAGTTTTTTTGGCTCCCATTATACCCCCAACTTGGGCCACAGAAAGGACATCACCTTTTTTCATCCCGCCATTTTTGATAGTACTTATAGTTTCAGCACCCATAGATATATATCCCCTTGCTATAGCTACTCTATCTGTTTTATTTTTATCTCCTACATCGACCATACGGGCTCTTCCATTATCATTAAAGTGTGTTAAGTCCATCTCTCTCTCCTTTTTTATATCTATTTTTTTATAGCCTACTTTTATAATTTTATGACTTTTACATCTTTCATATGTTTTCCTGTACCATTATTTTTTACTTTCAAGATCTCTGCCATTATTCCTAGAGCAATTTCAGCAGGTTCACCACTAGATATATCTAGCCCTACAGGAGAATAAATCTTTGATAGATCATTTTTATTTATTCCTTCATCTATAAGATTTTTATAACTCTCGGTTATTTTTTTTCGACTTCCAATCATTCCTACATAAGCCGTCTTTCTTCCTACAACAGCTTTTAAAGCATCTTTATCTCCTAGATGTCCACGAGTTACTATAACAATATAGGAGTTGTCGTCCAATGAATAATTTTTTAATATCTCTCCTATATCTCCACATAAAAGTTCATCAGCTTTAGGAAATCTCTCTTCACTTACATATTCCTTTCTATCATCTATTATTACAGTATACATATTAAGATATTTTCCTAGTGTATGAAGATCTATTCCAAGGTGTCCTCCCCCAGCTATGATAAGTTTTTTTCTCCTTTGAAAAACTTTGATATACCCTTTTACCTTTCCACCACATCTCATATCTAAGCTGCCCTCTGCTTTTAAAGAAAATTCAAATTCTCTATTTTCACCAATTTCCATAGCTTCTATTGCAGAATTAATAACTTGAAATTCTAAACTTCCCCCACCTATTGTACCTAATATTGTTCTATCAAAAAAAACTCCCATTATACTTCCAGATTTCCCAGGGCTAGATCCATTCACATCTATAAGAGTTACAAGAGCAACTTTTTCACCACTATCTATCCTTCTAGCTATTTCTTGCATTATTTTACCTTCCATAATTCTCCTCCTATAATATATTTCTCTAATTTCTATTCAAAACTAATTTTATCTTTATTTTTTTTAAAAGTCAATTTTTTAAGGTTGTATTTGATGAAGACTAAATAAAAAAATAGGAAACTAATCCTATTCTTTTGCCTTATTTTTTATAAATTTTCACTTGATATTATTTTTTTAATTCTTTTTCTACACCAATTATTATATTTCGGTTTATTATATTTTCTTCTCTTATACCTTTAGAGTCTGATATTAAACTTTTAAATTTAGATCTTCTATAAAAGTAAATTGCAACTAGCATAGCAATAATATTACTAGAAAACATAGAATACCATATTACTTTTTCTGTTTTACCTATGAAATATGGTAGGATCAATAAAGCCGGTAATCTAAATGCCCATAATCTAGACATACTCAGATACATAGCTTTTTTTGTTTGTCCTGCTCCCTGTAATGCCCCTGTAATTATTGGAAGGATAGCTAGCCCTATCAAACTTAAAGATATATATTTTAGATACTCGTTCCCAAGGTATATAATATTTTTGTTGGTAGAGAAAAAACTAACTATATTACTACCCCATAACCATAGTGTAGTAGTACCTATTATAGAAAATCCTGCTCCTAAGACTGAACTTTTAAAAACACACTCCTTAACTCTTTTTACATTATTATTTCCTATATTTTGGCCAACTATAGAAGAGACTGCTCCTCCAATCCCCATGGCAGGCATCACTATGAGTCCATTTATTCTATTTCCAATTCCAAATGCAGCTAAGGTTAACTCTCCATAGGAGTTAACAAAACTATTGAGTACAACAAATCCCATAGCTATGGTAGCCTGTCCTATAGAAGCTGGGATTCCTAACCTTGTTATTTTTTTTATATAACTAAACTCTGGTCTTAAATCTTTTAATCTCAACTTCATAGGAGTATCTTTTATAAACAATTGATATACTATGTAAAATAACATTACACCCCTTGCAAGGAGTGTCGCTAAAGCTGCTCCTTTTATTCCTAATCCAAAATAAAATATAAATATTGGATCGAGTATTACATTGATAGTTACAGATATAAGACTGAGAATCATAGGAGAAACAGTGTCACCCTCCCCTTGTTTTACCGATGAGTATATAAAACTAGCATACATAAGAGGAGCTCCTCCAACTATAAGTACTAGATATATATAGGCATTGGTATATATATCTCCTGTGGCTCCCATAATTTTTAATATATATGGTGTACTTATTACTCCACTTATACTGAGTAATATAGAAAACCCCATAGCAAAAGTTACTAACTGTCCTGCTATTTTTTTAGCTTCATCTATTTTATTTGCACCTATATTTTGAGATATCAAAGCAGTTCCTGCTATTCCTATCCCAACTCCTAATGCTAGTTGTAAAAATACAACTGGCCAAGCTAAAGTCATAGAGGCTACTTCCACTGCTCCTAATTTACTTAAAAAATATGTATCTGTCAAATTATACATGGTCTGTATAAGATTAGTCAGCATTATAGGTAGGGAAAGTAAGATTATTACCTTATACATATTTCCCTCTAATATCATCTTTCTTTTCTTCATTGTTTTCATAGTTCACCTCAAACATATTTCTTCTTATACTATATATAATACCATTAAACTAATTACCTCTCAAGACTATTTCTTTTTATTTTAAAGGTTCATTATATTTATTTTTAAAGTCAATAAAAACAAATTATTTATACACATATAACAAATTAAAAGATTCATTATATAAGAACATTTTAATCATAATTTAATAGGGTATCTTCTAAGAGTGCCTTTATTTTTTTTCTAAGTGAAAGTGGTTCTAAAATTTCAGCCTCATTATAAAATCTAGAAAAATATATAATTGCTTTCCTATCACTAGACTCACAGTAGTATATATCTCCCTCTATCTTTATCAAAGTTGGTTTATAGTGACTTATCCTTTTAAACCAATTCTTTCCCTGGTCTGTCAATCTAACTTTTACAATATTTCCATAGGATAGAAAGGGATCAAAATTTTTATTTATTTTATCTATATAATCTAAGTCTAAATATCTTTTATTTTTTCTAAATTTTATTGGAGTTACTTTAGATATCCTAGATAGATTAAAGACACTATATTCTTTATTTAGATTAAACTGTATTTTTTTATTTCCAGAACTCTTTTTAAATGGATATTTATCTACGTTGGTATAGGAACTAGTAAATAAACGATTAAAAAAACTATTGATCTTTATATCAAAGTTTTCTATATCTCTAAATGTTATCTCATTTACAAAGTTTGGAACGGTAAACCTTATTTTTTTATCATTCATAACTACCCTCCAATACTATAATTACTACCTCTCTAAGTATATAGTAAAAATCAACTTATTAAAAATTTAAATTTTTAATTTTTTAATACTTGTCTTAATATAGAAAAACAATGTACAGTTACTAATGGTTGCTTTTTATACTTAGATAGCTTATAATAGAATGTAAAATCATAAATTAATTTATAAAAATTTAATATAAACATTAGGAGGAACGTTGTGTCGCAAAAATTAAAGAGAAATTTTTCAATAATCGCACATATAGACCATGGAAAATCTACCTTAGCTGATAGACTCATCCAGCTAACTGGAACTGTCGCTGATAGAGATATGAAAAATCAAATGTTAGATAGTATGGACTTAGAAAAAGAAAAAGGAATAACAATAAAAGCCAACACCGTTACAATTAACTATAAAGCTAAAGATGGTAATACATATCAATTAAATTTAATTGATACACCAGGACATGTAGACTTTATCTATGAGGTATCTAGATCTCTAGCTGCCTGTGAAGGTGCTTTATTAGTAGTAGATGCAGCTCAAGGTGTAGAAGCACAGACTTTAGCAAATGTATATTTAGCATTAGAGCAAGATTTAGAAGTAGTCCCTGTAATAAATAAAATAGATCTACCTGCTGCTGATGTAGAGAAAGTAAGAAATGAGATAGAAGATATTATTGGTATCCCTGCTGATCAAGCAGTTCTTACATCTGCAAAATCAGGTATAGGTATCGAAGATCTATTAGAAGCAATTGTTAAATTCATACCTGCTCCTGCAAATGATGAAGATGGACCTCTGAAAGCTCTTATCTTTGATTCACATTTTGATGATTATAGAGGTGTTATTACCTATGTAAGAGTTATAGATGGAACTATAAAAAAAGGAGATACTGTCAAGATATTTTCCAATGAAAAACAATTTGATATCCTTGAGTGTGGTATATTTTCCCCTATGATGAATCCTACAAATATATTAACTGCAGGATCGGTAGGATATATTATTACTGGTACAAAATCTATCCATGATTCACAGGTAGGAGATACTATTACTAATGCTAAAAATCCATGTAAAGAACCTTTAGAAGGGTATAGACAAGCCCAGTCTATGGTATTTGCCGGATTATATCCAATATCTACTGATGACTATGAAGATCTTAGAGATGCTATTGAAAAATTACAATTAAATGATGCTTCCCTTACATTTGAACCTGAGACATCTCTAGCGTTAGGGTTTGGATTTAGATGTGGATTCTTGGGCCTTTTACATATGGAGATCATTGTAGAAAGACTTAGAAGGGAATATAATATCGACCTTATATCAACTTCTCCATCGGTAAAATATAGAATTCATAAGGAAAATCAACCAATGTATACTATAGATAACCCAGAGGATTTCCCCCTTGGTGGACAAGGTAAAATAGTAATAGAAGAACCGTATATAAAAGGAAATATAATAGTTCCAAAAGATTATGTTGGTGGGGTCATGGAGTTATGTCAATTAAAAAGAGGAATATATGTCAGTATGAACTATATAGACGATACTCGTGCTATGATCACATATGAATTACCCCTTGCAGAGATAGTATTAGATTTTTATGATAAATTAAAATCTAGAACAAAGGGTTATGCTTCATTTGAATATGAGATGATTGGGTATAGACCTGGAGATCTTGTAAAAGTTAATATCTTAGTATCTGGAGAAGGTGTAGATGCATTCTCATTTATTGCACATACAGACCATGCCACAGCTAGGGGAAGGATCATCGTAGAAAAATTAAAAGAGATAATCCCAAGACAGCAATTTGAAATTCCTCTTCAAGCTGCACTAGGGGCTAAAATAATAGCAAGAGAAACTATCAGAGCATTTAGAAAAAACGTTACAGCTAAATGTTATGGTGGAGATATATCTAGAAAGAAAAAATTATTAGAAAAACAAAAAGCCGGTAAAAAAAGGATGAAACAGATCGGTAATGTAGAGATACCGCAAGAAGCATTTATCTCAGTTTTAAAATTAAGTGACTAAATAAAAAAGATCCCAGCCGACACCTGTCAGTTGGGATCTTTTTTAAATATGTATTGATTTATCTACAATTCCCATAGCTGCTTCTACAACAGCTTCAGACATTGTTGGATGGGGGTGAATAGCACGAGTTATCTCCTTGGCAGTCCCTTCAAATTCCATAGTTGTAACCATCTCACTAATCATATCGGTGGCATGACTTGCAACGATATGAACACCTATAACTTCATCATATTTTTTAGTAGCTATTATTTTTACAAATCCCCTTGCTTCCCCTTCGGCTAATGCCTTTCCATTTACAGATAGAGGAAATTTTGAAATTTTAATTTTATCTGGATATTTTTTCATAGCTTCCCCTTCAGTGAGTCCTACTCCTGCTACTTCTGGAAATGTATAGATACAATAGGGAGCTTTATTATAATCTATTTTTTGATTTTCTCCGAAAATGTTTTCTACTGCTATAACACCCTCATGGGAAGCAACATGTGCTAGTTGCAAAATTCCATTGACATCTCCAGCAGCATAAACTCCTTTTAGACTAGTTTCCATCTTATTATTTGTTTTAATAGCTCCTCTTTCTGTCTCTAAATTTAAGTTTTCTAATCCATTTAGATTAGGTATCCTTCCTATACATACTAAAACTTTATCTCCTTCTAATTTTATTTTTTTCCCATTGATAGTATACTCAATATAACCGTCTCCTATATAGTTTGTAGTTGAATTATAGATTACTTCTACATTTTTTTCCTTTAAAACCTCTGTAATTTCTTGTATTACATCTCTATCTAAAGCGTTAAGGATTCTTTCACTTCTTTGTATTATAGTAACCTTTGTACCTAAGGAAGCAAATAATATAGCAAACTCTATTCCTATGACTCCCCCACCTATTATCGTTAATTTATTAGGCACATCTTCAATACTTAAAATTTCTGTACTTGTCATGAGATAACCTTTTTCTAGAGCTTCTTCTCCCCCTTCTATTTTTGGAATTCTAGCATTTGATCCTGTGCATATAAGTAAATTTTTACATGTTAATTTTTCTCCATTAACTTCTACTGTATTTTTATCAATGACCTTACCTAAACCATTAAACATATCTATTTTATTTTTTTTTATTAAAAATTCTACACCTGTAACAAGTTTATTCACTACTTTATCTTTTCTTTTTATAACATTTTTCCAATTTATACTAAAACTTCCATCTATATCTATTCCAAATTTTTCAGCTTCTAACATATCATTAAATAATCTCGATGATTTTAACATTGTTTTAGTAGGAATACATCCGACGTTTAAACATACTCCTCCATATTTATTTTTTTCTATTATAGCTACTTTCATCCCTAGTTGACTGGCTTTTATACTAGCTACATAGCCTCCAGGACCTCCTCCAAGAACAATTAGATCATACATCTTTTCCCCTCCTAACTTAATAGCAATAACTTTGGATTTTCTAAATAACTTCTAATTTCTTGAATGAATCTTCCACCATCTGCACCGTCTATTATCCTGTGATCAACTGACAGGGATATAGGCAACATTGACCTTATTTTAATTTCTGAATCTATTATCACAGCTTGCTTATTGATCCTTCCTATTCCTAGTATAGCTACTTCTGGAAATTTAATTATAGGGGTACCTATTTTAGCAAATTTACCAAAATTAGTAACTGTAAATGTTCCATCACTTATGTCTTTCATAGATAATTTTTTATCTTTGGCTTTACTACCTAAATCTTTTAATTTTTCGCTTATTTCAATTAAACTTAAACTAGATAGATCTTTTAATACAGGAACCACTAACCCATAGTCAGTATCCACAGCAAATCCTAAATTTATTTGTTTTTTATAAAGGATATTTTTTTCATCTATTACCGAATTAAATATAGGATATTTTTTTATTCCCAAATATACTGCTTTCATTATAAAGGGCATATAAGTTAATTTTACTCCTATCTCTTCCGATAATTCTTCCTTTAATTTCACTAATTTTTCTAAGTCTATATCATCAATTAAAGTAGTATGAGGTATTTCTTTTTTTGAAATACTCATTGCTTTAAAGATAACTTTTCTTACTTCTGACATCTCTTTTCTTGTGTCGTCAGAATTTTCTAAAACTGTTGGTCTTGCTTCTTCTACTTTAATCTCCTCTACTTTATCATGTTTATCATGAAAATTTTGAATATCGTCTTTCATCACTCTTCCATTTATTCCACTTCCTTTAACTTCATTTATATCTATATTAAGATCTTTAGCCATCCTTCTTGCTACTGGAGTTGCTAAGGACTTTCTTCTCATTATTTTTTCTTCTTTATTTTCTGTATAAAAACTAGGGATTAATTCATTAGAAACACTTACTTCCCCTACTACACTGGCTCCCTTTTCTTCTTCTACTTCTTTTTTTTCTTCAACTATAGCTTCAGCATCTTCCTTAGAATTACTATTCTCTGTAGATTTATTATCATCTATAACAACTACTACATCTCCTACATTTATAATATCATCTATCTCAAAATTAATAGCCTTTATTATTCCATTAGTTGGTGAAGGGATCTCAGCGTTGACCTTATCTGTTTCAACCAAAAATAAACTCTCTCCTTCCTCCACCATATCTCCAACTTTAAAAAAGCAATCTAATACTTTCCCTTGATGAATTCCTTCCCCAATATCAGCAAATTTAAACTCAAACATCTTTTCCTCCTTTCTTATTTTTTAATAGTTTATAAGTTCTTTTATTTTTGATTTAATTTTTTCTGGACTAATCATAAAGTATCCTTCACCCTTGGCTAATGGGATTGTAATGTCATACCCTGTAAGTCTCATAGGGGGACACTCTAGATATAAAAAAGCTTTTTCATTTACTATTGAGATTAATTCTGCTCCTACACCAAATGATCTTACTGCTTCATGAACTACTAAAAATCTTCCAGTTTTTTTCACAGAATTTTCTATGGTTTCTTTATCAATTGGAGAGATAGTTCTTAGATCTATTAGTTCTACACTTATTTTTTCTTTTTCCAAACCTTTTATTGCTAGTTGTATCTCTGGGATCATTGCTCCCCATCCTACCACAGTAATATCAGTTCCTTCTTTTAAAACTCTTGCTTTCCCAATGGGAACTTCATAGATCTCTTCAGGGACCTCCTGTTTAAAAGCTCTATATATCCTCTTTGGTTCTAAAAAAATAACTGGATCTGGATCTTTAATTGCAGAGATCATAAGACCCTTTGTATCATATGGATTTGATGGGATCACAACTTTTAATCCTGGTGTATGAGCAAGCATGGCCTCTATACTTTCAGAATGATGTTCTAGTGCTCTTATCCCTCCCCCATATGGCATCCTTACAACCATTGGTACTGTAAATCTTCCCCTTGTTCTATTTCTATATCTAGCTCCATGGACTAACAATTGATTTAATCCTGGAAATAAAAAGCCTTGAAACTGTATCTCTAAAACTGGTTTCATTCCATTTATTGCCATTCCTATACCTGTTCCTATTATTCCTGCCTCAGTTAGGGGAGAGTCAAAGCATCTATCCTTTCCATACTTAGCTTGGAGTCCCTTTGTTGCTCTAAATACTCCTCCTTCAAAACCTGCATCTTCACCATAGATAATTACTTTTTCATCTTCTTCCATCATTTGATCCAAAGCTTGATTTAGTGCCTCTACATTATTTAAAGCTTTCATTAATTATTCCCCCCTTCCCATTTTTTAGCTTCCTCATACTGTTCTTTTAAATTTTCTGTCATCTCTTCATAGGTATATTTAAAAATATCTTCTAGTGACGTTATATTTTCTTCCTGGGCCTTTTCAAACTCTTCAAATACTGTTTTTTTACTTTCTTCTCTAATTTTTATATCATCTTCTTCAGTTAGAATTCCTTTTTCTATCAAAAAGTTTTTAGCCCTAATAATAGGATCTTTAGACATCCCGTCTAGATGTTGTTCCTCAGTTCTATAGATCGTAGGATCATCTGCAGTTGTATGGGGGCCCTGTCTATAAGTGACTGCTTCAATTAAACTTGGTCCATTTCCTGCCCTTGCACTATCTACAGCTTCCTTTGTAGCAAAGTACATTGCAAATATATCATTCCCATCAACTTTTATAGATGGAATCCCTGCTGCAATTCCTTTTTGAGCTAAAGTTTTTGCCTTTGTCTGGGATTTTATACTGGTACTTATAGCAAATTGATTGTTTTGAATAATAAATACTACTGGAGCATTTACTACACCTGCAAAGTTTATTCCTTCGTAAAACTCCCCTACAGAAGTTCCCCCATCTCCTATATAAGTTACAACTACCTTATCTTCTTTCGTATATTTAAATGACATCCCAATACCCGTTGCATGATTAAATTGAGTTCCAATTGATACTGCAATAGGTAACATATTTATGTCTTCAGGAATTTTACTTCCCTTTTCATTTCCAGACCAATACAAGAAAATATTTTTCATAGGTAACCCTTTATATAACCAAGCAGCATTACTTCTAAAAGCAGGAACTAACCAATCGTCATCTCTACATGCAGCCATAGAAGCTACCTGTAAACCTTCTTGACCTAGTGAAGGAGCAAAAGTTAACATCCTTCCCTGTCTTTGAAACTTCAAGGCCCATTCATCTTGATTTCTAGATAAGACCATACACTTATACATCTTTAGTAAGAGATCTTTATCGATATCTTTATAATATTTTTCGTTCACGATCTTACCAGTCTTATCTAGTATTTGGAATACTTTTCCCTCTAACGGATTGTGGTTTTCAAAAATCATAATTCCCCCTTGGTATTATCTTATCAATTTTTTCATGCTATCTATGGCATTATAAGAGCTTCTGATAAAAACTCCACTCTCAACAACTAATATCCCAATTTCTAAAGCTAATTTCTTATACATAATAAATTTTTCTTCTGTTATATATTCAGAAACTTCTATATGTTTTTCACTGGGTTGTAAATATTGTCCCATTGTTAATATATCACAATCTATATCCTTTAAATCCTCTATAGACTCTGCTAGTTCCCCTATAGATTCTCCAAATCCTAACATTATCCCACTCTTAGTGATTATATCTTTATCCCTTTCTTTAACATAGTTAAGAAGTTCTATCGACCTTTCATAATCTCCTATGGGTTTTATTTTTTTATGTAGATTTTCTACTGTTTCTATATTGTGGTTTATTATATCTGGTTTAGCGTCTATAACTATGTCTATCAATTCTTTTTTTCCATTGAAATCAGGGATTAAAACCTCTATGGTAGCATGGGATACTTTTCTTATCTCCTCTATGGTTTTTTTAAAATGTGTAGCTCCCTCATCTTCTAAATCATCTCTAGTTACAGAGGTTATTACAACATGTTTTAATCCTAGTTTTTTTACTACCTCTGCTATTTTTATAGGTTCATTTAAATTTAAGCTTTTACCTTTTATATTTTTATCTATAGAACAAAATCTACAAGCTCTGGTACATTTATCTCCTAAGATCATAAAGGTTGCGGTTTTTTTTCTAAAACACTCCCATTTATTTGGGCAGTTAGCTCCTTCACAAACAGTATTTAATAAATTTTCATCTAAAAGTTTTTCAACTTCATTGTTTTTATAGAATTTTTTACTAATCCATCTAGGTTTATCCATTCCCTCCTCCTACTTGATATTTGTTTTCTCTTATATATTAATAAAAAACTTTATTAAAATTCTCTATAAATTTTTCCCTCAAGATACTCATTTTTACTTCTTTATCTAATTTTTTAATGGAAGTTATCCTTACATCTTTTATCCCACATGGAACTATCGAATCAAATAAACTTAGATCGATATTATTGTTAAGTGCAATCCCATGGGTGGTTATCCATTTTTTTACATGGATACCCATGGCACAAATTTTTTCTTCCCCAACCCAGACTCCTGTGTAGTTATCTTTCCTCCCACTCTTAATATTTAATTCTTTTAATAGATTAATTACTACCTCTTCTAATTTTCGTAGGTATTTATGTAGGTCCTTCCCAAATTTTTCCAAATTCAAAATAGGATAGCAGATTAGTTGACCTGGTCCGTGAAGAGTTGTCTTCCCCCCTCTATCGACCTTTATACATCTTATTTTCTTTTCATTTAATTTTTCTTTAGAAAATATTATCTCTCCTTTTTCTGAGGAATAAGCCGTTGTAATTACTGGTTTTACTTCTAAAAATATTAACACTCCATCTATTTCTTTATTATTTTGTATATATTCAAAGATCTCTTCTTGTTTTTCTTGCCCCCTTTCATAGGTTGTCAATCCTAAATTATATATTTCTACCATAATTACTATCTCCCCTTATGCTTTAATAAAATATCTATTACCTTACTTATAGTTAAACAGTTAGAAATTTCCTTTAATCATAGTAGTTAATTTCTATTTTTACTAATTTAAAAATAAGATTATTTAGGAAATAAAGTACCTTTAATAAGAATTTAAATGATGATATCTCTAATTTTTTAGATAATATTTAAATAAAAAATTCAAGGAAAAAAAATTAAAAATTAAGAGATCTAAAACTAAAAGAAGTATTGTAAATAAATTTGGATATTTTAGACTTTATATAGTAAACTAATATTAATTAGAATATCAAAAAGGGAGGGAATTATTATGAATCCAAGAGTTGATAAGATTATAAAGGAACTATCCATGTATGAAAAAGCTGAAGAAGTAGGTACCTTTTTGAAGTTACATGATACTGTCATACACGAACTACACATAGAATTAGATGGTATCTATAATATTGTTGAAAAGGAAGATATAGAATCAGATATAAAAGATCTAGAGCTATATCTAAGTAAGGTTACTTATCACCATAAAAAAGAACTTCTTCATAATATCATAGCTTATCTAGAAAATAAAATTTGAAATGTGAAGGAGTTTTGATTATTGATATGGATATAAATAAAACTAAAACTAAGATAAATTATAAGGAAAAACAATTGATCTTTTCAATGCTAAATGAAATTTCACTTTTTGGAGGTTTAACTGCTGGAGAACTAGATTGTATTATACCTATGTTAACCATAGATTACCTAAAAAAAGGAGAATTTATCTTCACCCAGGGACAGTCGCCAAATAATATCTTTATTATTGAAAGTGGTGAAGTTAAAATTGTTAAACAAATACATGATGTTGAGCTTGAATTAGTTCGGTTTAAAGAGGGGAATTTATTTGGTGAGACCGAGCTTATTGGGATCTTTAAATATATTGCTTCTGCTATTGCTTTAACAGATCTAAAGTTACTTGTATTTTCTAAATCTGCCCTTTATTCTCTATATAGTAAAAATATAAAATTATTTAGTAAAATTATTTTAAATGTTGCTCGTGAATCTTGTCGAAGAACTGCTAAAACAGATGAATATTGGTTAGATGAAATGGTTAAATTAAGAAAAAATCAGAAAGAATAGATGAAAATTGTCACATATATATTTTTAATATTAAAGTGGTAGATATCTCTATCACTTTTTTATAGTTTTAAAGTTGAAAAAACAGGAGTTTAAAAGATGAAAAAAAAATTAACAATTTTATTAAGTTTAGCTATATCTATAAATATTTTTGCGATAGATATATATACCCCAAAAGCTCCACCTAGTATCCCTATGTTACCTATGAAAGATAAAGATAAAGTTAAAGTTCACTATTACCAAGATGTTTATACAGAGATTACTCCAAGACTTATTAAAAATAAAGAAGGAATCTATATGATACCAACTAATCTTGGTGAAAATTTAAAGGATAAGGGTCTTAAATTAAAACTTTTAGGTATTACTAGCCAAGGTCTTATCTCTATCATATCTAATAAAGAAATAAATAGTATAAAAGACTTAGATAGCAAAAGTATCCTTATTGGTGCCCAAGGTTCATCTCCTGATATAATTTCAAAATTTTTATTTCAAAAAAACAATATAGCTCCTAATATCACTTATAGATCCACTTCAGAAGTAGCTAAATTGATGATCATTCAAAAAGGAGATAACGCTGTTTTACCTGAACCTATGGCTACCCTTGTTTTAGAAAAGAATCCTAAATTAATAAGAACTATCGTATATAAAGATGAATGGGAAAAAATAACTTCCCTTTCTGGACTCCCCCAAGTAGGTCTATATACTACCAGTAAATATAATAAGACACATTCTAAAGAGATAAAACAATTTATAGATCAATATAAATTAAACCTAATAGATCTAAGAAAAGATCCTGTTAAATTTATAGATCTAGCTCAAGAGAATTTTAACATTAAACTGAGTGATAGAGGTTATATAGAATCCATAAAATATATGAACCTCACCCTTATCGATGGAAAAGAAGGAGATAAGTTAGTAAAGGAATATATTAAAATTTTAGGGATAATAAAATGAGAAAAAGATTAATTCCCTTTATTATATCTATATCTATATGGGCTGGGATCTCAACTCAAGTTTCTCCTATAATTTTACCATCTCCTCTAAGAGTTTTTTATACCACATTATTTTTGCTTCAAAATAATTATAGTGAGATCTTAGTTACCTTGAGTCGTTTAGGGTTCTCCCTTGCCTTAACTTATATTATTGGGATACCTTTGTCTTTTGGAATAGTCACTTCTAAAAATCTTAAAATTTTTTTTCGTCCTGGATTACTTTTTATGCAGAGTACACCTATAATTTCATGGATCTTACTGGCTTTAATTTGGCTTGACAGCAGATATATACCTATCTTTATAATCTGTATAAGTACCATCCCTATTCTAGTTTTAAATATTGTTAGTGGGATGGAGGGGATCGATAAAAAAATATTAGAGATGGCAAAGATATATAATATTTCAAAAAAAAATTGTTTTTATAAGATACAGCTTCCCTCCCTCGTTAGATACCTCTTACCTGCCACCGAGATCATCCTTGGTTCTTCATTTAAGGTGATAGTTATGGCTGAGGTTATATCTAGAGTCAGTAATGGAATTGGAAATGGTTTAAACATTGGATGGCTAAATATAGAGACAGATATAATTTTAGGTTGGACTGTGATAATATATATCCTTAGTTTTTTTATTTCAAAATTAATTTTAACACTATTAAAAAATAAATTTAGGAGGTTTTTATGATTGAATTAAAAAATATTTCCCTCTCCTTTCACGAGGAAAAAATATTGGATAAGATTACATATAAATTTAAAAAAAATAAAGTCACTGCGATCTTAGGCCCTTCTGGAGGAGGAAAAACAAGTCTCTTTAATATCATTGCTGGAATAGAAAAAAATTATTCTGGAAAAGTCATCAAAAACTTTGAAAATGTAGGATATATATTTCAAGAGGATAGACTCCTTCCTTGGGAGAGTGTAAAAGAAAATCTAAATATTATCCCAGGAGCTACAGAGGAAAAAATCCTTCATATCCTGAAACTTCTACATATCCCCCATAAAGTAGATCATTTGGTTAAGAACTTAAGTGGGGGAGAAAAACAAAGAGTTGCAATAGCCCGTGCTTTTTTATACGATACAGAGTTGATCCTTATGGATGAGTCTTTGAAATCTTTGGATTTTTCTTTAAAAATAAAATTAATTACTTTGATCACCTCTCTTTTGGAAAAATATTCTAAAACTCTCATCATGATAAGTCATGATATAGATGAAATTTTACTTATGGCAGATGAAGTAATTATACTTTCTAAGAAACCAACAGTCATAGAAGAAGTTCTTATTATAGATCTTCCAAAATCTAATCGGACCCTATCTTCTAAGGCATTAAAAATTTATAAAAATAAAATTTATGATACACTTCTTAAATAAGGGTTGTATCTAATATAATTAGGAGCGTGAAAACCATGCAAAACATATTAATATCATTGATCTTAGGAATCTTAATAGGTTGTTTATTTAAATTTTCCGATAAGATGAAAAAAATTAATGGTTCATCTCAACATTTAGGAATAGTTCTTTTATTGTTTGCCATTGGAGTTACGATTGGAATGAATAGATCTCTACTAGGAAACTTAAAAGAAATAGGCGGTATATCCCTTATCTTTGCCATCCTTACTTCGATTTTTAGTGTTGTACTGGTATTTGTTATGAGTAAACTAATTTTAAAAAGGAGGAATAATTAATGACACTATCTATAATAATTTCTGTACTAGGAGGGATTTTAGGAGGATATTTTTTTATCCCTGAATCTTTTACTTTATATATTGATCTCCTTATAAATTTAGCACTTTATTTTTTGATATTTTGTGTAGGGATAGATATAGGATTAAACAAACATATCTTTAAGGATCTGAAAAAACATAGTTTAATTATTTTAGTCGTTCCAACTTCTATAATTGCAGGAAGTTTAGTAGGAGGACTTCTCACTGGTTATATCTTTGATATGCCTAATAACTTAAGTTTAGCTATCGCCTCTGGTTTTGGTTGGTATAGTCTTTCTGGTATTATCCTCACACAATTAGAAAGTGCAGAGATAGGCACCATAGCCTTTTTAACCAATGTTTTTAGGGAATTAATCACTGTTGTTTCTATACCATTTATTGCAAAATATTTAAACGATTATACTACCATAGCTCCTGCAGGAGCTACTTCTATGGACTCTACACTTCCTATAATATCTAAGTACACCAACCCAGAAACTGTTGTGATAGCATTTATTAATGGAATTTTATTATCAGGATTAGTTCCTATCCTAGTTCCTTTTTTCTATTCTATCTAAACAGATATAAAAAACCTATAGACTAGACATTTTTTTCTAGTGTCTAGTCTATAGGTTACAATATAATTATTCTAAATTTTTTTATCCTTCTATTTTTTCAAATTTATCTTTATTTACTCCACATACTGGACAAATCCAATTTTCTGGAATATCTTCCCATTTTGTACCCTTTGGGATATTTGAATTTGGATGACCTACCTCTGGAATGTAAACATATCCACATACTGTACAAGCCCATTTTTCCATTTAACTCCTCCTTATCCTTATTTTTTTATTATAACTTTCTTTAATATTACCACCTAAATTATTTTTTTCCAAATTTCTAAAATTATTTTTAAAAAAATCATTTCAAGTTGATTACTTGAAATGATTTAAATATTTACAATATAATATTTTGTCCAAGATTTTTAATCTCAGCCTTTTTATAAATTAATTCAGAAACTGATAGATCAAATAATCCCATTCCTACAAACTTATAAAGTGTAGTTTCACCAGTAATTGTTGTGCCAGTTAATAAATTTGAGAACAATTTAATTTGATCTTTTTCTATCCAATTTTCCTTAAGGGGAGTTATAATATCTCCAGATTCTTCTCCTGCAAATTCTGTATCTACATAAACATTATCAACTAATTCAAATAATGATTGAGGATATTCTCTCATAGTAGGTTTATAAGAACCAAGACCTATAAAATGTTTTCCTTTAAGTAACTCTTTATCGTTTGGAATTACAGGTAAAGCAGATGGTGTTGCGGTGATAATAACCTCTGACTCTTTTACAAGTTCCTCTGAAGAATTTGCAACAATAATTTTTTTGTCAGGAAATTCTTTTTGAAGTTTTTCTGCAAAAATATTTATGTTTTTTGAATAAGTATCAAAGATTGTAACTTGATCAAAATCTCTTGCTTCACAGGCAAAGAGTACTTGATAAAAACCTTGTACTCCAGCTCCTATTAGACCTAACTTTTTTACATTTTTTGGTGTTGTATGACGTACCCCAACTCCACCTACAGCACCAGTTCTATATGCCGTTAAGTCAGCACCATTAATTAGTGCTAGGGGAGTTCCTGTTTCTACATCATTTAAAAGCATTAAACCTGTTATCACAGGTAGTTTCTTCTTTGGATTTTCTGGAAATATGGATAACATCTTTGTTCCAAATATACTTTCTTTAAAACAAGGCATGTATAAAAGTGTTTTGTCATCATTGTTGACATGTATTCTATCTGGCATAGAAAAACTATTTTTCTCATAGATATGAAAAGATTCCTCTATAGCATCCATCATTTCATTGAGTGATACAGCTTCTTTAATATTTTGTTCGTTAAGATATAGCATAAAATAAACCTCCGTAATTGTGTGTGTTATTTTTTTATCTAGCATAAACAATACTATTTGTAGTATATTCTATGAAATAATATATGTCAAGGAATTAGAGGAGGATTATTCTTTTCTCCTACCTCTCCTATAATCCCAAGGAGCTATAGGTTTAGATGATCTCCATAATCCTAATTTATTCTTAATTAATTTTACTTATAGTATTAAAATATATCATGATAAATCAAATAAATGAATAATTATATAGATTTAAGGATTACCTTTGAATTACTGTTATTTTAAGGTAAAATAAGGCTACTGACGCTACCCTTAAGGCTATTTCTGATACCATTAAGGCTACTTTTTAGCATTTTTGTTTTTTCGCCTCTCAATCCTAATAGTACCAAGGGATAGAAGGCTTTATCCTAGGGGGTAGATCTCTTCTAAGTGTATAAACACAAGGGGAAGTTTTTAAGTAGCCCTTAGAAAGGAAATATGAGAGAATTATTAGTAGTGTAAGAAAAAACTTTTAATAAAGTTTTAGTTTTAATGCAAGATCTGCATCTTTTTCTCCTACAAGACTATACCCTTCTTTTATAAACTTTTTTGCCTTATATCTATTATAAATATACGGAAACGATAGATTAAAGGTTATTACCTTGCCACTCTTAGATATTAAATTGATTTTCATTAAACCCTCCTTTTCAATATGTTTTATTTTTTACAAAATAGTTTCATTTGATTTCATTTTATTTCATTTGATTTTAAAAGTCAAGAAATTTTATTTTTTTTTATGAAAAATATGATATAATTACTTATAATAGATTATGTGTAGGAGGAATTTAAATGTTTGCCCAAGAAAGAAGGTTAGAGATACTAAAGATCCTTACAAATAAAACAAAGGTTAAAGTAAAGGAGTTAAGTCTTGACTTTAATGTTAGTGAAGTCTTAATACGAAAGGATTTGAAACTTTTGGAAGAAGAGGGGAAACTAGAGAGAACCCATGGAGGGGCTATCTTAAAAAAAAATATTCCTATAAATATTTCTCTAGATCATAGAAAAGTAGTCAATTTAGCAGGTAAAAAAAAGATAACCAATAAACTCTATAAAATTATAGAGGAGGGAGAGATTATATTTCTAGATTCATCTAGTACCAACCTTCTCCTAGCTAAAAAATTAGCTGAATCACCAAAAAAAATAACAGTTGTAACCAATATGTTGGACATCATGAGGTGTTTAGATGGAGTTGATAAGATTGAACTCATAGGTATAGGTGGTACATATCACAGTATTTTAGGAACTTTTTTAGGAGGACTTGCATTAGATGCTATCTATAAAATAAATACACAGAAACTTTTTTTAGGAGGAGCAGCAATAGATGTTCAAAAAGGTAATATTAGTATCTTTGATTCCAATGAAGTAACCTTAAAAAAAGCTATGATTCAAATGACCTCAAAAGTTTATTTTGTATGTGAAAAAGATAAATTTTATTCCTATGGAACCTATAACTTTGGAACTATAGCTGATTTAGATGCTATAGTTGTCGATGAACAAATAGAAAAACAATTTGAAGAAAAACTACGAGAAAATAATGTAGAAATTATTTAGTAGTTTTGGGAAACTGTGAGACTGTTACAAGTTTTGTTTAAAACATAAAAATAAGCAGATAGGATTAATTCCCTGTCTGCTTATTTTGATATCTATTCTATCTTTACTCCTTCTGTATCAAGGATATTTCTCCCCCATTTTTCCATAAGATCCAATATTTCTCCAAGGCCTTCTCCTTTTTCTGTTATTTTATATTCTACCCTAGGAGGAACTTCTGGATATACTTTCCTATCTATAAGTTTATTTTTTTCTAATTCTTTTAGGTGTTCAGACAATACCTTTTTACTTATCCCAGGAACTATCTTTTGTACTTCACTAAATCTTAATACTTCTTTACTAAGATGCCAAACAATGAGGGATCTCCATTTACCACCTAATATATCTATTGTTGTCTCTATAGGGCATTTATACTCTTTATTGTTCCATCTATACATAATTTCCCTCCTAATCTTTTATTATTTTTTTATATTCTACCATGTTCTAATAATTTTTCTTATATTTATTCAACTTTATTAATTTTTTCAAAATATTTTTTATACTCTAATATAATATTTTACCTAAAGGAAACCTTTAGGTAACCAGACTACTAAAAAGTGCCTTCTTCATAATTTTTTTTCTCTATGTTATTATTACCTTATCTTAAAAAAAGTAAAAAAATTATTAGTATTTAAATAGAAATTAGGAGGTAAAAAATGAGATATCCAAGAGCATTTTCACATATTGGAATTACAGTATCAGATTTAGATAAAGCAGTTAAGTTTTACGAAGAGGTTATGGGTTGGTATATTATTATGAAACCTAGTGAAGTAGTGGAAGAAAAAGAAACAGCAATAGGTCAAATGTGTATAGACGTCTTCGGTGAAGGATGGAAAACATTTAGAATAGCCCACCTTTCTACTGCTGATGGTATAGGAATTGAATTATTTGAATTTCCTAATAACACTAAACCACAAGCTGAGTTTAATCCTTTCCAAACTGGTGTCTTCCATTTTTCAGTAAAAGATCCAGATGTAGAAGGTTTGGCAGCTAAGATAGTAGAGTGTGGCGGAAAACAGAGGATGCCAATAAGAGAATATTATCCAGGAGATAAACCATACAGAATGGTTTATATGGAAGATCCTTTTGGAAATATTATTGAGATCTATTCTCATTCATATGAACTTCACTATGGTGCTGGTGCATACCAACACAAATTAAATAAATAAGATAAAAACCTTATTGACTGAATAATTTAAGTCGATAAGGTTTTTATCTTTTATTTGAAATCTTAATTATTTTTAATCAATTTTTCAGAACCATTTAAATCCAAAGTAGGAGTAATAAAAAATTTTTTTATCTGATTCGGTTCTTCTATTTGTGATAAAAGTAGATTCATACTATCTTTTCCCATCTTGTAAACATCTCTTTTAATACATGAAATATGTGTTTCTAAAATATTAAAATATTCTGGATCATCAAAACTAATTATAGATAACTTTCTTTTTATTTTTAGTTTCTTTAATTCTTTTAAAATCCCCAGAGTCATAAAGTTATTTGATGAAAAAACCGCAGTCATGAGAGAGTTTTTTTTCCAAACTGTTTCAATAAATTCAATCCCAGATTCAATTTTAAAATCTCCTTTAAAAACATATTTTTCGTTGATAGGAATAGAAAATTCTTTTAATGCTTTTAAATATCCCAAATATCTATCCTGTGCATTTTTAGTTTCAAAATTTCCTGTAATAATTCCAATCTCTTTATGTCCACTTTCTATCAAAGATTTAGTTGCTAAATATCCACCATAGATATCATCTAAAAATAACCCACTATAATTATAATTGAAAAGCTCTCTATCCACAAGGATAAAAGGAATTTTTCTATCTACTAACCTTTGAATATTTTCATTAGATTTAAAACTTGAAACTACACAGATAATACATCCTTTAACTCTTTGTTCAATCATAATATCTATAGCTTTACTCTCTTTTTCTATCTCACTGTTAGTATTATATAAAATAGTATTTAAATTTTTTGTATCATTTACTGAACTAATTCCTTTTATAATGCTAGCAAAAAATGGATTTTCAATATCAGGAATAATGACTCCTATAGTATTACTTTGTTTAGAAGACAGATTTCTAGCATTGACATTGGGTAAATAATCATTTTCTTTAATTATTTTTTCAATCTTTTCTCTAGTTTTTTTTCCAACAGCACCACTATTATTAATTACTCTCGATACAGTCATACTGGAAACACCAGCTATTTTTGCAATATCATTTATATTCATTAAATCCACCTCTTTAGTTATCGTTAACATTATTATAACACATATTAAAATATAATTTAATGATTTATTTTAGTTTTAAAAATACTATATACAAACATTTTTTTGTTTTTAATAAAAAAAAAATTGACTTTATAAAAATAATGTTATAGACTTCTAAAAAGAAATGTTATCGATAACAACTTTATTTTAAAGAGGTGATTTATAATTAAGGGAATTATTGCATGTGACTTAGGAGCATCAAGTGGAAGAATTTTTTTTTCAACTTTAGATAAAAAAAATTTATTAGTAAAGGAAATTCATAGATTTTCAAACGAACCGTATGAAAAATCTAAAAAATTATATTGGAACATTGAAAATATTATTAGTGAGATAGAAATTGGAATAAAAAAAATTGTAGAAAATAATTTTGAAATAATTAGTATAGGATTTGATAGTTGGGGTGTTGATTATGCCTGGCTCGATAAAGATGGTGAGATATTAGAAGACCCAAGTTGCTATAGAGACAGTAAAGACAAATGGAAAGATTTAGAAAAAAAAATATCAAAATTTGAGATCTTTCAAGAATCTGGAGTAAATTTCTTTGATTTTAATTCGATCTATAGGATAAATAAAGATGAAGCCCAAGAAAGAGATACACTATTATTCTTTCCAAATTTAATTGGATATCTTTTTACAAAAATAAAGAATATAGAATATTCAATAGCTACAACTTCTGGACTGATCAACCAAAATAAAAAGAATTATTCAAAACAGATACAAAAAAAGATCTCTTTACTAGATAAAGAGTTGCCTAAATTAGTTTCAGCTGGAACAAAGTTAGGCGAGATAACAGACGAAAAAATGAAAAAATATAAAAGCAACAGATTTTCTGTTATAAATGTAAATTGCCACGATACAGCCTCTGCAATTTATAGTATAGAAAATAAAGATCCAAAAACATGTTTTTTAATCTTAGGAACATGGTCTATAGTTGGAGTAGTTGGAAAAAAACCTGTTTTAGATCAATATTCTTTCAACTTAGGAATAACAAATGAAGGAATTTTTGAGAAGAAAGTACGGATTCAAAATTTGATTCCAGGGATGTGGATCTTACAGAGATTAAAAAAAGATTTTAAAGAAAAAAATAAAAATTATACTTATCTTGAGATGAATAAGATGGCTAAGGAGAGTAATGAAAATCAAATAATTGATCTAGAAGATAAAACTTTAGTCTATCCTCAAAATATGAAAAAAGCTATCGAAGATTTAATTCCTAAATATAAATATACAGATGGAGATCTTCTCAGAATTGCTTATAACAGTATAGTAGATAAAATAAAAAAATCAGTAAAAAATATTGAGAAAATAACAAATCAAAAATTAGAAAATATAGTAGCTATAGGTGGGGGAATACAAGATATATACTTAATCGAAAGATTATCTTCTGAATTGGGACTAAATTTAGAAAAAGGATATGTAGAAGCTTCAGTAGTTGGAAATATAAAATGTCAATATATAGCAAATAATTTGATCTCAGAAAAAGACTGGAAAAATCTTAATATAATATTTAAATAGTGGAGGGAAAAGATGAGTAAAAGATTAAATAGTAAATTACCAAAAATAGGAATAAGACCAACAATAGATGGAAGACAAGGGGGAGTAAGAGAATCTTTAGAAAATCAAGTAATGGAGATGGCAACTAAAATATCTAAATTTATTTCTGAAAACTTAAGACATCCATCAGGAGAAAAAATTCAGTGTGTTATCTCTGATTCAACAATTGGAGGAGTAGCAGAAGCAGCTAGATGTGAGGAAAAATTTAAATTAGAAAATGTTGGATTATCTATAACAGTAACATCTTGTTGGTGTTATGGTACTGAAACTATTGATATGACAGTAGGAATTCCTAAAGCAATATTAGGGTTTAATGGTTCTTCTAGACCAGGAGCAGTATATTTAGCAGCAGCAGCAGCAGGACATGATCAAATGGGGGATCCTATATTTTCAATCTATGGTAAAGATGTTCAAGATAATGTATCAGATAATATCCCTGAAGATGTAAAAGAAAAATTAATTACATTTGTAAAATCAGGATTAGCAGTAGCAACAATGAAAGGGAAATCATATTTATCAATTGGAAGTGTTTCTATGGGAATCGCTGGTTCAGTTATAGATCCAAACTTCTTTTCAGATTATTTAGGAATAAGAAATGAATATGTAGATATGACTGAAATAAAAAGAAGATTAGAATTTAATATATTCGATCCAAAAGAATTTGATAAAGCAATAAAGTGGACAAAGGAAAATTGTAAAGAAGGTATTGATATAAATAAAAAAGAACTTAAACATACAGATGAAGAAAAGGAAAAAGAGTGGGAGATCGTTGTTAAGATGACTTTAATTATTAGAGATTTAATGATTGGTAATCCAGAATTAGAAAAATTAGGATTTAAAGAGGAATCTATGGGCCATCATGCTATAGCAAGTGGTTTCCAAGGTCAAAGACATTGGACAGATTTTATGCCTAATGGAGATTTTTCAGAAGCAATATTAAACTCATCTTTTGATTGGAATGGAGTAAGAGAAGCCTTTATCGTTGCAACAGAAAATGATTCTTTAAATGGTGTCTCTATGTTATTTGGTCATTTATTGACAGGAAAAGCACAAATATTTTCTGACGTAAGAACATTTTGGTCTCCTGAATCAATTGAAAGGGTAACTGGAAAAAAAGTAACTGGAAAAGCAGCTAAACATGGGATGATCCATCTAATCAACTCAGGATCAACAACATTAGATGGAACTGGAGAGATGGAAAAAAATGGAAAGCCAGTAATGAAAGAATTTTGGAATATAGAAGATAAAGATGTAAAAGCTTGCCTAGAAGCAACAGATTGGTGTTCAGCAAACTTAGAATATTTTAGAGGAGGAGGATTCTCATCCCATTTTTTAACAAAGGGAGAGATGCCAGTAACAATGTCTAGAATAAATTTAGTAAAAGGATTAGGTCCTATATTACAAATAGCAGAAGGATATGTAGTTGACGTCGATAAAGAAATTCATGATAAATTAGATAATCGTACAGATCCAACTTGGCCAACAACATGGTTTGTTCCAAATATTACAGGAAAGGGAGCTTTCAAAGATGTTTATTCTGTAATGGATAATTGGGGAGCAAATCATGGAGCTATATCCCATGGACATATTGGAAAAGATCTTATAACATTAGCCTCAATGTTAAGAATCCCAGTAGCAATGCACAATGTTGAAGATGAAAAAATGTTTAGACCAAAAGCATGGGGAGCATATGGAAAAAATGATTTAGAAGGAGCGGATTTTAGAGCTTGTAATACTTATGGTCCATTATATGGTAAAGTAAAAAGATAGGAGGTAAAAATGTTAAAAAATATACCAACTAATATCAGTCCAGAATTATTAAAAATATTATGTGAAATGGGACATAGTGATGAACTTGTTATTGCCGACGGAAATTTTCCATCGGCATCAATGGGAGAAAAAGTATTGAGATATGATTCTAGTGATATCCCAGAATTATTAAAATCTATACTAAAGTTATATCCTTTAGATCAATATGTTGATAGACCGGTTGGACTGATGGAATGTCCAGAGAAAGAACCCTCAATTTGGAAAAAATATAAAAAAATAATTGAAGAAGAGGAAGATAAAAATGTTAAAGTAGAACTTATTGAAAGATTTGAATTTTATGAAAGATCAAAAAAAGCATATGCAATAATTGCTACAAAAGAAAAAGCTTTATATGCAAACATTATTTTAAAAAAAGGTATTATTTAAATAGACTAACTATATGAAGTCAAGTAAAAATAATAGATTTTTTTTTAGTCCAGTTTTTTAAAAAATGGCATTACAAAAAAAGGTGCTGAGATTTTAAATTTTTTAAAAATTAGTTGCAGATGAATTCT
>Ga0316197_10000328_pt1 | contig 33705 bp, 31 predicted proteins | sample OudBiesiAoxic_MG_FD_204939 | JGI IMG/M metagenome (GOLD analysis project Ga0316197, IMG submission 204939) | Coastal sediment microbial communities from Oude Bieten Haven, Netherlands - site A oxic | ecosystem: Environmental > Aquatic > Marine > Coastal > Sediment | place: Netherlands... | reverse complement strand
TAGAGCGACCGAGTTCTGGGAGGCGGCCACGAACTCGGCGAACGCGCCGGCATGCTCGCCGTACACTTCGTCGCCGGGCTGAAGGTCCGATACCTCGCTGCCCACGGCCTCGACCACGCCGGCGAAGTCCAGTCCCGGGATACCGTTCTTCGGCTTGAGCATGCCCGTGATGCCCATGATCCGGGGATCGCCACGCATCGTGTGCCAGTCCCACGCACCGACCGACGCGGCACGGACGCGCACCAGCACCTCGTCGTGCTTGATCGTCGGCGTGTCGACCTCGGTGTACTCGAGCACCTCGGGTCCGCCGTGCCCATGCTGGACAATTGCTCTCACGACGTTCTCCCGTCTCGAAGCCGGTTCGATGCTGGCAGGCACGGCACTCGGTATGCGCCACGCCTGCTCTCGAAGCGTAGGTCCTGATGGTGCCCTCCGAGGTGAGAATCGTGGAGGGCGAATGGCGGCCGACTATCCGATGTCGTGGGTCAGCGTCCCGACGGCGAGGGCTGCTTCGCGGAGACGGCCCGAAGAGAGGTGCTCGCGTTCGACCGCCTCCAGGACGGCATCTACGAGGTCCGGTAGTTGCGGCGTGCCTGCGACGAGGAGCCAGTCGACGCCAGCGACCAAGGCCTCGACCGCGGTCTCCTCGAGCGAGCGACCTCGAAGGATCCCAGGCGCATCGAGGTCATCGCTGAGCACGACCCCGCCGAATCCCAAGTCGGTCCTGAGATAGTGAACGGTGTCGGCCGACCGCGACGATGCATGGTCCGGATCGAATGCCGGTACGAGCGTTGGTCCCATCATGACGACCTTGACGCCGGCGTCGATCACGTCCGAAAACGCTTTGAGGCTCGGCTCCAAGTCGCTGCGTGTGACCTCTGCCACGGACGCCGCGTCGACGGCAGGATCAAGGGGTACAGCCGGATGGCCTGGGAAGTGCTTCGCCGTTGCTGCCATCTGCCCCGACGACTGCAGGCCGTAGACAAATGCGGTCGAGATCCGGCTGACCGCCGCGGCATCCGACGAGACGGTCCTGGAACTGAGCCAGGGATTCGGCCCCGTTACGACGTCCACAATCGGCGACAGCACGACGTTGATCCCGAGGTTCGAGCACTCATCGGCCAGTCCAGACGCAGCAGATTTGATGCTCCAGGAGTCGGCGACGTGGGCCTCCGCCGGTGACGGAAGCGGTGTTGCCAAGCCGTGGAGGCGCTGGATTCCGCCCAGTTCTTGATCGATGGCGATGAGAGCCTTTCCGCCGGCGCGGTTCCGGATCTCACTCGTGATCTCCGAGAACCACGCAGCGGTCTCGGCTGCCTGCCGGTCTGGCGACATCTCCCTGGCGAGGTACTCGGCGCGAGACTCGCCGAGGAGCACCGACGTACCACCGGCCGCAAGGTGCTCGCCGATGTGGGTCGGAAGGGATTCGCTGTCGATCGCGGGGAGAAACACCGCGTGCGCATCACGGATCAGCTGTTCATGTTCCTGCATGTCCACCTCCTGACAGTCCCATGGAAGGAAGATACTCGTGCCCCGGTGTCACAGGCCGAATTCGCCCCTCTGCCGGGCGGTCGATTTCTGTGATTTCTTTGGTTTCTGGGTTGTGGGCCCGTTTTGTGTCACACGCGGTTGATATGTTGTCTGCATGTTGTGGTCTTCTTGGTCGTCGGATGAGATGGATGCCGAGTTCCGTGCGCATGAGGCGGAGATTGCTGTGTTGCGCAAGAAGCAGGCGGTGATTGTCAACGAGTTTGAGAAGGCGGGTGCGGCGGCGGGGGTGGGGTGTCGTTCGACGGTGGAGTATGTGTCGGGCCGGTTTGATGTGTCGCGTACGGTGGCGTCTGATCTGGTGTTTGCGGCTGGCCGGTTTGGGCGGCATCGTTGGATCGAGGGGTCGTTGCTTGCGGGTGAGGTCGGGTTTGATCGGGCGGTGGCGATGCTGCGTCTGGTTGATGCGGGTGCGGACCGCTGCACGGTTGAAGCGTCTTCGGCCCTTGATCTGGCGGGTGTTGGCCGGTTGGCGGCGGCGCAACGCAGGGTGTCGCGTTGTGATGAGCGGTCGGTGTGTGTGGATCGGTTTGTGTCGATCCAGCCGACGCTCGATGAGTCGTCGTGGCGTCTGTCGGGTCTGCTCCCCGCTGTCGATGGTCGGGTTGTGGAGCGTGCCCTGGTGTCGCGTGGTGATGAGATGCGTCTAGTGGCGGGTGGCGGGGTGTGCACCCGGGGGCAGCGTCAGGCTGATGGTCTGGTTGCGATGGCGATGGATTCCCTCGACCGTACCAGGGACAGCGAGACGTCTCGGGCTGGTTCTTCGGTGTCGGTGTTGGTGGATCTCGATGCCGCAGCCGGGTCGGGTGGCGAACACGGTGCTGCGCTCGAGTACGGGCCTCGGGTTGGCCCTGGCGTGTTGGGCGAGTTGTTGTGTACCGGGTCGGTGCAGATCGTTGGATTGTCGCGGGGTCGTCCGGTGGTGGCGTCGGCGGCGTCTCGGGCGATCCCTGCTGCGATACGCCGGTTTGTGGCACATCGTGATGGCGGGTGTGTGGCTGATGGCTGCACGTCGCGGTATCGGCTCGAGCCGCATCATGTCACACGGTATGCCGATGGTGGGACGCATGACCCGGACGATGTGGAGACGTACTGTTGGTTCCATCACCATGTCGCGATCCACCAGTTGGGGTCCCGGATCGACCCGGACTCGCCGCCGAAGCGGCGACGCCTCATCCGCTCGGCCACCAACACCGACCCACCCCACCCACACTGACCGGCCGAGACCGGCCCAATTCCGTCTATCGAACGCTCACTCCGGTGCTGACGAGATCGGCGATCGCTCGTGCCCCGTCACCGGGGGAGAGGTTGACCGGCCGAATCCCATCCGCCAGAACCGTCGCAGCGAATCCCAATCGTGCCGCGTCGAGCGCAGTCTCCTTCACGCAGTAGTCCGTCGCGAGGCCGACCACGACGGCCTCGGTGACTCCGGCGTCATTCAGCAGTGCATCGAGGCCCGTGGGCATCTCACGTCCGGTCTCAGGGTCGCGAACGGTGAATCCTGAGTAGCCGTCTTCACCGCCGGTGCCCTTCCTGACTTCGAGACCTTCGACGACGAGGTCCGGATGGAACTCAGATCCCCAGGTGTCGCCGACACAATGCACCGGCCAGATGCCACCGTCCTTGGCGAAGTGCGGCGTCGTCTCCGGGTGCCAGTCACGCGTGTACGCCACGATCGCCCCGGCGCCGATGGCCGTTCGAATCTGCTCATTGATGAACGGTATGGAGGCAGCGCCACCCGCAACGGAGAGCGACCCTGCGGGGTCGACGAAGTCGTTTTGCACGTCGACGACGATGAGTGCGGTGCTCGCTGAGTATTCCATTCCGGCATCGTATCGTGCCGTGTCGGCTGACCGCTCCCAAGCCGGTACGGCGGGCCGCTGCGACCGTGCCGGGATGAGGTTCCAGTGCATCTGAGGAGCGTCCGAGGCTCGGTTCTCGCGCTGCCGGAGTACCCTCGCTGGATGTCGACCCTTCTGTACCAAGGCCTTGTGGACGACGCTCGCGTGGCGTTTGTCGCGGCTGATCGCGACGGCACGGCGGCGCTGAACGCATTGGTTCTTGGAGGCATGATGGTGATTGCGTCTTCGGTCACGCTTGTGGGAGCGGGAGGCTTCACCGGTGTTCTGCTGTGGGCGCTGGTGTGGTTCGCGGTCTTTGGCGCAGTCGCCCTCTGGCTCTCACCGCACCTGAGGAGGGCACGCGAGCACCGCGTCGCGAGCATGGTTGCGCACCGCGCCGTCCTGGAGACCTCACGGCAGCTGGCTGTCGAGGTACTTCTTGCCGAGACGACGTCGGACGACGAGCGCCGAGCGGCGGCAGCATTGCTCGTCGGCGACGGCTCGCTGGCTACGGAACCGACCGACTAGGCACCTCGGTCACAGGTGGTGCCAGCGGGTATGCGTCACTGGATGTGCCGAGGAGACCAGGGTCAGCGCCGCTACGCGTCCGCCTGGTCGAGCGCGTCGGCCAGTGTGGTCCATGGGAGATCAGCGCACTTGATCCGCACCGGGAACTTCCGAACGCCTTGCAGGGCTTCGAGATCTCCGAGGACGGCGCCGGGACGTTCGGGGTCGAGGGGATCCTCGCCTTCGGTGATTCCCATCATCAGCTTGAACGTCGACGAGAGGGCGCGAGCGTCGTCGATTGTCGTGCCAACGATGGCCTCGGTCATCATCGAGCCGGAGGCTTGGGAGATCGAGCACCCCTGTCCCTGGATTGCTACATCCAGGATCACGCCGTCCTCGATCTGCAGGTCGATCGAGAATTCATCGCCACACGACGGGTTCAGCCCTTCGGCATGGACGTGTGGTCCGGACAACGAACCCCGCCGTCTCGGGTTGCGGTAGTGGTCGAGGATGACCTGGCGGTAGAGCTCATCGAGGGATGCCATGCGGGGCAGACGATACCGTCGAGCGCGCGCTGTTCAGGCGGTCAGGCCAAACACTGTGCGAGCCTCCATGAGCCCCTGTACGAGTCGGTCGACCTCGTCGGTGGTGTTGTAGAGATAGAACGATGCACGGGCGGTCGCCGGCACCTGCAGGTGTCGGGTGAGGGGCTTGGCGCAATGGTGGCCAGCGCGAACCTCGATCCCGAACTGGTCGAGGATCGTCGCGATGTCGTGTGCATGGATGTCCGCAAGGGAGAAGCTGACGGCTCCTCCCCGGTTCGCCGGATCGCTCGGACCGTAGACCTTGAGATCCGGGACTTCGTCGAGGCGCTTCAGGGCGTATGCGACGATCGCACGCTCGTGGTCGCGCACGGTCTCCATGCCGACGGCCTGCAGGTAGTCGACGGCCGCTCCGAGTCCGATGGCCTGGGCGATCGGGGGCGTGCCGGCTTCGAACTTCTGGGGGATCGGCGCCCAGCGGGATTCGTAGAGACCGACGTCGGCGATCATCTCGCCTCCACCCTCGGTCGGTTCCATCTCCTCGAGGCGCTCTCGCTTCCCCCACATGCCGCCAATCCCGGTCGGCCCCAGCATCTTGTGCCCGGAGAAGACGAGGAAGTCAGCGTCGATCTCCTGAACGTCGGTGGGGGCGTGAGGCACGAGCTGGGCTCCGTCGACCACGACGAGCGCACCGACCGACCGTGCCGCCTCGACCAGGGCTTTGACGGGGCCGATCGTTCCTGTCACGTTCGACATGCCGGAGAAGGCGACGACCTTCACCCGCTCGTCGATGAGGTCGTCGAGACCGGTGAGATCCACCTCGTACTGCTCGTCGAGCGTGAGGTAGACAAGCTCGATGCCGGTGTGACGGGCAACGAGCTGCCACGGAACAACGTTCGCATGGTGTTCCATCACCGTCAGGACGACACGATCGCCCTCCTTGAGATGATTGAGGCCCCATCCGTATGCGATGTGGTTGAGCGCGGTCGTCGCTCCGCGTGAGAAGACAATCTCGTCCGGGGATGCGGCGTTGAGGAACGATGCGACCTTCGAGCGGGCTCCCTCGTAGGCATCGGTCGCCTCCGCCGACAGCGTGTGAGCACCGCGATGGACGTTGGCGTTGATCGTTCGGTAGTACGTATCAACCGCGTCGATGACCTGCACCGGCTTCTGGGTCGTGGCCGCCGAATCGAGATAGACGAGCGGCCACCCGTTGACTTCGCGATCCAGGATCGGGAAGTCGTCGCGAAGGTGGCGCAGATCGATCAAGTCGTCGCGGCTTCGTTCCGGTAGCTGTCGTAGCCGGCGTCCTCGATCTGATCGGCCAGATCGGGTCCGCCCGAAGCGACGATCTTGCCGTCGAGGAACACGTGGACGACGTCCGGAGTGATGTAGTCCAGCATCCGCTGGTAGTGCGTGATGATGACAAAGCCGCGATCGTCGTTTCGAAGGCGCCCGACTCCGTCGGCAACGATCTTCAGAGCATCGATGTCGAGACCTGAGTCGGTCTCGTCGAGAACCGCTAGATCGGGTTCGAGGACCGCCATCTGGAGGACTTCATTGCGCTTGCGTTCGCCACCAGAGAAGCCCTCATTGAGATAGCGATCAGCAAAGGCAGGGTCCATGTCGAGCTCGCGCATTGCGTCGACGACCTTGAGTCGCAGCTCGAGGAGGGTGTAGTCGACGCCGGTCCGACTCGAGAGGGCGGTCCTCAGGAAATTGACGACCGATACGCCGGGAATCTCCTCGGGATACTGGAAGCCGAGGAACATCCCGGCGCGACCGCGCACGTCCGGGGTCGCCTCGGTGATGTCCTCACCTTTGTACGTGATCGTGCCCTCAGTCACCGTGTAGACGGGGTTGCCGAGGAGGATATTCGCAAGGGTCGATTTACCCGATCCATTGGGGCCCATGACGGCGTGTGTCTCTCCGGCTTCGACCGTGAGATTGACTCCCTTGAGGATCTCAGTGCCGGCAACGGACGCATGAAGATTGTCGATGACGAGAAGTTCTGGCATGAGGTCGAGAATAGGGAGATACGGTCCCGTATCTCCCCGGTTCACACCGTCGGTTCGCGGTAGTTTCGCTCGCCCGCCTCGATCGGCATCGCGATGGAGTTTCCGGGCGGCGGGAGCGGGCACGAGTACTCCTCGTCGTACGCGCAGTAGGGGTTCACGGCGCGGTTGAAGTCGACGGTCGCGGTCCCGTCATCGTGAAGGTCAACCGCCACATACCGACCACCGCCATACGTGCTCTGGCCGTTCGTTGCATCACCGAACGGGAGGAACGTGCCCCCGTCACCGTCGTCGAGAACCGTCAGGTCGTAGTCATGTCCGCCCACGGCGATTCGGATGCTTCCGACACACCGATATCCGCTCGCCAGACCGCTGGACGAGGGAACCGAGACGGTGGCGACTGAAGGAGCGAATGCGCCGCTGAATGCAAGACGGCCGTCCGGGTCGAAGTAGTCAGCACCCTCGTACGCGGATCGGATCTCCTCGGGGATCGGCGACGCATAGTGTTCGCAGAGGAACGAATCCCGTTCGATCCTCTCAGCCAGGAGTGCCTCGTGGTCGTATGCGGTGGTGTCCATGGGTCTAGGAACCGAGAATGTCGAACGTCGTCGCGAGCGAGACCGTGTCGACATCGGCCAGGTCGCGGTACTCCTGCACGTAGTAGCGGCTCACGCCGAGTCCCTCGAGCGCTGCGACCCCCGCCCGGGCATCGGCCGGTGTGCCGTGCGGGATGTTGCGCTCCGCGAGGAACGTCTCGTATTCGCCGGCCGACTGGTCGCGACGGGCACCGCGCTCGTCGAGCATGGCCCGGTAGGACGCCTGATCGGGGGCGACGACCGCAGGACCGACGAAGCTGACCTTCACTGCGTCCGGCGAACGGCCGGCTTCGATGGCAGCAGCGCGCATGACGTCGAGGCGCTGGCCAAGGGTCTCCGCGTCGGTGACGAACATGTTGTACTCGTCGGCGAAGCGCCCTGCGTAGGTCGGTGTCTTTCTGGGGCCGCCGCCGCCGACCACGATCGGAACGTTGATCGGTCGGGGAAGGACCTCGACGGGGTCGAGCCGGTAGTACTCGCCCGAGAAACCCTGGTCCGAGCCGAACGCAGCACGAAGATACGACAACGTCTCGAAGAGTCGATCGAACCGCTCGCCGAGCGGTGGCAGGTCGAGCCCGAAGACATCGTGTTCGGACCGCATCCACCCCGTGCCGACGCCGAGCGCAAACCGCCCACCGGACATCTCGTCCAGGGTTGTCGCGGTCTTGGCGATCACCGCCGGGTGGCGGAACGTGAGCGGCGTGACGAGGACGACGAGCTGGATCGCGTCCGTCGTCTCCGCGAGTCCTCCATAGGTGGTCAACGCATCCGTGGCAGGAGCCGACCGCTCCTGGTCGAGGAAGTGGTCGGATCGAGCGAATGCGTCGAGGCCGATGCCCTCGGCCCACTGAGCGAGATCACGCAATCGGGTGTACGAACCCCCAACCTGGGGCTCGACCATCAATCCGAATTCCACGGCCGCTCCTCGCTATTTGAGATCGTTCATGATCAATTCGATGTTCTCGACCGGCGTCGATCCTGCGACCCGGACGGCAACCGTCCCGTCGCTGTTGACGAATACCCAGAAGGGGAAGCCTCCCGCTCCGTACGCGTCGTGCACCGTGTTGTTGGAATCGTCCCGGATCACCGGCACGGTCCAACCTTCGCGGTCGAGCCATTCGGACGGCGGGTAGTTGTCCTGCGTCGAGTTCATGGCGGTCGCGATCGAGTACATGTCGACGCCGTCGACACCGCCACCGGAGTCGAGCCACTCCTGCACCGCGGGGACTTCGCGCTGGCAATGAGAGCACCAGTGGGCAAGGAGGACGATGGCCTTCGCGCGTCCGTCGTTCTCGATGCGGACCTCGTTGCCTTCGAAGTCCTCGCCGATGACGGTCGGTGCCGTTTCTCCTGTTGCCGTCTCGTCAACCGTCGCATCGAACGGCATTGGCGTGAGCTGTCCGCTCACCTGCGGTTCGCCATACTCGTTGCCGGGTTCCTCGTCGCCGAAGACGCCGGCGACGACGGCGACAAGCAGCAGCACAACGATGACGGCGGCAATGATGCCGACGATCTTGAGCGGTTGTGCGCCGCCCGAACTCGACGATTGATTCTTGGTGGACGCTGCCATGGGTGGACTCCTCTTAGGCGTCGGACGATGATGTCTGGCGTGTGGGGCTATTGAAACGATCGATCCACAGCAGGGCCAGGATGAGCAGGAAGCTGCTCAATGCCATGTACGGGATGGTCACGAATCCGAACTCGGTGAAGTAGGCCGCCGTGCAGGGGACGCCGGTGGAGCAGGATGACCCGCTGAGGTCGGGGAACACCTGAATCAGTCGGTGGTAGGCGGCGATCACGGCACCGATCGAGGCGAGCGTTGCGGCATAGATGCGAATGCCATGGTCCTGGCGCCACGCCGCGATGCCGAGCAGCACCACGAGCGGGTACATCGCGATCCGCTGGTACCAGCAGAACGTGCACGGGATCAGATGAACGACTTCTGACAGGTACAAGCTCCCGACCGTTGCGGTGGCTGCAACGACGAACGCAAGCCACAGTTCGAGGCCCCGAACGGCTTCGAACATGCGGTCCCTGAACTCGGCTCCGCCGGATCCGAAGCGCCCTGAGATCGCGGCAGCGACGATCCCGATCGTGGCAGCGTTCGCCGCGAAGGCGAGGAGGGCGAAGAACAGCCGCATCGTTTGGAAATCCATGGTCGTGGAAGGTACCAGGCGGCGGCTGCTTGGGAGACGGTTTGTCGGTAGCCTGCCGACATGGGTCCACTCCTGCTCGTGATCGCTCTCGTCCTGGTGCTCGTTGTGTTCGGCGCCGGGATGCTGATCCAGGAGCACGGGCGCCGTGTCGATGACGGCGTCGCCGTGTACGGGGTTGACGATGCCGTGATCTACATCTGGGAGCGACTGCCGGAGGGCATGGTGCCGTCGGTCGACCAGGACGACATTCGGCGCATCCTCGAGTGGGAGATGCTGTATCTCCAACAACCCACCAAACGGCACGGTCCGGCGGTGGTGGGTGGAGTCGATGCGGCGGAATTCGTGCAGGAGCGTGCCTACGCAGGCGGCCACCCGTACGAGCCCGAAGCGATCTTCGCGGTCCTCGACCTGCAAGCCGACTACCTGCGGGCGATCGGCGCTGTCGGTTCACCGGTTGATCCAGAGTCCTAGTCTGGGCCGTTGCATACAATTCGGTCATGCACCAGTTCAGGCTGTTCGCCGTTGCGCTTGCCGTTCTCACCGTCGCGCTGATCGCCACCGCCTGCGATAGCCCCTCGGACGAGGCCACGACCACGACCGTCGATGCCTCCGGCGTTGTGTTCGGCCGAGGGACGATTCCTGAGACCGTTCCGGATTCGTTCCCTGTGCCCGACCAGACACGAGTTGGTGCCACGCTCATCGATTCGAACCGCAGCCTCACCGAGATGATCCTCACGTTCCCCGCGAACGTCGATGCGGTCGTCGACTACTACGAGGAGAACCTGCCGGCGAGGGGCTACGAGATCACCACATCCGAAGGGACCGACGCCGATTGGCTGATCGAGTTCAACGGCGACGGTACTGACGGAGTGCTCAGGGTGAAGACCGGCGGAAGTGGCGTTGCGGCGGCGACCGTGCAACTCACCGAGGTCTGAACCGACTATCGTCGGCTCATGGGTCGACTACGCCGGTTCGAGCACAACCGTTTCGTCGGAACGCGTGATGACATGATCGTCTACGACTGCGACGACAACGCCGAATTCGCTGCGCTCGAGTCCCGCATGGAAGACCGCGACCTCGTCGGAGCCCGGCTGCTGCAGGCGTTCGGCCCTGACACGGTTGCCGAGGCCGCGAACCGGGGATTCAGGTCCCGTTGACCGACTTCATCGACTTTCATGTCCATCCCCCGGTCGAGGCGCTCCTGACGGGGCCGATTGCGCCCTACCTCGGGCCGCTCAGTGGCCGAACCGGCACCGATCTCGCGACCCTCACCACCGACGAGGTGGCCGACACCTACCGCGAACGACGCGGCAAGGCGGTCCTACTCGGGTGGGACACCGAGACCATCACCAAGCGGCGTCCGTTCTCGAGCGAGGATGTTGCCGAGATGGTGGCGGCACATCCCGACGTTTTCTACGGATTCGGGTCCATCGATCCCGCCCGCGGTGCCCGGGCCGTTGCCGGCGTGCATTCCGCCGCACGGCTCGGCCTGTCCGGCCTCGCCTTCCATCCCGTTGGACAGGGGTTCGATCCGGCATCTCGCGCAGCGTTCGCAATCTACGAGACCGCGTCCGAGCACGGCCTGGTCTGTCTCTTCCACACCGGCTCTTCCCGACTGGGTGCCGGCATGCCGGGCGGATCAGGACTCCTCCTCTCACACGGTGATCCACGCTCGGTCGACGAAGTTGCTGCTGCCTTCCCTGAACTCCAGATCGTGATCGCGCATCTCGGTCGGCTGTGGAGGGACGAGGCCGTCGCCGTAGCTGCTCACAAGCCCAACGTCTGGCTGAACATGGTCGGGGAGGACGCTGCGGCGTTCGCAGCCGATGCTGCTCAACTGGACGAAGAGCGATGCCTCTTCGGCAGCGACTGGTGTTTTGCGTCGCTCGACGACGCTCTCGCAGGCTGGAAGCCCGGATCGATCGACGAAGCGACCCGGCAGCGCGTGCTCCTCGGCAATGCAACCCGATTGCTCGAATCGGGCACCGACTGAGCAGCGGTGATCGGTCCTAGACGCGAGCGAACCACACGGCAGCGGCGATCAGGATGGCCATGCCGGCGATGAGCGACGCGAGGATGAGGTAGCGGGTCTGCACGGTGGTGCGATCGTAATGACGTCGAGACAACAATCTCGGGGCGGCTAGTCTCGGAGAGGGTTGAACTGGAGGAATCGGTGCACGACGTCGTCATCATTGGTGGGGGTCCCGGCGGCTACGCGTCGGCGCTCTACGCACACAACTTCGGTCTCTCGGTTGCCCTCGTCGAGAAGGAGCGTGTCGGCGGTACGTGCCTGATCCGGGGGTGTATCCCCGCAAAGGCATGGCTCGAGACGGCATCGGTGTACCAGGCCGTTGAGCACGCCAACGACTTCGGTGTGCAGTCAGCAGAACCGTCCTTGGACTGGCAGGCAGCCCTCGCCCGAAAGAACCAGATCGTCGACGGTCTCGTGACTGGCCTCTCCGGTCTGCTCAAGACTCGCGGCGTCGATGTTCACGACGGCGTCGGTCAGGTCGTTGCGGGCGGCGTCGAGGTGACGGCCGCAGACGGATCGAAGACGATGCTCCCCACGCCGGCCACGATTGTGGCCACGGGATCGGTTCCGAGATCGATTCCCGGATACGACATCGACGGAGAGCGGATCGTCACGAGCGACCAAGCCCTCGACTGGCAGCAGCAACCCCGACGGGTCGCGGTGATCGGCGCTGGCGCCATCGGAGCCGAGTTCGCCTCGATGCTGGCCGATGTCGGCAGCGAGGTCCATCTCTTCGAAGCACTCGATCAGATCATTCCCGGCATGGAACCCGATGCGGCCAAGGCACTCGGCAGAAGCTTCCGCAAGAAGGGGATCAAGGTCAAGACCGGCGTTCAGGTCGGTGCCCCGACCGTGACCGCATCCGGAATAGCGGTGCCGGCAGGCGGTGAGACGGTTGAAGTCGACGTCGTGCTCGTCGCGGTGGGCCGAGCACCGGTGACAGACGGCGTCGGACTGGAATCAGCCGGTATCGCAACCGAGCGGGGTTTCGTCCCGGTGAACCTCGACACCATGCAGACCGCGGTGCCGAACATCTACGCGGTCGGGGACATCGTTGCCGGCACGCCACAACTGGCTCATGTTGCCTTCGCTGAAGCGATCGCGGCAATCACCCATATCGCCACCGGGGCCAGCGCCGCGGTGGACTACCGCGCCATCCCGATGATCGTCTATACCCACCCGGAGGCCGCATCAGTCGGCCTCACTGAGGCGGAAGCGATCTCCAAGGGCTACGACGTCAATGTGACGAGCCACGGCATGCGCGGGGTCGGTCGAGCGATCATCCACGGCGAGACCGGCGGAATGGTCAAGATCGTCGCGGAGAAGGATGGGCCGATCCTCGGCGCCACCGTGGTCGACCCGATCGCCGGCGAGATCATCCACGAATTGATGTATGCGGTCGGGTGGGAAGCGCTCCCCGAGGAAGCCGCAGCCTTCATCCACGCCCACCCGACGATTTCAGAAGGCATCGGCGAGACATTGCTCGCCGCTGCCGGCCGACCACTCCATTGACGATATCCACGAGGCTTCGGAGACGAAGGAGCACAATCGCATGTCCGTGACCGTGACGATGCCGCAACTCGGCGAAACCGTAACCGAAGGAACCATCCTGAGTTGGGCGAAGCAGGTTGGCGACTCCGTCGTCGAAGACGAGGTCCTCGTCGAGATTTCGACCGACAAAGTCGACACCGAGATGCCGTCGCCCGCCTCCGGCGTCATCAGCGAGATTCTGGTTGAAGCCGGTGAGACCGTCGCGGTCGGCACACCGATCGCCGTGATCGCTGGAGCCGGCGAAGCGTCGGCAGATGCTCCGGTCGCGGCCGCCGCTGCCATGGGGCCGACCGGGACACCTGATCCTGCTCCGACCGCTGTCCCGCCAATGGGCCCAACGGGGACCCCGGCCGCCGCTCCACCTCCGGCGCGCGCGCCCGCTCCGGCACCTGCTCCTGCACCTGCTCCGGCACCTGCTCCTGCACCTGCTCCTGCACCTGCTCCTGCACCTGCTCCTGCACCCGCCAGAGCTGCCACACCGCCATCCGGCGGAACGACGCGCCGCGCCGTGCTCTCTCCGGTGGTGCGCCGTCTCGCCGCCGAGCACGACGTCGACCTCGATCAAGTGGCCGGTACCGGCGACGGAGGCCGTATCACCCGCAAGGACGTCGAGCAGTACATCGCAGCCCCGCCGGTCGCCCCCACGCCGCCACTGACTGCCGAGACCGCGCCGGCGCCCGCCTCAACACCAGCGCCCGCACCCGCACCGGAGCCGGCTCCGGCTCCGGCACCTGCCGCCGCACCGGCTGCGACTCCCGTAGCCGCCGCACCGGCTGCGACTCCCGCACCCGCCGCACCGGCATCGGCACCGCAGCCCACCAAGGTGACGTTCACCGGGAGCGGCGACGGAGAAGCAACCGAACTGCCGCGCCTGCGGCGCACGATCGCCGAACACATGATCCGGGCGAAGCAGACCGCCGCCCACGTCTGGACATCGGTGGAAGTCGATTACGAACGCATCGAGCATGTTCGACTCGCCCACAGAGAGAAGTTCAAAGAGGACGAAGGATTCTCGCTGACCTATCTGCCGTTCATCGCGAGGGCGACCATGGACGCGCTTGCGGCCTATCCGGTGGTGAACAGTTCGCTCGATCTCGAAGCGGGAACGCGAATCGACCATCGGGCCGTGCACCTCGGCATCGCGGTCGATCTCTCCCAGGAAGGTCTCCTGGTTGCGACCGTTCCTGACGCGGACGGCCAGACGCTGACGCGGCTCGCACGCAACATCAGGACGATGGCGCTGAAGACGCGTGACGGGAAGGTGACCCCGGATGAGATCTCCGGCAGCACGTTCACGATCACGAACCCGGGACCGTTCGGTTCGTTCATGAGCGCCCCGATCATCAACCTGCCCAACGTCGCGATCCTGTCGACGGATACCGTGGCGAAGCGGCCGGCCGTCGTGTCGCTGCCGGACGGCACCGACACCATTGCCGTGCGGCACATCGGGTATCTGGGTCTCACGTGGGACCATCGGGCCTTCGACGGTTCTACCGCCGTGTTGTTCCTCGACCGGATCCGAGAGAATCTCGAGACATGGGACTGGGACCAGGAGCTCAGATGACCCCATCCGATCCGAGGTTCCGGGTCAGATGGCTCGGCCGGGTTGCGTATGACGAGGCGTCGGATCTCCAGCGAGCCGTATGGGAGTCACGTTCGACCGGCAGGATCGACGACGACTACCTGCTCCTCCTCGAACACCCGCACACCTACACGGTGGGCCGCAATGGAGACGGCTCCAACCTGAAGATCAATCCGTCGCGACTCGACGCGATCGATGCCAGCCTGGTCTTCACCGATCGGGGCGGGGACATCACCTATCACGGTCCCGGCCAGCTCGTCGGCTACCCGATTGTGGCCGTACCGAGTCTGACCCAAGGATGGGACTCGGTGGGCCACCTCCGCAGGATCGAGGCGTTGCTCATCGCCACCCTTGCCGACCTCGGGGTGCACGCGTGGGCTGAACACGGCTTCACGGGAGTCTGGACCGAGCATGGGAAGATTGCCGCCATCGGTGTGCGCGTCTCCGCAGGCGTTGCGATGCATGGCTTCGCCATCAACGTGACCCCGGATCTCTCCTACTTCGGCAACATCGTGCCCTGCGGGATCGCCGACCGCCCGGTTACGTCGCTCGCCGAGATCCTTGGAACACCACCTCCAATGGAGACGGTCGTCGATGTCCTGATCCCGCACGCGGTTGCGGCATTCGGTGGCGACCCCGAAGTCCAGATCGGCACGTTCCCCCGCAAGGACCGGACCCGCCCATACGACATCGACGCCATGGTGGCGGCCGGCGTGTTCTCCTCGGCGCGGAGCGACGAGACGCCCATCGCGATTCGGGGCCTGCTCCCCGGCGAGCCGGCGAAGCCGGACTGGATGAAGGTCAAAGCAGATCTCTCGACCGAAGGCTTCCGCGATCTCAAGAAGCTGATGCGGGGGATGGAGCTGAACACGGTCTGCGAAGAGGCACAGTGTCCGAACATCTACGAGTGCTGGGAGTCCGGAACCTCGACCCTCATGTTGCTCGGAGACACCTGCACCCGGGCATGCGCATTCTGCGACGTCACCACCGGTCGGCCGGGATCCGTCGATGCCGACGAGGCACGACGGGCCGCCGCCGCCGTTGTCCACATGGGCCTTCGCCACGCCGTGCTGACGTCCGTCAACCGAGACGATCTCCCGGATGGCGGAGCGAGCGTCTTCGCCGACACGATCCAGGAGATCCGCGAGCGCCTTCCCGAGTGCGAGGTCGAGGTGCTGATCCCGGACTTCAAGGGGGACACCGCCGCGCTCGAGACCGTGATGACGGCCAAACCAGCGGTCCTGAACCACAACACCGAGACCGTTCTGCGCCTCCAGCGAGAGATCCGCACCGTGGCGAGCTACGCACGTTCGCTGACGCTTCTCGCGCGATCGAAGTGGATGAACCCATCCGGCGTGGTCAAGTCCGGCCTCATCGTCGGCATGGGAGAGACCGAGGGAGAAGTGCTCGGCGCTCTCGCCGATCTCCGGGCCGTCGGTGTCGACATCGTGACGATCGGCCAGTACCTCCGACCGACCACCCGCCACCGACCGATCAGCCGCTACGTTCATCCGGACGAGTTCCTGCGGTACGCCGAAGAAGGCGACCGACTCGGGCTCTCACACGTCGAAGCCGGCCCTCTCGTGCGATCGTCGTACCGGGCCCATGAATCCCTGGAGGCAGCACGATGACGATGGAGCGACTCGAAGCGACCCGCGCCGAGATGCGCAGGCGAGGGATCGACGCGCTGCTCGTATCGGTCGGCTCGGACCTTCCCTATCTCACGACCTATCGGGCCTTCCCCCTCGAACGGATCACGGCCCTGGTCCTGCCCGTCGACGGCGACCCCTCCCTCTTCGTCCCGACGCTCGAAGCACCGCGGGTCAAGACCACGGTTGCGGTGGTGCCGTGGGACGAGACCGACGATCCCGTCGGCCGCATGGCCGGACTCCTCCCCGCTCGAGGGACGATTGCCGTCGGCGATCAGATGTGGGCATCGTTCCTCATTGCCTTCCAGCGTCACCTTCCGGAGGCGTCGTTCGTTGACGCCGAGCCGCTCATGACCTCGCTCAGAGTGATCAAGGAACCGGGAGAGATCGAAGCGCTCCGCGACGCGGCACACGGTGTGGACCGGGTCGCCGACGAGTTGATCGATGTCCGTTTCTCGGGCAGGACCGAGCGCGAGATATCACGAACCGTCACCGACATGACGCTGGCCACAGGCCACGAATCAATCTCGTTCGCCATTGTCGCATCCGGGCCCAACGGCGCTTCGCCACACCATGAGCCGTCAGACCGGGTGATCCGCGACGGAGACGCGATCGTGGTCGACTTCGGTGGACGTGTCCGCGGGTACGGATCCGACACGACCCGCATGTACTGTGTCGGCACGCCTCCCGACGGTTTCGAGGACGCGTACGCCGTCCTCCACGACGCGCAGAAGGCGGCCGTCGCTGCCGTACGCCCCGGCGTGACCGCCGAATCCATCGACGCGGTCGCACGCACGATCATCGACGACGCCGGATACGGAGAGGCTTTCATCCACCGCCTCGGGCACGGCATCGGCCTCGACGCGCACGAACAGCCCTATCTCGTCGAGGGCAACGACCAGGTGATTCGTGCGGGAATGGCCTTCTCGATCGAGCCCGGCATCTACCTCCCGAACCGGTGGGGGATGAGGATTGAGGACATCGTCGTCGCCGTCGACAGCGGAGTCGATCGTCTGAATCGGTCATCACGCGCGCTTCGTTTCGTCGACTGATCGGGTTCTGGGCTGGATTACGCTGGCACCACCACAGGAGGTTGTATGCAGAGCAGCATCGAACAGCAGGCCACCGACGCGCTTCGGGTCCTCTCGATCGACGGAGTGCAACGTGCGAATTCGGGACACCCGGGCATGCCCATGGGTATGGCGGACATCGCCGCGGTTCTCTGGTCCCGATTCCTCACCGTGGACCCGGACGATCCCACGTGGGAAGACCGCGACCGCTTCGTGCTCTCAAACGGGCACGGGTCGATGGTTCTGTACTCGCTGCTCCACCTCTCCGGATTCGGGCTCACCATCGACGATCTCAAGAACTTCCGGCAACTCGGTTCGCCGACCCCCGGACATCCCGAGCACGACCCGGACCTCGGCATCGAGATGACCACCGGACCCCTCGGCCAGGGGTTCGCCACGGGCATCGGCATGGCGATCGCCGAAGCACACCTCCGGGCGGTTCATGGTGCCGACCTCGTCGACCACCGGATTTACGGATTCGTCTCTGACGGCGACCTCATGGAGGGCGTCTCTGCCGAGGCCGCCTCGCTGGCCGGCCATCTCGGTCTCGGCAAAATCACCTATCTGTACGACGACAACCAGATCACAATCGACGGCACGACCGACCTGACCTTCACCGAGGACGTAGGGGCGAGGTTCGACGCGTACGGCTGGCATACGATCGCGGTCGATGGCCACGATCGTGAGGCGATCGCGGCAGCGATCACCGAGGCGAACGCCGACCCGCGCCCGTCGCTCGTGCTCTGCCGCACCCACATCGGATTCGGATCCCCGAACAAGCAAGACACGTCCGGTTCCCACGGCTCACCGCTGGGAGACGACGAGATCGCCCTGGTGCGCACCACGCTCGGTTGGGACCTGCCACCGTTCGAGGTTCCCAACGAGGTGTACGACTTCTATCGCACGGCGATGGACCGCGGCCGCCAGGCTCGCGTCGCATGGGTCGCCCGCAGGGACGCTGCATTCGCTGCAGACCCGGCACGGGCAGAGCAGTTCGCCGCCTACTACGACGCCGATCCGGTCCAGATCGGTGTTCCGTACTACGAGGTCGGATCGAAGGTCGCGACCCGCGTGATCTCGGGTGCCGTGCTGCAGGAGGCTGCGGCGGTGTCTCCGAGGCTCATCGGCGGATCGGGCGATCTGACGCCGTCCAACAACAGCCGGATCGAGGCGTCGGACGACTTCACGGCCGTTGACCCGTCCGGTCGGAACATCCGGTACGGCATCCGCGAGCACGCCATGGGTTCGATCGCCAACGGGATCACGCTCCACGGGGGCGCACAGGGCTACGGCGCTACGTTCATGACGTTCTCCGACTACATGCGCCCGGCCGTCCGGCTCGGCGCCCTCATGGGGACACCAGCCATCTGGCTGTGGACGCACGACTCCGTGTTCCTTGGTGAGGACGGTCCGACCCACCAGCCGATCGAGCACCTGGCGGCCCTTCGCTCGATGCCCGGCCTCCAGGTGATGCGTCCTGCAGATCCGACCGAGGTCGCGATTGCCTGGGAACAGGCCATCAACAGTGTCGATCGGCCGACCGCTCTGATCTTGACCCGTCAGGGTCTTCCGGTTCCAGCGGACCCACCCGACCGGGATGATGTCGCTCGTGGTGGGTACGTTCGCCGCCCTGGCACCGACGCCGTGCTGATCGCGACCGGCTCCGAGGTGGCGTTGGCAGAAGACGTCGCCGATCGACTCGAGCAACGCGGGATCTCCGCCAGGGTGGTGTCGATGCCGTGTGTCGAGATCTTCCTCGAGCAGGATGCCGAATATCGGTCTGCCGTCCTTGGCACCGACCTTCCGACAGCCACGATCGAAGCCGGCCTGACCTACGGATGGGAGCGATTCTCTGGGTCCGACGGTCTCCGCATCGGGATCGACCGGTTCGGGATGTCGGCACCCGCAGATGTGATCGCCGAGGAGTTGGGTCTCACGCCCGAGGCCGTCGAGGCCTCGGTGTTCGACTGGCTTGGAGCCTGATCGGTCTCCGTGGACCTCAGTCCAGCGCTCATCCTCATCACCTGGGTCTCCGGAATCGCTGCCGGGGGAGCGCTCGTGGCGTGGTGGCGCGTCGTCGGGCCGGGCTACCTGTGGCTGACCGGCGCCATCGTCGCCGTGATCGGCGGGTTGAGTGCCGTAGCCGGTGCCGGGTCTGTCGCCTGGGTCGGCGTCGCGTCGGCAGTCGTCGGAGCGATCGCCGCTGGATCTCGCGCACTTGCAACGGTGGCGTTCGCCGCAGCGGCTGTGCTGTTGGCAGCCTCAGTCTGGGAGCCAGATGCGGTTGCGATCGCATTGCTGGGGTCGGGGATCCTCCTCCTCGGAGGCATCACGACCGAGATGCTGCTCGGACACTGGTTCCTGGTCGATCCGACGCTGCCCCGGTGGTCGCTTCATGCGCTCGACGCCATCGCCGCTATCGGACTCGCGTTGGAGGTGTTCATCGTTGTCGTGTCCGGGTCTCTCGTCCTCAGCGGTACCGACGGTGTCTACGGCATCGTCTACCTCGTCATGGCGGGGTTCTGTCTGCTGCTGATGGCCGGTGTATGGGGCTCGCTGCGTGAGCCGCGGTACTCGGGGGTGATGGCGGCGACGGGACTGTCGTACCTTGCGGTGTTGGTGGCATTCGGCGTTGTGACGATCGGGCGTTCCCTCGCCGGCGGAGGCTTCTGAGCCGTGCGCGCACTCCTAACCTTTCGGTGATGCGCATCTATACCCGACGCGGCGATGACGGCACGACCGGCCTGTTCCATGGAGGAAGGGTCGCGAAGGACTCGGCAGGACCTGAGGCGTACGGGACCGTCGACGAGGCCGTCTCGGTGCTTGGCGTCGCGCGATCCCAGGCAGAAGGGGAAACGGCTGCGGCCATCCTGGCGGTGCAGCGTGACCTGTTTGTGGTGGCCGCCGAGCTCGCAACCGACCCGACCAGATGGGATCGGTTGGAGCCGGGCGTCAGCCGTGTCGAGATCGCCATGATCGAGCAACTCGAACGTCACATCGACCAGATCGAGGCAGACGTCGGGATGCCAACCGAGTTCGTCGTTCCCGGCGGAGACCCCATTGCTGCGTCGATCGACGTGGCCCGCACCGTTGTGCGAAGGGCTGAACGGGCATCGGTCGCTCTGCTCGCCGATCACGGTGCGTCGCTGGTGGTGCCCTACCTGAACCGCCTTGCCGACTACTTGTACATGCTGGCTCGCGCCGTCGAGCGCGAGTGGACCCCAACCCGAGGAGAATCAACATGATCGAAGTCGTATCGTCCGGACCGCTATTCGAGAGCGAGGCGGACCTGCTGGTCGTCCCGGTCTTCGCCGACCTGACCTGGGGCCCCGGGGCAGAAGAGACCGCCGACCGCCTCGGACCCTGGCTTGACGATTTCCTGGCTGCACGAGAATTCACGGGAAAGGTCGGCCAACTCGTGGCGGTGCCTGGCGGCGACCTCCCATACAGCGAGGTCGCGTTCGTCGGTCTTGGCGACGACACTGACGCCGAGGTGCTTCGACGCGCCTCCGGCACCGTTGGTCGATTCGCAGCGCCATACGGCACCGTTGCTTCGACGCTCGGCCAGGTCGACATCGACGGCGCGATCGAGGCCGTCACCGTCGGCTACTTGCTCGGCTCCTATCGATTCGACGAGTACCGAAGCGAACCAAAGGACACATCCAACGATCGCCTCGAACTCATCGGCGCTCCGGCCGAGGCTTCGGACGCGATCGGCCGGGCCACGGCGGTTGCCCGCGGCGTCTTCCTCGCTAGGGATCTCGTGAACCAGCCTGCGGTCGACAAAGCACCTGAGGTCCTTGCCGCCCGGGCGCTGACCCTGAACGACCGGATCGATGTCGAGATCGTCGATGAGATCGAAGCAGCCGAGCGGGGATACGGAGGGCTTCTCGCTGTCGGTGCCGGTGCCACGAACCCGCCGCGCATGGTGATCTTGCGATACGAGCCGGAAGGCGCCGATGCATCGCTCGCCCTCGTCGGTAAGGGGATCGTTTTCGATTCCGGCGGCCTCTCGTTGAAGCCGGCGGCGATGATGGAGGCGATGAAGACCGACATGGCGGGCGCCGCCTCTGTCTACGGGGCGGTCCAGGCCATTGCGGACCTGGAACTCCCGATTCGCGTTCTCGGCGTGGCGCCCCTGTCCGAGAACATGACCGGGGGAGCGGCGACCCGGCCGGGCGACGTCTTCACCGCGTACCGTGGCACGACGGTCGAGGTGCTGAACACCGACGCCGAGGGGAGGCTGGTGCTCGCGGACGGACTCGGGATTGCCGTGGAGTACGAGCCGGATCTGATCGTCGACATCGCGACGCTGACCGGCGCCGCGAAGATCTCCCTGGGCCCGACCATCGGTGCCATCTTCGGCAACGGGGATGATGCGATTGCTGCGGTCGAGTCCGCCGCCCGGTTCAGCGGCGAGCCGATGTGGACCATGCCGCTCGAACCGTCGTACCGGTCGGCGTTGAAGTCGCCAATCGCAGACCTCAAGAACATCGGCGACCGCTACGGCGGCGCGATCACCGCCGCCTTGTTCCTCTCGGAGTTCGTCGACGAGGTTCCCTGGGTGCATCTCGATGTCGCAGGTCCCGCCCGTGCGGACAAGGCCGATGCCTACGTCTCGGCCGGAGGCACCGGGTTCGGTGTCCGCACCATGGTTGAACTCGCCCGGCAGATGGCGACGAAAGTGTAAAGCCTGCGCCCGGTTCTCCCGATACAGAGAGTGTTAGTCCTGATGCTCTGCGTGTTCGGGAGGACCCATGCGCACCGTCCGCAAGATCTCGATCGTTCTTGTCGCCCTCGTGGTGATGACCGTCGGTCTGGCCGTGCCGGCGCAGGCGGGGACTGAGGGTTCGTTCCTCTCAGAGATCAACTCTTCGCGAGCTTCGGCCGGGCTTCCGCCGCTGACCATGAGTTCAGAACTCGTCCCGTATGCACGGTCCCACAGCGCCGAGATGATGGCGGCAGGGACGATCTATCACTCGAGCAATCTCGCAGGCGTCGCATCCGGATGGGAGTCACTCGCAGAGAACGTTGGCGCGGGACCGTCCGTCTCCAGTCTCCACACCGCCTTCATGGACTCCGCCGGTCACCGACGCAACATCCTCGGCGACTTCAACTATGCCGGTGTCGGGGTGAAGGAAGCAGACGGTCAGATCTGGGTGACCGTGATCTTCATGCGGAAGGGATCGGTCCCTGCAACGACCACCACGACGACTACTACGACGGCAGCGCCCGATCCCGTCACAACGACGACGACGGTGCCATCGGCTGAAACGACAACCACTACCGCGGCACCTATCCCTGCCGCGACCGAGCCCCCGCCTGAAGCGCCGGCCACCGCCAAGCCGGCGAGCGTGACCAGGACGACCGGCCGGGCGTCGAGCACGACGAGTGCCGCCGAAGCCGCGCTCTCGAGCGCCGGGACGCTGTCCCATATCCAGGCGCTCCACCTGCCGCTTGCCGACTAGGTCTGGACCGGGCAGGAGTCGGATCGCGCGATCCTCAGCGATGTGAACCGCGACGAACGCGCGTCGTAGGTTACGAGTTGGTCGACTGTGCGATCGGGCGAATCCACGAGGTGCTTGATCGCCTCAACGGCCATCAGCGATCCGATCACGCCGGTGACCGCTCCGAGGACCCCCACATCGCTGCATGTCTCTTCTCGTCCTGGAAGCCCGGGGAAGAGGCACCGGTAGCAGGGCCCGACGCGGGGGTCGAACGCGGCCACCATGCCCTCCCATCGGATCGCTGCGCCGTGGACGAACGGGATGCCGAGTTCCACCGCGGTATCGTTGACGGTCAGTCGGGTGGCGTAGTTGTCGGATGCATCGATGAGCAGGTTGTGATCGGCGAGGAGGTCCGCGGCGTTGTCCGAGTCGAGCCACGTCGGCATCGACGTGGCCTCAACATCGGAGTTGACCTCGCGTACTCGTTCTCTCGCGGCGTCCGCCTTGCGGAGACCGAGGTCGTTCGTGTCGAAAAGCACCTGGCGCTGGAGATTCGATGGGTCAACGCGGTCTCCGTCGATGATGGCGAGTGTGCCGACGCCTGCGGCCGCCAGATACTGGATGACCGGGGAGCCGAGACCGCCTGCGCCAACAACCGCGACGCGGGCGGCGCGTAGTCGCTGCTGACCGCTCTCACCGATACCCTCGAGCCGGACATGCCGGTCGTACCGGTCGACCACGTCGATGTCAAGGTGGATGAGCGGCAGACCTTCCGCTCGCCATCGACGGATGCCTCCTGCCAGTGAGACCACGCTCGTGAAGCCGAGATCGAAGAGGGCTCCGGCGACGGACCGCGACTGCTCTCCGACCCCGCAGTACACCAGGATGGGCGAATCCGGATTCGGCACGAGTTGTCCGATCGCCGCGAGGTCGGTGCGGCTGCGCTGCACGGCTCCTGGGATCCGATCGACGAGGCGATCGCCCTCCCGGAGATCGACGATGGCTGCGAAGGCCGCGACGTCGACCTGTGCTGGAGTTTGCTCTCGTTCTGACCAGTCCATGTTTCGGAGGCTAGTTCTGGGCGAGGCGGTCCGCGAGAGCGGGGACCACCGTCCCTGCATCGCCATCAACGAGGACCGTAGCACGAGCGTCGTGGTCCGTCCGACCCCGGTTAACGATCACCATCGGCTCTCCACGATCGACGACCTCGAGTGGGACGAATGCTGCGGGATAGACGCTGAGTGTCGAACCGATGACCAGCACGGCATCGGCGCTCTCTGCCATATCCCAGGAGCGGATCGTCGCTTGCTGCGGGAGTTGCTCTCCGAAGTAGACGACGCGGGTCTTCAGGATGCCTCCGCACTCGAGGCACTCTGGGTCGACGGCCCCGGCCTCCCACCGCTCCTCGACGTCGGAGAAAAGCGGTTCGTCGCCGCACGAGATGCAGTGGATGCGGCGGGCGTTTCCGTGGACTTCGACCAGTGAGTCCGGTCCGAGCCCCGCCGCCGCATGCAGTCCGTCGATGTTCTGGGTGACGACCCCGATCAGGCGCCCCATGTCCCAGAGTCGGGTCACGGCCCGGTGGGCGTCGTTCGGTTCGGCGTTGAGGAACGGGGAGTGGAATCGCTTCCCCCAGGTGTCGATCCGGAACGCCGGATCGTTCACGTATCGCTCGTAGGTGTAGTCGCCTGGGTCAAAGCGCTTCCAGATCCCTTGCGGCCCTCGATAGTCGGGAATCCCGGATTCGGTCGAGATACCGGCTCCCGTGTACACGAGGATCCGGGTCCGGTCTGCGAGTGCCTCTATGGCCTGTTCGATCACGGGTCCAGTGTTCAGGCTCCCGCGACCGTACGCAAGTCGGTGAGTGCCCTTCGGTGTTCCCTCTTGAGCGAAGGAGGCATCCGCCGAACGTGGCAGTCCGGCACGGGCGGTACCGACATGCCGGCGAGAAGGCGGCCGCGGCTCCACGAGACCAGGCCTTCACGGGCAAGGAGTCCGGTGCTGGTCGGCAGGGGGAGGGAGCGGCCGCGTTGTGCGGCGACGGCGAGACGCATCAGGTCGGCGACCGCCCCCGAACCGATCGCCGCTGTCCAGAATCTCCGCACGTAGGGATGTTGGGTCGGGAACCCATCGGGGTCCTTCTCCCAGAGGGTCGGCGTGATGATGCGGCGTCTGGACGCGGTGGGACGAGAAGTATCGACGGGGAGAACGGCGGCGCCCGGACATGGCGCGGGTACCCCGGAACGGGTGGGAGGACGAGCACTGTTGCGGGGAACGGATCCGGGCGCCGCCGTGGCTGGGACTGACATACCCCATATATACCAAGTAACCACAAGAGAGATCAAGAGCCACGGATAAGGGCGCGAAAGAATCCGCTCAGTCGCCGACGGCCGACCCGGTCTGGACGGACCACAGCGAGTGGTAGATCCCCGGATGATCGACCAACTCGCGGTGCGTGCCGGATTCGACAATCGAACCGGCACTGATGACGTAGATGCGATCGGCGTGCCGGATCGTCGAGAGGCGGTGGGCAATCACGACGACGGTCCGGTTGTGAGCCACCCGGGCCAGCGATCGCTGGATCGCCGCCTCGGTCTCATTGTCCACGGCGGAAGTCGCCTCGTCGAGCAACAGAACTGGGGAGTCGGTGAGCAGGGCTCGGGCGATTGAGAGGCGCTGCCGCTGACCACCGGAGAGCTTCTGGCCTCGCTCGCCGATCATCGTGTCGTAGCCATCTGGCATCAATTCGATGAACTCGTTGGCTTCGGCGGTCTCGGCCGCCCGCCTGATCTGGTCCGTGGTGGCGTCCGGCATCCCGTATGCGATGTTCTCGGCGACCGTTCCGTGGAAGAGGAACACATCTTGGGAGACCAGAGCGATCCCGCGTCGCAGTCCCGAGCGTTGGAGTCTTCGCACGTCGACGCCGTCAAGCATCACGGTGCCCGCGTCCGGATCGTAGAACCGCAGGAGAAGCTTGATCAGCGTTGTCTTGCCCGATCCGGTCGGCCCGACGAACGCCGTGGTCTGGCCGGCAGGGATGTCGACGGAGACATCCCGGAGGACCGGGAGACCGTCGGTGTACGAAAAGGTCACCGCCTCGAGCGTGAGCGAGCCCTTGACAGGCTGGGGGTCGAGCGGACCGTCGTGGAGTTTCGGTGGCGTATCGAGCACGGCGAAGATCCGCTTCGAAGACGCCATCGCCCGTTGGTAGAGATCGAACGTCTGGCCGAGGCGTGTCAGCGGCCACAACAACCGTTGTGTGAGGAACACCATCACCGAGTAGAGCCCGACACTGAGTCCGCCATCGAGAACCAGGAATCCGCCCCAGACCAGTGTCGCCGTGAACCCGACGAGGATGGCGATCCGGATGAGGGGAGAGAACGCCGACGACAGCCGGATGGCGTCCTCGTTGGCCGTGCGATACCGGTCGCTCTCGAGCGTGATCCGGGCGGTCTCGCGTTCCTCGGCCGTGAACGCCTTGATCGTGGCGACACCGCTGATGTTGTTCGCGAGCTGGGAGTTGATCACGGCCGCCTGATCACGCACGGTCGCATACCGCGGCTCGATGCGCCGCTGGAATCGGAACGATCCCCAGATGATCACCGGCACCGGCAGGAACGCCAGCCATGCCACGGACGGGGCGATGATGAAGAACGAGATGCCGATCAGGAGAACGGTCGTGAACAGCGCAATCACCTCGTTGGCCCCGATGTCGAGGAATCGCTCGAGCTGGTTCACATCGTCGTTCAGGACCGCCATGAGGTCACCGGAGCGCCGGTCCTCGAAGTAGCCGATCTCGAGCCCCTGCACGTGGGCGTAGGTGTCGACGCGCAGGTCGTGTTGCACCGTCTGAGCGAGGTTGCGCCAGGCGATCCCCTGGAGGTACTCGAAGATGGACTCGAGGGCCCACACCAGAAACGTGATCGCAGCGAGCAGGACGAGTTGCGCTCGCGGGTCTTCGATCCCGAATGACGCAAGGAAGGAATCCTCCTGGCGAACGACGACATCCACGGCCATGCCGATCAGGAACGGAGGGGCGATGTCCACGGCCTTGTTGAGGAACGACCAGAGCACTGCGGCTGCAATCCGGCCCCGGTACGGTCGCGCGTAGTGCCAGAGGCGGGTGAGCGGTGTGTCCTGCATGACCGGCGAGGCTACCGAGTCGTCTCGATCTAACCGCCGGGCTTCTGCCCCACGATGACCCTGATCGATACCCCGTCGGTGACAATCGAGCCAGGGGAGGGCTCGGTCGCCACAACCCGATTCCATTGAGCCGGGTCGCTGATGGCGACGTACTCGATCGCCCATTCGACCTCGACATCGTTCTCCTCGCGGAACGCGTTGAGCGCGTCGGTGACGTCGCCGAGCGGGAGTCCGATGAGGTTGGGCACACGTGCGGGCTCTCGCTGTCCCGTAGAGACCAGCACGTTGACCGTCGCTCCCTGTCGCAACGCCGTCCCCGATTCCGGCACGATGTCGATGACCCGGTTCGCCGGCTGGGACGAGGCTACGTCGATGCGGTCGAGGCGCAGCCCGGCTCCGTACACTGCGTCGGCCATTTCAGCCGCGGTCAGGCCGTTGAGATCCGGCACGACCGTGCGGGGGACGACGCGATAGATATCCGATCCCACGGGTTCGTCAGGGAAGTCGTCCGCTGGGAGGTCGGCGGTCGCGTATTCCATGAACTGCCGCCAGACCGGTGCGGCGACGGTTCCACCGAACGCGCGTTGCACCGATTGCTCCTTGCCCTCGAGATCGTTCCACATCGTGAACCGTTCCATCGGGATCGGGCGGTCCGGATACCCGACCCAAACCGTCGTGGTGAGTTGCGGCACGAACCCTGCGAACCACACGTCGGTGTGGTCGGTCGCCGTCCCGGTCTTTCCTGCCTGTGGCCGGCCGATGTCGGCCCGTGCTCCGGTGCCCTGGCTGACGACCTTCTCGAGCGTGCTGACCACAACGGCGCCAACCGACCGGGCAAGGACGGATTCGCTGCTCACCGTGTGCTGGTAGATCACGGCGCCGCTTGAATCGGTGATCCGCTCGATGAGGTACGGCTCCACCCGGTCTCCGTAGTTTGCGATGGTCGAGTATGCCGCTGCCATCTCGAGGGGACTCACGGAGGCCGCTCCGAGTGTGATCGACGGGTAGGCCTTGAGATACTGGGACGTGATGCCAAGGCGCCTCGCGGTGTCGACGACCGCCTCCGGGCCGATCGCGTCGATCAACCGCGCGTAGACGGTGTTGGTCGAGTTGTACGTGGCGGACTCGAGCGTCTGGAGGTCGTGAGCGGCATTCCCCCCGGCGTTCTCGACCGTCCACGTGTTCCCGTCGGCCGAGCACGGATGATCGCATTGGATCACCGCAGGACTCGACCGGTCCCAGAGTGATGCGAGCGTGACGGGGCGGCCCTCCAGGTCTCCACCCTCGAGGGCGGCGGCAAGCGTGAACGGCTTGAAGGCTGAACCGGCGTTGCGCGCTCCGGAACTTGCGAGGTCGTACGGACGCTCGCCGGCGTCGATGTCGTCGCCGAAGTCGATGCCACTCGCGATCACACGGATGGCTCCGGTCTCGTTCTCAATGGTGGCGATCGCTCCTGTCGGCCCGTCGTACTCCGGGCGGAACCAGGCGCGAAGGATCCGGTTGGCCTCGGTCTGGAGGTCGTAGTCGACCGTGATCTCGATGTGCAGGCCGCCGCCACCCGCACACGTGGTGTCCGCCGCCGGACAACCGAACAGCGCCCGCTTCCGTTCGGCGTATGAACTCCCGAGTCCATAGCCATCCTTGTCGAGCAGTTCGCGCCGCACCGCCAGCATCACTTGTGGGTCGAGTTCTTCTCGCGTCGAGTGCGGAACGACGCCGAGCGCCGTCGCCTTGGCCGCGGCGCCTTCCGCCGCGGTGGCATAGCCATTCGACACCATGAGATCGATCGTGCGGTTCCTGACCGCGAAGGAGTTCTGCGGGTTGTGGCGTGGGTGGTAGATGGTGGGGTTCCTGATCGGTGTGACCAACGTTGCGGCCTCGGCCAGGGTGAGTTCGTCGAGGTCTTTGCCGAAGTACTCCTGGGCGGCAGCCTGGACCCCGTATGCGTTGGAACCGAAGTAGACCGAGTTGGCATAGAACTCGAGGATCTGATCCTTCGAGTACCGCTCCTCCAGTTCCGCAGCAACTTGCGCCTCGCAGATCTTTCGCTCGAGGGTTGGGTCACTGGTCAAGTACGTCTGCTTCACGACCTGCTGTGTGATCGTCGAGGCTCCGGTCTCCGCTCCCCGGAGTGCGGAACCGAGGATCGCCTTGAAGTCGACACCTTCGTGTTCGTAGAAGGCGTTGTCCTCGGCGGAGAGCAGCGCACCGAGAACGAGATCCGGCATCTCCTCGAGCGCAATCGGCTGACTATTGCGTTCGGAGAGTTTCCCGAGTTCGACGCGGTCCGCTGTCGTCACCCGCGAGAGGCGCGAGACATCGGGGAACGAGAGGTCCATGGCGGCGACGTCGCAGAAGTAGCGCTCCTCCACGTCCTCCACCGTGCCGAGTGCTGCATTCGATCCAAGGAACCCGAACAGGCCGAGCCATCCGGCTCCGATGACGGTGACGACCGCGAGCATGATCAGCGCCGGCACACGCTTCCGTGTCCGATCCAACCGGTGGACCTCGTGAATGTTCGGTTCCATGTTGTAAGAGACGTATCCCGTTCGCCACGCGTTCCCGCAGGTAGCATCGGGTCCGCAGGAAAAAGCATAGGAACAGACCCCCGATAGGCCCCGGACCCTTCACCGATGAGCGAATCACCCCACGCCAGCTACGGACCGGACGATCTGCGGTCATGGAACCCAGATGAGGCGCTCGGTGCGCCCGGGGTCTATCCGTACACCCGCGGACCGTACCCATCGATGTACACCGGCCGTCTGTGGACGATGCGTCAGTACGCAGGATTCGGGGATGCTGCGGTCACCAACACGCGGTTCCGTGCCCTGCTCGAAGCTGGTCAGACCGGCCTCTCCGTGGCGTTCGATCTGCCGACGCAGATGGGTCTCGATTCGGATGACGAGATGGCGGCAGGCGAGGTCGGCAAGGTCGGTGTCGCGATCGATTCGATCGAAGACATGCGGCTTCTGTTCGACCGGATTCCGCTCGGTGAGGTCACGACGTCGATGACGATCAACGCGACTGCACCGATCCTGCTGCTGCTCTACCAACTCGTGGCCGAAGAGCAGGGTGTTGAACCTGGCGAGGTGCGCGGCACCGTCCAGAACGACATCCTGAAGGAGTACATCGCGCGGGGGACCTACATCTACCCGGTCGCGCCATCGATGCGGTTGATTACCGACGTCTTCTCCTACTGCGCTGATGAACTGCCGAGGTGGAACACGATCTCGATCAGCGGATACCACATCCGCGAAGCCGGATCGACGGCGTCGCAGGAGATCGCGTTCACGATCGCGAACGGTCTCGCATATGTCGAAGCAGCACAAGAGGCCGGACTCGACGTCGACGTGTTCGCACCGCGTCTCTCGTTCTTCTGGAACTCCCACAACGATCTCTTCGAAGAGGCCGCGAAGTTCCGTGCCGCGCGGCGGCTGTGGGCCAGGCTCATGAAGGACCGCGTCGGCGCCGTCTCCGCCGATTCCTGGCGGATGCGGTTCCACACGCAGACCGCCGGCTCCACCCTCACGGCGCAACAGCCGGACAACAACGTTGTTCGGACGGCCTACCAGGCGCTCGCAGCGGTCCTCGGGGGGACACAGTCGCTGCATACCAACTCGTACGACGAGGCGCTCGGCCTCCCGACCGAAGACGCGGTGATGATTGCCCTCCGTACGCAGCAGATTCTCGGCTACGAGTCCGGCGTGCCCGGTGTCGTTGATCCGCTGGCCGGCTCCTACTTCGTGGAATCGCTCACCGACCGACTTGAGACCGAGGCGCTCGAGCTGATCACTCGGATCGACGCGCTCGGTGGCGCCGCGTCGGCGATCGATGCCGGATTCCAGCAGCGGGAGATCGAGGATGCCGCCTATGAACACGCCCGTGCCGTCGAGGCGGGAACCCGTGTGATCGTCGGTGTCAACCGCTTCGACGTCCCGGACCGTGAAGATCATGACGTGCTGCGGGTCGACCCGACGATCGAGACCCAGCAGGTCGCGAGGCTGCGCGCGCTTCGGAGCCGTCGCGACAAAGGCGCCGTTGATGCCGCTCTGGCGTCGCTCCGAGACGGCGCAGCAGGCGACGGCAATCTTCTCTATCCGATGCGAGACGCCCTCAGTCAAGGAGCAACGGTTGGCGAAGTCTCTTCGACGCTCGGTGCGGTCTTCGGTCGATATCGCCAGCCTGGTTGAACGCACCCGACTCGGCGGCGAGTCCAGCTACTTGATGATCATCAACACGGCGCCCGGTGTCACAGTATCGCCGGGCTGGACCCGCAGGTCGACGATCTCGCCGTCGATGGGTGCCTTGATCTCGTTCTCCATCTTCATTGCCTCGAGCACACACACCGGCTCGTCGGCTCGCACGGCTTCGCCGGCGGCGTGATGAATCTTGACGATCGTGCCCTGCATCGGAGAGACGACCAAACCCGCATCGGTACCCGCGGTAGCTTGCTTGCCGAGCTTGGGCGCCTTGCGGCGGGGGGCCGGTCGCTGACCGGAGCCGGTCGAAGCAATGACCTGGGACCAGTACTTGACCTCGAACCGGCGTCCCCCGACCTCGACCGTGATATCGCGTTCCTGGAGCTCCTCGTCCTCGGGGAGCGCGGGAGTGGTGGCGCCGGCGAGGTCGCTGAAGTCCATCGTGTCCTCGATGAGCCTCGTGTGGACGTTGCCCGCAGGGAAGTCGGTTCCTTCGAGGATCCGCAGATGGGCAGGGATCGTCGTCTCGACACCCTCGATCTTGAACTCGCGCAGGGCCCGAATCGAGCGCCGAATGGCCTCGTCCCGGTCGCGGCCTCTCACGATGAGCTTCGCGATCAGATTGTCGTAGTACTGCGAGATGCGTGCGCCCTGGCAGACGCCGCCGTCCACCCGGACCCACGGTCCCGCCGGTTCGCGGTAGGTCGAGAGCTTCCCCGGGGTGGGCAGGAAGCCGGCGGACGGGTCCTCGGCATTGATCCGGAACTCGATGACGTGACCGCGGCGGTCAACCGAATCAAACGAGAGGGATTCTCCTGCTGCGACACGAAGTTGCTCGGCGACGAGGTCGATGCCGGTGTTCTCCTCCGTGATCGTGTGCTCGACCTGGATACGCGTGTTCATCTCGAGGAAGAAGAGATCGCCGTTGGTATCCATCAGGAACTCGACGGTCCCGGCGTTCACGTAGTTGGTGGCCCGCGCCACGGCGAGAGCGGCGTCACCGAGGTGTGTGCGTTGGGCGTCGGTGAAGCCGGGAGCCGGTGTCTCTTCGACGAGCTTCTGGTGGCGCCGCTGGAGAGAACAGTCCCGCTCTCCGAGGAACATACCGTTCCCGTGCTGATCGAAGATGATCTGGGCCTCGATGTGCCGTGGCGTGTCCAGGTAGCGCTCGACGTAGACCTCGGGGTTGGAGAACCACGCCTCAGCCTCGCGTCTGGCGCTCTCGAAGGCCGCTTCGAGGTCGCCCGCTTCGTAGACTACCTTCAGGCCCTTGCCACCGCCGCCGTGGGCCGCCTTGATGGCCACCGGGTAGCCGAAGGTGTCGGCGAATGCTCGGACCTCGTCGACGTCAGTGAGTGGTTTGATCGTGCCTGGCACGGACGCCACACCGGCGCGATCGGCAGCTACGCGGGATGCAATCTTGTCGCCCATCGTGATGATCGCCTCGGGCGACGGTCCGACCCAGATCAGGCCGGCGTCCATGACGGCCTGGGCGAAGATGGCGTTCTCGCCGAGGAACCCATACCCGGGGTGGATCGCATCGGCATGGGACTCTTTGGCGACTTCGAGAATGCGCGGGATGTTGAGATACGACTCGGCGGACGGCGCGGGTCCGATGTTCCACGCTTCGTCGGCGAGGTTGACGTGCAGGGCGTTGCGATCGAGTTCCGAATAGACGGCGATCGTATGGAGGCCGATGTCTTGAGCCGCGCGAATCACGCGCACGGCGATCTCACCACGATTCGCAATCAGAACTGATTTCACAGCGGTCATCCTAGGAACGTCGACTCGAGAACGGCTGGCCGTCTTCGATCCGACCCCGGGTCCGCCACCCGGGTTACGAATGACGCGGGTAACGGGAGGCCTCGCATAGCCTGACGCTCGTCATGGGTCTTCCCATGCGGTATCCCCGCTTTCTCACTGTGTTGTTCGTCGCGCTCGGCCTCGCCGCGCTGCCGGCAATCTCGGCGCGCGCCGATGACGCCCCGGCAGTACCCGAGGCCCTCATCCACGTCGACACGATGACGGACGTTGCGGAGCAGACCGCGGCGGCCTCAGACCTGGCTCGCCTCGGTGGCGTAGTGACGGTTCTCGCCGATGAAGCCAACGTCGAACACGACGACGCCTATCGGCTGCTCGATGCCTTCACGACGATGCTCTTCGCCGTCGCAGGGGCAGGCGAACGGGCGGGTGTCCTCGCAACCCCGGAGACCAATCTCCTGATCGACGTGATTCTGCGTGCAGCGGCACCGATCGACCCCGACGCGGCGCAGGCATACGCGAAGGCTGTCTATCTCAGCGAACGGTCGGCCGAAGCCCGCGAACTGATCGGAGCCGCGGAGCGTGCCGTGGTCGATGCCCTCGCGGGAGCGTCGGTGGGAGTTGGCATCGATCCCGTCACGAGGTGGCGTCCTCTGGTTGAGGAGTACTTCCCTCAAGAGTTGGTCGACCAGGCGCTGGCGATCATCGAATGCGAGTCGAACGGTGATCCCGCTGCACGGAACCCGCGAAGCAGCGCGACCGGTCTGTTCCAGTTCCTCAGCCGGACCTGGGAGAACGCATCCGGGCCGGCAGGATTCGAGGGAGCCTCGCCGCTCGACGCCGAGGCGAACGTTGCCGCCGCGGCGTGGCTCGTCGACTTCTCCCTCGATGCCGGGCATTCCGCGTGGAAGCACTGGACGTGTCGGCCCTGAGGCGCGCCCGGTCGCACTGGTCGGATCTCGCGATCGACGCGTCCGGCTGGTGCGTCTACAGCGGGATGTTGCCGTGCTTCCTCGGCGGCATCGCTTCCCTCTTGTTGCGGAGCATCGCAAGAGCACGGATCAGA
>Ga0316197_10000327_pt1 | contig 33710 bp, 27 predicted proteins | sample OudBiesiAoxic_MG_FD_204939 | JGI IMG/M metagenome (GOLD analysis project Ga0316197, IMG submission 204939) | Coastal sediment microbial communities from Oude Bieten Haven, Netherlands - site A oxic | ecosystem: Environmental > Aquatic > Marine > Coastal > Sediment | place: Netherlands... | reverse complement strand
TCGTTGGCGGAGGTGATCGCGCCGTCGGCATCCACACTCAGCACCGCATCGGGCAGGCCGTCGAGCAACTGACGAATCCGATCACCGGTGGCTGCCCCCTCGTCGACGGAGACATGCAGGCGTCGGCGCACGCGGCGCGCATCGATCGCAACGATGCCGATTGCGAAGGCCGCAACCACGCCGACTGCGATCACCACGATGATCCCGCCTGAACTCACGGCTCGACGTTACGAGTCCCGCCGCCGCGGGCCGCGGATGCCTGCCCGTGTCAGCGTGCGGCGTACCAGGCGTCGAGTCGCTTCCGGATCTCTGTATCGCCGATGAGACCCTCCTCGATACGGATCTCCATCAGGAACTTCATCGCCTCGCCAACCACTCGACCCGGGTCGACGCCGAGATGCTCGATCACCTCGTTGCCGTCCATCTCGGGGCGCAGAGCTGCGAGTTCCTCCGCGGCGGCGAGTTCGTCGATACGCACCTCGAGGTCGTCCATCCGGCGAGAGAGGCGCGCCGCCTTCTTCGCATTGCGGGTCGTGCAATCGCACCGGGTGAGTACGTTCAGTTCCTGCAGGAGCGGGCCCGCATCGCGCACGTATCGCCGCACCGCCGAGTCGGACCACCCCATCGAGTAGGTGTGGAACCGTAGGTGCAACGCCACGAGTTCGGTGACGGCCTTGGTGTCGCCGTTGGAGTACCGCAGCGCAGCCATCCGCTTCTTGGTCATCCGCGCACCGACCGCGTCGTGGTGGTGGAAGGTGGTGCCCTTTCCCTGCTGGTAGCCGCGTGTCTTCGGCTTGCCGACGTCGTGGAACAGTGCCGCGAGGCGGGTGAGGCGGAAGTCGAAGCTCGGCCGGTCGCCGGCGACGATCGCCGGATGCTCGTGCGGGGGGCGGACGTTCTCGACCACCGCGATCGAGTGGGTCAAGACATCTTTGTGCCGATGGATCGGATCATGTTCGAGCCGCATGTTCGGGAGCTCGGGAAGGAACTGTTCCGCCAGCCCGGTGTCGACCAGGAACCACAGTCCGTCGGCGGGATGATCGACCACGATCAACTTGTCGAGTTCGTCGCGGATCCGTTCGGCCGACACGATCTCCAGACGCGGCGCCATCTCCTCGACGGCGGCGACCAACTGCTCGTTGGGCTGCAACCGGTAGCGAGCGATGAAACGCGCCGCGCGCAACATGCGCAGCGGATCATCGCTGAAGCTGATCTCCGGGCCGAGCGGGGTTCGCAGGACGCGCTGCACGAGGTCGACCGCGCCATCGAACGGGTCGACCAACTCGGGCGTGTCGGTCCCGGCGGTCAGATCGAGCGCCATCGCGTTGACCGTGAAATCCCGACGCGAGAGATCGGCCTCGACCTCGTCCGCGAAGACGACGTGGGGCTTGCGCGAGTCGTCGGTATACGCCTCCGCGCGAAAGGTGGTGACCTCGTAGACCCGCGTCTCGCCCGTCGCGGCATCGACCTTGTGCGCCCCGATCGTGCCGAACTTCTCGCCCTGGCTCCAGATCGCGTCCGCCCATCCCTCCAAACACGCTTTGATCTCCGACGGGCGGGCGTCGGTGGTCAGATCGAGGTCGTAATCGGACCGGCCGCTGTCAACGAGCAGATCGCGGACCGTCCCGCCGACGAGGTACAGCTGGTGGCCTGCCGTACGGAACCGCTCGGCGATCGGATCAAGCTCGCGCAGGACGGGGGCGAATCGCTCGGGGATCACACCTGCAGCGTATTGGGTCCCGCCGCCGGGGCCCCGGTGCGTTCGATCGGCAGGATCGACATGGGTCGGGCGCACCGTCGGCGGAGGGGTCGAACGATTAGCGTCTGTCAGGTGCGCCAGGCCATCGCGACTCCGTCGGCTCGGGCCGAGCTACGGACATGGCCGCTCGACGAGTCGATCGGCCACCTCGTGATGGTCGACGTGTCGATGGTCCCCACACCCGAGCAGGTGGATGGGTGGCTGGCCGACGCATATGCCGGTCCGCGGCCGGTGCATGCGGTGCGCACCGGAGCGCTCTACCCCGCGGCAGCCGCCGTCTTCGGCGCGCTCGGGTTCACCGTCATCGACCGACTCGTGCTGCTCGAGCTCGCGCTGCCCCTGAATCAACCGGTCCGTCGCGACCGACCGGCCGGGGCGGCTGATCTCCGACGGGTCCGACGCCGTGACACCGAGACGATGGCGTCGATCGACCAAGCGGCGTTTCCGACCGGATGGCGGAACGACATCGCCTCGCTGAGTGCCATCGCGGATGCGACACCGTCGGCCCGCAGTCGACTGGCCCGCGTCAGCCGGTCGAACAGCGCCGCTGTCGGTTTCGCCATCACCGGCAAGGCCGGAACCACCGGCTACCTCCAGCGAATCGCTGTGCGTCCGGAAGCGCAACGGCTGGGTGTCGGACGTCAACTCGTCGACGATGCAGTCGACTGGCTGATGCGACGCGGGGCGAGCCGAGCGCTCGTCAACACCGGGGTCGACAACCTCTCGGCGCTGCGGATGTACGAGCGGGCATCGTTCGAGCGGCTCGACGACCAGCTCGTCGTCCTGGAACACCGCCGGACACCATGAACCGTGCGCTTGCGGCCACGGCCGTCACGTTCGCGCTGCTCGGCATCGCGACGACCGCCACCGCACAGGACGATCCCGAGCCTCCGGAACCTGCACCCGTCGATGACGGGTCCATCCGGATGGAACTCCTCGACCAGTCCTTCGACTTGGCGCCCGGTGGCTCCATCACACTGAAATACCGCCTCGTCGGCGACCTCGAAGCCGTCGCCGACCTCGCGCCGCCGACCACCACCACCACTACTACGACAACCACGACAACCACGACCGCTGCGCCCGCACCGGATCCGACCGACCCGGGGGCGACCATCGCCCAGCCACTCCCGTCGCCGCCGCCGCCGACCGCTCCGCCCACGACCGTCCCACCACCGCCGCCGGCCGCGCTCACGCTGCGGGTCCTCAACTACCGGCCGCTCGACGATCCGACCGAACTGACCGGCCTGTTGGGCTCCAACCCGAGATCCAGCAGGCTCCCTCCGGTGATCGACGGGATCGACCTCCTCGACCTCCGCTCGATGATCACCGTCCAGTCGCCAACCGAGGCCCTGCTCGACGTGTTGGTCCCGACCGACATGGCGCCGAGCATCGCGGAGAACCTCGAGTTCAACCTCGACGGCGTCCATCCGATCGTGGTCCAGCTGCGCGCGGACGACCAGGTTGTTGCACGTCACGGCACCGTTGTCGAGCGACGCGGCGGGTCCAGCATCACCCCGCCCACCGTCGACTTGTCTCTGTTCGCCGCGATCGACGACCCCGGGCCGAGCGGGACCGAGGACGAGTACGCCGCAGCGGTCGGCGAGTTCGCGGGTCTCATCACGGACGCCGAGGCACTCGACGCAGCCATCACGATGGCCGTTCCTCCCTCCGTCGTTACGTCCGCGGTATCCGCCGGGGTCGTCGACACCGACGACCCCGAACTCCTCGCCGACGACGTACTCCTGGCGGCGCCCGCGACGCCGTTCGACATCTCGACGGCGGTCGCGGTCGGGCGCGTCGACGCCTTTGTCCGCCAACTGCGAGCCGGCGAAGACGACGTAGCCGAGGCCATCGGCAAGGTCCCCGTCCGCGACGTCTGGCCGGCAACCTCGGAACTGAGTGGACCCGCCGCCCAGGTGCTGCGCGACCTCGGCGTCCGGTACCTCGCGATGCCCGCCGAGGTGTACCGCACCACGGTCACCGCTGACACCGACATCGACGTACCCGCCATCGACCGTTTCATCGAGCTCCCCCTCCCCGATGGCGGACGCATGCCGGTCCTCATCGTGGACGAGCCGTTCGGGGCCGCATTCACCACCGAGGCGACCGACGAGATCCTCGCGGAGTCGACCCCCGCGGAGTGGGCGATCCAGACCATCGCCGAACTCCGCCTCGGGCAATTCGGCTCGCCCGCATCGGAACGCCGTGACCAGCGCAGTCACCTGGTCGCGGTTCCGGGGCTCGGCGCCTTCGACCCTCGACTCGTCGTCGAGCTCGAACGAGTTGCGGCGACCACCGAGGCCATCCGATTCAGCCCGGCGAACGATCTGAGTTCGACAACGGCCACGGTCGAGGTCGAGCCTGCGCCGCGGCTGCCCGACGTGGCCGGCCCCTCACTCGCATCGCGCCTCGACCGGATCGCCGAGGTCGAAGCCTCGCTTGCGGTCGCCGCCTCGATGCTCGCCGAGGACGACGAGCGACCCGGGGTGTGGGCGCGACGCCTCGACAGCTTCGTGTCGACGGCGTTCGACGAGGAGATGGTCGATGCCGAGCTCGACGAGTTGTTGGCCGAGGCCCGGACGCTGCGCGACGGCGTCGTGGCTCCCGAACCCTTCACGTTCACGCTCACCGGCCGAGAGGGCGCGATCGACATCCGGGTCGGCAACGAACTCGATGAACCGCTGAACGTGGTGCTCCGCCTCAGCTCACCCCGCCTCGAGTTCCCTGACGGCGATGTTGCCGTGACCCTGCTCCCGAATGACGTGACGGTCGTGAACGTACCGGTGGTCGCACGGTCCAACGGGACGTCGCCGGTGACGGTCGAGGTCCTGACACCAGCACCGACCTCGATCCCGCTCATCGAGCCCGTCACCCTCACGTCTCGGGTCAATGCGCTGACCGGGCTCGGTCAGGTGCTCACCGCTGCATTGTTCCTCATTCTGCTCACCTGGTGGTTCTCCCATTGGCGCGCACGGCGCCGCGAGAACGCGCCGGCTGGACCGGAGTCGGGCGAGGTTGAGTAACCTGTTCAACCCGTGAGCCACGTACGCATCGTCACCGACAGCGCCTGTGACCTCCCTGCGGAGGTTGCCGACGAACTGGACATCGAAATCGTCCCCCTGAGTATCCGTTTCGGTGACGACGAGTTCATCGACCGCGAAGAGCTGAGCGTCGCCGAATTCTGGAGTCGCTGCGTCAACATGTCGACGCTGCCGGAAACCGCAGCACCCGCGCCCGGCCAGTTCGAGTCGGTGTATCGCAAGCTCGCCGCCGAAGGTGCGACCGGGATCGTCGTCATCTCGCTGTCCGGCCAACTCTCCGCCACCATCCAGAGCGCCGAACTCGCGGCCCGAGCGATCGCCGACGACGATGGAATCGACCTCCCCGTCCGCATCGTCGACTCGCGTAGCGTGTCGATGGGGATCGGCACAATCGCAGTTGCGTGCGCCCGGGCCGCCGCCACCGGTGAATCGATCGACGCAGTCGAGGCCCTCGCCATCGACCTTTCCGAGCGGACTCGGGTGTTTGCTGCGCTCGACACGCTCGACAACTTGAAGAAGGGCGGGCGGATCGGCGGTGCGAAGGCCTTCCTCGCGACCGCGCTGTCGATCAAGCCGATCATCGACGTCACCGGTGGTGTCGTCGCCGAAGCCGGCAAGCAACGGACCCGATCCAAGGCGCTGGCACATCTCGTCGAGCGGTTCAAGAGCTACGACGGCCGCGTCGAGAATCTCGCCGTGCTGCACGCCGACTGCTCCGACGTGGACGTCTTCGTCGAGATGCTGAGGCCGTACTACGCCGGCGAGATCCTCGTCGGCGAGATCGGACCGGTCATCGGCACCCACGGCGGCCGCGGCACCATCGGCATTGCCTTCCACGAAACCACCTGATCCACCCAGCAGCCCACCACGACAGAGCCGTCCCGAAACGCGGACCGACCCGGTGGGTTGTGTTGGCGCCAGCCGAGACGCGCTGATGTGTACGCGAGTGGACAGACCCATCACGAGGCGAACGGGTGGCATCGGGGTCGTGATAGCAGACCGTCGGCGAGGCACGAGCCGTCGCAGCTGCGAGCGACGCCGCTGACAGGACCCGAGAGCCGGTCCGCAGCAAGGGAACGAGCAACGGAGATCAGCGGCCGGCCGCGCAGAAGTGCACATTGCCCCAGCTCGAGACTTCGATCCCACTAGCGTTCCGTGACGTCCATGTCATCCGCGACCCCCACGATCATCGCCGGCCGGTACGAGCTGCAGCGACGCCTCGCCCAGGGCGGTATGGCCGAGGTCTGGCTGGCCATCGACCGCACGCTCGACCGAAAGGTCGCAGTCAAGTGGCTCAAACCGACGCTCGCGACCGACCCGATCGTCGCGGAGCGATTCCGGCGAGAGGCGGTCGCCGCCGCCAGCCTCAACCACCCGAACATCGTGGCGGTTCACGACGTGTTCGAGCAAGACGGTCGCCAGGCCGTCGTGATGCAGTTGGTCGATGGGAAGAGCCTCCGCCAACTACTCGACACCCAGAACCGGCTGAGCCCCGAGCTGACCTGCCACATCGGCACCGCGGTCGCGATGGCCCTCGACAATGCTCATCAGGCGGGGTTCGTTCATCGGGACGTGAAGCCGGGCAACATCATGATCACCCCGGACGGAAGGGTGTTGCTCACCGACTTCGGTATCGCCAAGGGCCTCCACGGCGACGGCAACGACGACCTCACCAGCGACAACATCATGATGGGGACGGCGAAGTACCTCTCCCCCGAGCAGGTGCGTGGCAAGCGACTCGACGGTCGAGCCGACCTCTACTCACTCGGTCTGGTGCTGTACGAATGCCTCGCTGGTCGCGTTCCGTTCCTCGGCGAGACCGATGCCGACACGGCGCTGGCACGTCTTCAACGCGATCCGACCGATCTCGCCCGCCTGCGAGCCACATTGCCGACGCGGCTGGTCACGGTGGTCCACGCGCTCCTCGCTCGTCGTCCAGAGGATCGCCCAGCCGACGGTGCCGCGCTCATCGCTGAGCTGAAGGCCGCCCAGGAGGACGGCCCACCGCAGTTCGACGAGACCAACGAAGAGCGATCCCCGGTCTCTCCGTTCGCGGCGGGACGACTCGTACGCGCCCCGTCCGACGTGCGGGGACGATCGCAGGACCGCAGCCGCGGGATCCGGCAACCGACGCCACCACGGGGCAAGGAATCACGCGCTGGCGACGGGCGGGCCGCCCCCGACAAGAAGCGCCGGCCGTCCACGCCCCACACATCGGGCAGCCGCGTCGATCCGGCGAGCCTGCGGAGCGGACCCGTTGGCATCCCCGGTGAGCCACCACACGTGACCGGTCGGGTCCCGGTCACGGCATCGAGCACCCCGTCGACCCGCGTGGCAGTCACCCGTGCGGATGCACCACCGCCGATCCGCCACGATCCGACGCCGGCCGCAGGACAGCAGCGCGGGGCGCCCGCACGCGGGATGACCCAGGGATGGGGCCCGTCCGCAACAGTTGTCGGTGGACTGATCGCCGTCGCCACGGTGATTGGACTCGTCCTGTGGTGGTCCCTCGCAACCGGTGACGACGCGTCGACCCCAACGACCACCGCGCTCCCCGTCACCACCGCCGTCGTGGCGGTGCCGGTCGAGCTCGACGAGGGTGCAGTCGACCAGGCCAACGCCAGCGAGACATCCGCCGCCGTCGAGAGCGACTCGGCCGAGCCTGCACTCACGAGTGACACCACTCGGATCGTGGCGGTGACCGCCTTCGACCCCGAGGGCGACTTCGAGGAGAACGACGACCTCGCCGCGGCCGCACTCGCGGACGGCGACTCATCGACCACCTGGCGCACGTCCTGCTACTCCAACCAGTTCATGGGCGCGAAGCGCGGTGTCGGGCTGGTCGTCAGCTTCGATCGTCCTCTCGACAAACGCCTGGCCTTCGACGTCGGTACCGGTCCGTACCAGGTCCAGTTCTACGAGTGGGACGGCGAGACTGCGCCGACCACCGTCGACGATTGGGGCGAACCTTTCGACCGCTCGTTCGGGCCCGAAGCTGCGGTGGTCACCACCGACCCCAGCGGGTTCGCAGCTCGTCACGTCCTGATCCTCCTGAACGAGATCGGCACCGACGACGGCTGCAGCGACGACAACCCGTATCGCGGCTCGATCGACGAACTCACCCTGATCGACTGAGCTGCGTTCGGTCGCCCGCGTCGCGACCTCCACGGGATCGCGCACAGTGTTGGAAAGCCCGAGGTGGCTGCGCCGGACGAGCCCGGTTCGTTACGCTCGCCGCATCGCAGTCCAGACCGACGACAACGAGCTGATCGAAGCTGCGCGGGCCGGTGACCGGTTCGCGCTCGACCAGCTGCTGCGCCGCCACTACGACCGTATCCATGCGGTGGCCCGACGTATCGCCGGACCGACCCGAGATGCCGACGACGCAACCCAGGAAGCACTGATCAAGATCGTCCGGAGCCTCCCGACATTCGATGGGCGTTCGTCCTTCGGGACCTGGGCCTACCGCATCGCCACGAACGCCGCGCTCGACGAACTCCGCAAACGCAAACGTCGCCCAGCCCTGCACTCGGTTCGTGACGACACCGGCGACGCGGGCTTCGAACCGGTCGACGAAATGTCGGAACGCCGCATCGGATCGGTCGCTGATCGCCTCGCACTCGATGACGCCCTCGCCGCACTCCCTGAGGACTACCGCAGCGCGGTGGTGCTTCGTGACGTCGCCGACCTGGACTATGCCGAGATCGCCGACGTGCTGGGAGTTCCGGTGGGCACCGTGAAGTCGCGTATCGCCCGCGGTCGACGGTTGCTTGCCAAGGAGTTACGCCTCGACGAACGACCCGAACTGGTGGCCGAGATCACCTCGGAAACTTCACGCACGGTCGGGAACCGCACGGGTGACTTCGAACGTCCAACGGATCTGACATGAGTTGGTACGACAATGAGTGATTCCGAACAGACCGGCGGCGATCCGGACGACACCACGCTGCTGGCAAGCGCGTATGTCGATGGCGAAGCGACGCCGGATGAGCGCGCGCTGGTCGAAGCCAGCCCGGACGCGCTCGATGCGGTGGCAGGGTTCGGGAACGTTCGCACGGTCCTCGGTGCCACCGCCCCCGAAGCATCGTTGTCCGAGCGGGAGAGCCATCTGGCCGCGGCACTCGATGTGTGGGCGCGGATGTCCGACCTCGACCGAGCCGGCGAGGCCACACCGAGCGATGGGGTCGACGCAGCGGCAGCTGCGGCGGTCACGACACCGTTGTCCGATCCGCGTCGCAACCGTGGTGAACGCCGGAGGCGCTCGGGAGCGATGTCGATGCCGCAATGGGCGCTCAGTGCGGCTGCGGCACTCGTCATGATCGCGGGCGTGGGTGCTGTGGTCCTGGGAATGCTGCGCGAGGACAGCGCCGACACCGCCGAACTGGCCGCCGAACCAGTGCCCGAGGATCCTGCGACCGAAGTCGACGCCCTCGAGGCGGACGAGGCCGCCGAGGTGGCCGGCGAGAACGTCGGCGCCGACGAAGCTCCCGTCGAGACGAACCTGAGTGGAGTCGCGGCGGAACCCGGCGGCCTCTTCGAAGAGGAGGGCGGAGCGGACATCGATGCGACCACGAGCGCGGAAGCCGCCGACGACGCGCCTGGCTCGGAGCAACCGGCTCCTGCACCCGAGATCCCCGAGATCGAGATCGACACCTCCGAGGATCTGGCCGTCTACGGCAGCCTCGCCGTCCCGGCACTCGAAGTGGGCCCCGAGGATCAGCGCGCCATCGACTTCGAGCAGGTGCCCGGCACATGTGACGCGGAGCTGGGCCTGCAAGAACAGCTCGAGCCCGTCTTCTACCAAGGTGTCGAGGTCGGCGTCGGCGTCGACCTCCAGAACTCGGTCGTCTACGCGTACAACCGCGAGGACTGCACGGTGGTCGAGAGCGTCGCGTTGCCGCCCGACACTCGTGACGTCGAAGGCCTCTCAACAGACACGCAACCCTGACCACCTCGCTCCTCTGTTCGCCTCCTGCGGACGCGCATGGTGGCCGCCCACCGGTCCGCGGCTAGCCTCGCGCCCCATGGCCGGAAATCCCCTGACCGATCCCGACTGGGCTGTCAACACGACGGATCAGGTCGTACGCCTCGTCGACAACGTCAAGTCCAAGACCACCAAGCCGGCCGTCATGGCTGCTCGCGGGCTCGTGTTCGGCCTGCTCGCCGCGTTCCTCGGATTGTTCGCACTCGTGCTCCTGCTGATCGGCCTCACCCGGGGCCTGCAGGCCGCAATCGAGCCGTTCACGACTCAGAGCCGCGCCGTGTACATCAGCTACTTCGTGATCGGTGGCATCCTGTGCATCATCGGCGCGGTGCTGTTCAAGAAGCGCAACGACGGCGCCGACGCCGCCTGATCCGGCGTCGGGAATGCTCGGCATCTCCCCGACGTTCAATCCTTGTGCAGCGGCCGCGCTGCGTCGTGCCGTTGGCGCCGTTGCACCTTCGACCGACCTCCGACTTCCCAGGAGCCCGACATGACCGATACCACCACACCGACCGACTCCCCGCCCGCCGACACCGTGCACGATGTGGTGATCATCGGGTCCGGCCCCGCCGGCCTCACCGCTGCGATCTACGCGGCCCGTGCAAACCTCACGCCGCTGATGATCGAGGGCGAGCCGTCGTCGACCTCTGACCAACCGGGTGGTCAGTTGATGTTGACCACCGACGTGGAGAACTTCCCTGGTTTCCCAGCGGGCATCATGGGCCCCGAATTGATGGGGAACATGCGTGAGCAGGCAGAACGCTTCGGCGCAGCAATGGTGACCGACAAGGCAACGGCCATCGACTTCAGCTCGCGCCCGTTCACGATCTCTACCCGCGAGGTCACCTATCGGGCCAACTCCGTGATCGTCTCGACCGGCGCACAATCGCTGATGCTCGGGCTCGACGCCGAGCAGCGCCTGATCGGACACGGCCTGTCGACCTGCGCGACCTGTGACGGCTTCTTCTTCCGCGGCCACGAGATCGCTGTCGTCGGCGGCGGCGACTCTGCCATCGAAGAGGCGAACTTCCTGACCAAGTTCGCCGACAAGGTCACGCTGATCGTGCGTCGCGACGAGCTCCGCGCCTCGGCAATCATGCAGGACCGAGCGAAGAACAACCCGAAGATCGAGTTCCTCTGGAACACGTCGGTCACTGACATCAACGGCACCGACAAGGTCGAAAGTGTCGACATCGTCAACAATGTCACCGGCGAAACCGGCGTGCTCGACGTGACCGGGCTGTTCGTCGCCATCGGGCACAAGCCGAACACCGACCTGTTCCGTGACGTGCTCGACATGGACGAGGAGACGGGCTACCTCATCACACAGCCGGATTCGACCTACACCAACATCCCCGGCGTCTTCGCGTGCGGCGACGTGAAGGACTCGGTCTACCGTCAGGCGATCACGGCTGCCGGAAGCGGCTGTATGGCCGCGATCGACGCTGAACGCTGGCTCGAAGACCAACACAGCTGACACCCACCTCACTGAATCCGGATGCCCCCATCGAGCTTGCGGGTGGCCCCGCATGCGTTGAAAGTCCGATGCCAACGCCCCATTCACTCGTCGTGGACGCGGTACGCTCGCCCTCTGGGAATGGCGACCGACGACCGACGGTTGTACGAGCTCGTATCCCTCGAAAGGACCCAGCAACATGGCAAACGGAATCACCGACCTCTCCACCGCAACCTTTGACGAGACCGTCAACGGTGCCGACAAGCCCGTCCTCGTCGACTTCTGGGCCGAGTGGTGCGGGCCGTGCAAGAAGATCGCACCGATTCTCGGCGAGATCGCCGGCGAACGCGACGAGTTGTCCGTCACCAAACTCAATGTCGACGACAACCCCGATATCGCGATGAAGTTCAGCGTCATGTCGATCCCGACACTCCTCGTCTTCGACAAGGGTGAGGTCGTGGGGCGCATCACCGGCGCCAAGAGCAAGGGTGCCCTGCTCGAGGAGATCGACGGATTCCTGGCCACTTCCCACTGACCCGCGGCCAACGCGGCGAAGCAATCCGAGACCTCCAGCGCCGCCTCGGTGCCGCCGGCTTCGAGCCGGACGGCGCTGAGGCGGGCCTCTTTTGTGTCGCCACCGAGGCGGCGGTCTTGGCGTTCCAGGACCACCGCGGTCTCCACAGCAGCGGCAGCTGCGACGAACCCACCTGGCTTGCGCTCATCGAAGCCGGCTGGGAGTTGGGCGATCGGCTGCTGATGCTCAATGCTCCGATGTTGCGCGGTGACGACGTCGCCGATCTCCAGCGGAGTCTCAATCACCTCGGCTTCGATTGCGGGCGACCCGACGGGATCTTCGGCCCCGCCGCCGGGCGCGCCCTGCTCGATTTCCAACGGAACTCCGGACTCACCGCCGACGGCGTGTGCGGTGTCCAGACAGTGCGCACGCTGCGACTCGTCGGACGCCAGAGCGGTTCGGGCCCAGGCGTGGCGTCGATCCGCGAGGCCGAGGCCGTCCGCTCCCCTGCCGCCGTCAGTGGGCTGCGCATCGTCGTCGGCCAATTCGGTGGGCTCAGCTCGATCGCACGATCGTTGTCGCGCGCGCTCCGTGAGCATGGGGCCACGGTCATGTCGACCGACGAATACGAGGCCCAGGCACAGGCAGCAGCAGCGAACCGCTTCGGCGCCGACGCGTACATTGGTTTTGACGCTCGAACTGACCAATGTTCGATCGTGTCGTATTTTGCCGTCCCGTCCTTCGAGTCGATCGGGGGTCGTTCGCTCGCGGTCCGCATCGTCGACGAACTCGACGGAGTCCTCGATGTCCGCCCCGTTCTCAACGGCATGCGGCTCCCCGTCCTGCGCGAGACACGGATGCCCGCCGTGCTCTGCTCGGTCGGCCCGGTCCGGAGCGTGGTCGACCGGACGAACCTGCTGACAGATGCACTCACACGTGCCGTCTCAGCCTGGAGCGAGGCACCACTTCTGGGCCTCGATCACCCCGATATCTGAGACATCGTCCCTGCTCAGGGGCCTGATGAGCGGTTATCCACACCTCTGTCCCCAGTCTGTGTGTTTCCTTCAACGTCATCTTGAAGACACGGTCACGTCACGTGACATCTGGACGGAGCAATACGCACGAACCGCGCGCAAACCCCTCAGTGAACAACTGTACACCTCAATCTCACGCGCGACGTCAGGTCGCACTCTCACGCGCGAGTCGAGAGTGAACTACGAAGTCATCTGGCGGTAAATGCGCTCGAGGTCCTCGAGATCGGCGAAATCGATCGTGACCTTGCCACGTTTGGCGCCGAGTTGGACACTCACACGCGTGTCGAGATGCTCGGCGAGCAACTCCTCGAGTTCCAATAGGCCGGGCGGGCGCAACTTGGTGGCCGGTGTCAACCCGGCGCCATCGATCGTTGCGCCGGGCCGCTCGTCCTCGACGACTGGGACCGGTTCCGCGTGATCGGATTCATCCCCGCCGCGGACGGCTTGTTCCACCATCCGCACCGACCAGCCTTCCGCAACCGCAGCCGTGGCCAGTGTCTCCTGACGTGTTCGGTCGGGCGTCCCGAGGAGCGCACGCGCGTGACCAGCGCTCAATTGGCCGTCGGCCAGCAGCACCTGCACCGCGGGTGGCAATCCAAGCAGCCGGATCGAGTTCGTGATTGCCGAGCGACTCTTGCCGACACGCCCCGCCAGTTCGTCGTGGGTGAGACCAAAGTCCTCGAGAAGCTGTTGAAACGCGGCTGCCTCTTCGAGCGCGGTGAGATCCTGTCGGTGGAGGTTTTCGACGAGCGCCTGTTCGACCGAGCTCAAATCGCTCGTCGTCCGAACAATCGCCGGAATCGTCGCCAATCCGGCACGCTGTGTGGCTCGCCAACGCCGTTCGCCTGCAATCAGTTCGTACTGCTCGTCCTCGAGCGGCCGAACCAGAATCGGCTGCAAGACACCCATCTCGGCAATCGACGCGGCCAACTCGACCAGGGTCTCCTCGTCGAAATGCTGTCGCGGCTGATTCGGATTCGGCGACACGGACGCCGTCGGAATCTCCACGAGCGCGCCGGTTTCTCCTCCGGGTCCACCTTCCATCGGGATGAGTGAGCTCAACCCCTTCCCGAGTCCACTACGTCGCGCCACCATGTACCTCCTTGGCTGCGTCGCGGTATGCCAGCGCACCTCGCGACGTCGGATCGAATGTCGTGATCGGCTGACCGAACGAGGGTGCCTCGGACAGCCGAACGGTGCGCGGGATCACCGAGCGCAGCACCTTCTCACCAAAGTGCTCACGGACCTCGGTGACCACTTGATCGGACAGCTTCGTGCGTGCGTCGTACATCACGCAGAGAATGGTGCTGAGGTCCAGTCCGGGGTTCAGATTGCGCTTCACGAGATCAACGTTGCGCAACAGTTGACCGAGACCCTCCAGTGCGTAGTACTCACATTGGATCGGCACCAGGACTTCTCGCGCCGCCGACAGACCGTTCACGGTCAGGAGACCGAGCGACGGTGGACAATCGATCAGTACGTAGTCGTAGTCGTCGAGCACCCCTTCGATCGCCCGCTTGAGACGCTGCTCGCGACTGAACGCCGGGACGAGCTCGATCTCGGCACCGGCGAGATCCAACGATGCCGGCGCCACGAAGAGGTTCTTGACGTCGGTCGGTTCGACGACGTTCTCAAGCGGCTCGTCGTGCAGCATCACGTGATACATCGAACGCTCGAGCCCGCGATTCTCGATGCCGAGGCCAGTCGACGCGTTGCCCTGGGGATCAAGATCGATCAGCAGCGTGCGTAACCCCATGTCGGCGAGCGCGGCACCCATGTTCACCGCGGTCGTGGTCTTGCCCACGCCACCCTTCTGATTGGCGATGGCGATGATTCGTGGTAGTGGGTGACCGGTCACCGAGTCGGGTGAGGACTCGATCTCGGGACCCGGGATGGCACCAAGTGGTGCGGTGTCGTCAGAGGACACGGCGGCTCCATTCACAGAGGCTGGGATCAGCGACCCGTACTGTGCCTGATCGGAACCCGCGTTACAAGGACCCTCGCAATGTTTCACGTGAAACCGTGTCGGAACCATCCGTTGAGGGTTCGTCACACCGCTCAGATGTTTCACGTGAAACTATCCCGATGAAACACCACCACGTGCGGCACGACCTCATCGAGCCGACGAACCCCCAGCTCAGCGAGCAGATCCGGCGCCCATCGGTCGCCGGAGGGCGGCTCACTGATCACGATCCGACCGCCCGGTCGGACCAGCTGCGCGGCGACGGACAACGTCACGTCCGGCGGCCCGAAGCCGCGGGCCACTGCGTTGTCGAATGATTCCGGTGAACTGAGGATCGTGGCACTCACATCATCGGTGACCACCTCGACGCGCTCGGACCACCGAAGACGCAAGATCATCCGACGGAGGAAGTCGGTGCGTTTCGCCCGGCGATCGAGCATCGTGAGATGTAGGTCGGGACGATCATGGGCAATCACAAGTCCTGGTACACCGCCACCGGCACCCAGGTCGATCACTGTGCCGGTGACGTTGTCGAGTGCGTCGACGAAGGCGCGCGCGTGCTCGACGACTTCGCCGATCGAACGCTCGCCGAGGAAACCAAGGCGCTGGCTCTCGGCGAGCACATCGAGGACCGCCTCGGACATCGGTGGCTGCGTCACCTACGCAGTGTGCCACGCCGTCGGACTCACCAACCGGACCCCGGACGCGACGAAGCCCGGCCATCGCATTGGCCGGGCTTCGTCGATCGGCCGGAACTCCCGGCCTCAGATCAGCACGTGATCAGTCGGGAACGACCACGATTCGCCGATTCGGATCATCACCCTCCGAACGACTCGAGACGCCGTCCTCCTCGTTGAGCGCATCGTGAATCACCTTGCGGTCGGCTGAGGTCATCGGCTCCAGCGCACGTGCTGATCCCGACTCCCGGACCGATGCCGCCACGTCGGCGGCGAAACGCGACAGCGCTTCGTTGCGACGAGCCCGATAGCCGGCAACGTCGATACGCAGCCGGGTGTCGTGATCGCCGAGCCGACGCTGCGCTGAAACGCGAACGAGGTCTTGAATCGCATTCAGCGTCCGACCACCCGGACCGACGAGCAGGCCCAGGCCTTCGCCGCTCACGTGCACATCCAGTTCGGTCCCATCCACGTGGAGTTCACTGCTCCCTGTTGCACCGAACGCTTCGACCAAGCCGTCCATGAACGCAACTGCGGCGTCTCCGACCTCTTGGGGTGAGACGGGGGAGGGCTCTCGCTCGTCATTGCTCATGGTCTTCTCCTGGCTCTTGTTACTTGATTGATCCTGACGGCGCTTCGTCGTCGAACGCCGTCCGTTGCCGTTCGACGACGACGGGGCGTCGGTCGCTTCCGCCGCACCTGCGGCGCCGACGTCAGCTACCGAGTCGGCTGAGGCAGTGTCGGCTGGGGCAGTGTCGGACGACGCCGAACCGCTCCGGTCCTTCGGCTTCGCCCGGTCCTTGTCCTTGGCCCCTCGGCGGCGGCGCTCCTGCTTGGGACGCACCTGCGTCGGCTGAACCCGCGCGCGTACTCGCGCCTCACCGCGTGTCCGACCGAACAGGCCGGGGCGTGGTTCTTCGAGCACTTCGAATTCTGCTTCGTCTGCGGCAACACCGAGCCGATCGAGTGCTGCGTCTTTCGCCGCTTCGATCGTCTTCGCTGTGGTTTCGACCCACTCCATACCGTGTCTTCCTCTTTCTCTCGAGATCGTGTCTCGTTCGTAGTCCGCGCCGACGTGGTGTCAGCGCTTCTTCTTCCCCGACTTGCCCCCCTGTCCCTTGCCAGACGACGGTCGACCCGACGACTTGCTGGACTTGGGTGGGCGAGCTTTTGCGGCCTGCGCGTCCTTGCGACTCGGTGTCGGTCGACCCTTCCCGCTCGGCGAGTCGCCGTTGACGTCCTCCGGTTTTGTGCTCGGTCGTGACTTGGGTGGCGTCACCCGCTTGCTCTGTCCGGTCGGACGGGCGTTCGGCTTCTTGTTCGTCGCTGAACTTCCGCCGTTCTTCTTCGACGACTTCGAATCAGCCTGCTTGGCGTCGCCCTTGCCCGCCATCAGATCGCGCTTGGCCTGACCAAACAGGCCTTGTGGCTCACCGTTCTCCTTCGACTGCTCTCGGGCCTTTTCGCCGGCGCGTTGTGCCTGACGGCCCAACGATTCGTCATGGCCGTAGAACTTCTTGGTGATGTAGTACTGCTGCAGAATCCGGAGCAGCGTCTGGAAGATGTAGTAGACCACGAGCGCCGTCAGGAAGAAGATCTGGAAGACGGCGAAGACGACCGGCAGGTACTGCATCAGCTTCTGCTGTGTCGGCGACATCGTCGGACTGATCGAGGCACGAGCGGCCACCATCCGCTGCTGGCCGAAGTACAGCCCGCCGAGCGCCACGACCAGGAGCGCATAGATGATGCCGGTCACCGGATTCTCGGTGATCGCCTCGAACGGCGACAAGCTGAGGTCGAGACCGAGTTCGACCATCTCGAACTTCCCGTACAACGACTGGAACAAGCCGGAGTCGACCGCGAGATAACGCGGAATGAACCCACCGATCTCGTCGGTACGGTCGACGACTTCGTACACCGTGTTCGCGATCGGCTCGGCGCTGCCACGCGGTGAATAGGTCAAGCCCCGGAGCACGCGGAACATCACGATGAACACCGGCATCTGCGCGATGATCGGCAAACACGATGACATCGGGTTCACCTTGTGCTCCTGGTAGAGCTTCATCATCTCTTCGTTGAGCTTCTGCTTGTCATTGCGATGCTCGTTCTGCAGACGCCGCATCTCCGGGGAGATCTTCTGCATCTCGAGCATGCCCTTGGTGCTCTTCAGCGTCAGCGGGGTGGTGATCGCCATGATGACCACCGACATCAGTGCGATCGCGATGATGTAACTGGTGGTCAGGTCGTAGAACCACGACAGCATCGCGGCGGGAATCTCGAACATGTCAGCAGTCCTCGCAAGTCGTTGGAGAGCAGATGGGGCGAGCGCAGATCGGATGTGCGCAAGCGGGCGGTGCTTCGACCGGTTGTCGGTCGTCCGAGCATTCCGGAACGGGGTCGAAGCCCGAGGGTCCGAACGGCCGGCACCGCAACAGGCGCCGTACGGTGAGCATCATGCCCCGCCGGGTGCCATGGACCTCGAACGCCTCGACCGCATACGACGAGCACGACGGGAAGAAGCGACACGGTGAGGGACGTCCCTCGACGAGCCGCTGGTACCAGGTGATCGATCCCAGCGCCCACCGCTGGGTCCGGGTCAACGACCGTCCCGACGTGGTCATCGATCGAGTTTCATGGGGAGTTCCCCCAGCGCAACGCGTATCTGATCGAACGTCAGTTCGCTCGCTCGCGGCTGACATCCGATCAGGTACAGTCCGTTCACGAGGTCGATCTCCATCAACACGGCGCGCAAACGTCGCCGGAGGCGGTTGCGTGTGACCGCGTTGCCCACGGCTCGATTGATCGCGAACGCCACCTGGGCGGTGTTCGACGACGGGTCCGGGAGATGAGAACACCAGAAGGGTTCGATTCGCACCCGCCGACCATCGCGGCGCAGCCGCTGAAAGTCGGATCGAGTATGAATCCGACCGATCAAGCCGACAGACGGGCCCGGCCCTTGTCGCGACGTGACTTCAACACGGCGCGGCCTGCACGGGTGCTCATGCGAGCGCGGAAGCCGTGCTTCTTGGCTCGGCGGCGGGCGTTGGGCTGGTAGGTACGCTTCACGTTGTACTCCGTGATCTTCAGGACACGGGAACGAATCGGACGCTGCTCGAGATCGTGGTGCAGCAGTCACCGACCGGGCCGACAGCCCGCTCCCAATGTGATCGGCCAGGATACGGTCGCGCGAGACTCGCTCCCAACCTGCGGCGCCGCGAGCTCCGAGGTGCGATGCCGGCAACCGCTCGGCAACCGCCCGAAGCACATCGATGTAGTTTGTCCACACGCGTCGATGCGCTGCATCACCCCAGCGTATGGGCTATTTTCCAGCATGTTTTCGTACCCGCTTCGAGCTGCTAGCGTGCGCTCTCCGTTCCACACTCACCTCCTGTCCACACTCTGTGGAAAAGTATGTGGATCACCAATGATCTTCTTGTGAACTCCAGATGCCCCTGACCGACGCCGACGACATGTGGACCCAGGTGACACTGTCACTGCGTTCACAACTCGCTGAAAGCGTCTGGTTCTCGACCTTCCAGGAAGTCACACCGATCAGTGTCGACGATGCGACGTTTCGGCTCCTCGCACCGAGTGCGTACGTTCGTGACCGGATCACCACGCGCTACATGCCGATGATCGTCGACGCCCTCGACGAATCAGGTCTGGGCGGACGAGCAATCACCATCCACATCGATCAAACGGCCGAGCGGGAGTCGGAGGACACGAACGACCCGGCGCCGATCGAAGCCAATCCACTCCCCACCGACGACATTCCGGTCCAGCCGCACGCCGACGACTTGAGCGAACGCGATCACCTGCTCGAAGCGGCCGGACTGAGCACCGACTACACCTTCGACACCTTCGTCAAGGGGGCGTCGAACCAGTTCGCCCTCGCCGCCTCGCTGCGCGTCGCAGAGACCCCGGCGCGCAGCTACAACCCATTGTTCATCTACGGCTCCGCCGGGTTGGGCAAGACCCACCTGCTGTACGCGATTGGGCACTACGTCCACTCGAACTACCGACATCACAAGATCCGCTACGTCTCGACCGAGACGTTCATGAACGAATACGTCGAGTCGATCCGTCAGAACACGACGAATTTCCTCCGTCAGCGCTATCGCGAGATCGACGTGTTGTTGATCGACGACATCCAGTTCATCGCCAACAAGGAAGGACTCCAGGAGGAGTTCTTCCACACGTTCAACGCGCTGCACGGGGCGAACAAGCAGATCGTGATCAGCTCGGACCGGATGCCCGATGCAATCCCCACCCTCGAAGAACGACTCCGTAGCCGCTTCAAGTGGGGTCTGATCACCGACATCCAACCGCCCGACGTCGAAACCCGACTGGCCATCCTTCGCAACAAGGCCGAACGTGAAGACGTGGAGGTCCCGGGTGACGCCCTCGAGTTCATCGCCGAGAACATCTCGACGAACATCCGCGAACTCGAAGGCGCGCTCGTTCGAGTCATGGCCTTCGCAAGCCTCAGCCGCCAACCCATCACGATCGACCTCGTCCAACAACAACTCGCCGATCTCCTGACCGTGTCACGCCCGAAAGTCCGCACGCCAGAGGAACTGCTCGAGGAGATCGCCGGCATCTTGAAGTTCGACGTCGAGGCACTCAAGGGCAAGAGTCGCCAACGTCCGCTCGTGACCGCACGGCAGGAGGCAATGTACGTGTTCCGTGAGCTGACCGATCTCAGTTACCCGGCGATCGCCCGGCTGTTCGGCGGCCGTGATCACACCACCGTGATCCACGCCAACGAGAAGATTCAACGGCTGATGAAAGAACGCAAGCAGGTCTACGACCAAGTGACCGACCTCCTGCAGCAGCTGAAGTCGTGATGTCGTCCGTACGAGCGCTGCACCAGCGCTGCAACGAACACCCGCGCGGTGGACGCGAACAGGCGCAACGTGCTCCAATCTGGGGACAGACACCGAGTCGTCCACCGAATCACACGCGTGACACTCTCGACGTGTGGATGACCGGCCATCCCATGTGGACGGCGTCGACCCTCCTACGCTGCCCGGACGTGGCTTGTCCCCAATCCACAGCACCTACTACTCATACTTACTTTGAAACATCCCCTCATGAGGAGAAGTCCCGACTGTGAAGTTTCGTTGCGAACGTGACGTCCTCGCCGACGCCCTGAACTCTGCCGGGCGTGCGGCAACCAACCGCACCGGCACGCTGCCGGTGCTCTCTGGTGTCCGGATGGACATCGTCGGCGACACGTTGACCGTGACCGGTACCGACCTGGAGTTGACGATCAAGCTCACGGTCGACGTCGGTGGTGAACGCGACGGTGCGGCTGTTGTCCCGGCCCGACTCATCGGCGACATCGTGAAGGCGTTGCCGGCCGGTGCGGTCGAGATCGATCTCGATGGCAGCGATGGCGGCGAGATGTCGATCAGTGCCGGTCGTTCACAGTTTTCGGTGCGTCCCTTGGCGCTCGACGACTACCCGGCCCAGACCGAGCCGACGGGTGAGGCCGTGACGTTGCCGGCCGAGACCATGTCCGATGCTCTGCGCCAAGTGGTGCGTGCCGCATCGACCGACGATGCACGTGCCGTGCTCACCGGTGTCCTCCTCGCATCCGAGGACGACGGCGTGCGGATGGTCGCCACCGACTCGTATCGCTTGGCGGTGCGAGATCTGCCCGACTCGTCGGTGCTCGGATCGGGTCAGAAGGTGCTGATCCCGGGTCGTGCGCTGAGTGAACTTCAGCGGCTGATGGGTGACGTCGAGGAACTGACCGTTCGTTTTGGCGACCGCGAGGCCACGTTTGAGGCTGGTTCGACGCGACTCAGCACGCGGTTGATCGAGGGGGAGTTTCCCAACTACCGGAACCTGCTTCCCTCGAGTTACCCGAACCTGTTGACGGTCTCCAAGGCATCGATGGTCGAGGCCATCCGCCGCGTGAAGATCCTGGCCCAGGACTCGACTCCGGTGCGGTTGACACTCGGTGGCGACACCGTCCAGTTGACCGCGATCACCCAGGACGTGGGCAATGCCGCCGAGGAGATCGACGCGAGCTACGACGGCGCCGAGATGACCGTGGCGTTCAACCCGGATTACCTCGCCGCAGGCATCGATGCCATCGACGCCGACGACGTCACCCTCGCCACGATGGACCCGATGAAGCCGGCTGTGCTTCGCGGCGCTGGGCAGGACGACTACCTGTATCTGCTCATGCCCGTCCGGGTGCCCTGATCAATCCGCTGCTCACCCTGGTCGCTCCGAGGTTCGCTGCGCTCACCGTCGCTCTCGTGCTTGCGGCGCGCTCTCAGTGTGGTGCCCCTGATCGGGTCGTGGTGTTCGTAGTCTCCTGGTCTTGATCGTTTCGCATCTGGAGCTCGTCGACTTCCGGAACTATGTGTCCGCGCAGTTCGACCTCACGGCAGGGACGACGGCGGTCATCGGCGACAATGGGCAGGGGAAGACGAATCTCGCCGAGGCACTCGCGTATCTGGCAACCCTGACGAGCTTTCGAGGCGCGCCGGGTGATGCGCTGATTCGTGTGGGTGCTGACCAGGCGATCATTCGTGCAACGGTTCATCACGACGACGGGCGCAACTCCCTGATCGAAGCGGAATTGCACGCGGTGGGCCGCAATCGTGTGCAGGTCAACAAGCAGAAGCTGCAGCGAGTTCGTGACCTGCTCGGAACGGTACGGGTGACGGTGTTCTCGCCTGACGATTTGATCGTTGTCAAAGGGGGGCCCGGCGAGCGGCGGCGTTTCATGGACGACACGTTGGTCGCGCTCGCGACGAAGTACGACGCGATCCGTTTGGAGATCGACCGCATCGTCAAGCAGCGCAACACGCTGCTCAAGCAGGCGCAGAAGGCTGGTCACCGCGACCTCCCTGCCGAGATCGAGGTCACGCTCGATGTATGGGACACGAAGTTCACCGAGATCGCCGACCAGTTCGGTCATGCCCGCGCGACCCTCGTCTCGAGGATCACTCCGATGGTTCAGGAGGCCTACGAGCAACTGGCGGGCGTCGCGACGCCGCTCGAGTTGCGCTATGAACCGGAATGGCGAAGAGTGGGGTTGATGGCCGCGTTGCAGGCGGCACGGTCCGATGACGTGCGTCGTGGTGTGTCGACCGTTGGACCCCACCGTGACGAGCTCGAACTGTCGATCAACGGTCTCGCGAGCCGAACTCACGCCTCGCAGGGGGAGCAGCGGACGTTGGCGCTGGCATTGCGGCTCGCGGGGCATCGCCTCGTGACCGAACGAACCCAGAGTGCACCTGTTCTGGTGCTCGACGACGTGCTGTCGGAGCTCGACGATGGCCGTGCTCGGGCACTGCTCGGTCACCTGCCCGAGGGTCAGGTCGTGATCACCACGGCGAGCGAGCTTCCACCGGCGGCCGATGCCGACCGGATTCTCCGAATTGACCACGGTGCGGTCGTCTCGGACCAATGACCGCAAGCGGCCGTCGCCGGCTCCTCGACGAAACACCGCCGATCGCGTTGGGTACTGTGATCACATGTCCGATCCTGTCCCGATCACCCGATCGCTCGACTCGATGATGAAGTCACTGCGGGGAACCGACCGGATCCAAGTGGGCGGCGTGTTCGGCAAGTGGGACGATGCCGTCGGTGCGCAGATCGCCGCCCACGTCCGCCCGATCAAGCTGGATCAGGGCACACTGCTCGTCGAAGCTGACACCTCCACATGGGCGACGCAGGTCAAGTTCCTCGCCGACACGATCATCAGCCGACTGCACGACGAGGCTCGGGTCGAGATCGAGCAGGTCGAGGTGCGCGTGGCCTCGAACCGTCGGCGCTGAACCCATTCCGACGCTGGTCAGCGCGTCAGTCGTCGTTGGAGCTCGCTCCGATTCACTACGTTGTCGATGGTGATCCGGAACGCCCGGGTCCGAACCTCGATCAGGAGACGACATGACGAACACAGGTGGCACGCCTGCCGGCTGGTACTACGCCCCCGGTGACCCCGAGGGCACGCAACGCTATTGGGACGGTGCGCAGTGGATCGGTGACCCGCAGGTGGTGCCGCAGCAACCGGCCCCCGCAGCGACACCCGACCCGGCCCCGGTGTCACCTCCTACCGGCGAGTACCAGGCCCCCGCCCCCGATTCCGGAGCCGGGGCTCCCCCGAACTTCGGCGCGCCGGGCGCACCGCCACCCGGGTACCAGCAGGCCGGTCCTGCCTACGGGGCTGCTCCGCAGGGCTACCAGAACTACGGCGCCCCGGCTACGAACGTCGGCACTCCCGCTGAGTGGGGTACCCGTGCGGTTGCTTGGCTGATCGATTGGGGAATCGGTGTCGGTATCTCGATTGCTGGGCTCATCCTCTTCGCGATCGGTGCCGCGATCGCTGACGTGCTCGGGATCTTGATGTTGCTGGTGTGGATCGGTGCCTCAATCGCGTACGGGATCTGGAACTTCTGTGTTCGCCAGGGCAGCACCGGCCAGACGATCGGCAAGGAGAAGCAGGGGATCAAACTGGTCAAGGACGACACGGGTCAGCCGGTCGGTGCGGGCATGGCGTTCGTGCGCTATCTCCTTGCTGCGGTCCTTGGTGGCCTCTGCGGGATCTACACCTTGCTCGACTATCTCTGGCCGCTCTGGGACGTGGAGAAGAAGCGCCTGACGGACAAGATGGTGACGATGAGCGTCGTCGTCGCCTGATCGAGGGCGACGAGTCCACGAGTTCGAGGCTCCAATCGCCGTGTTGCGATGCGGGCCTTTTCGCGCCTCGTCAGAGACCCGCGGTGTCCCCGTGAGTGAGGTACCCCGCTGGTAGGCTGGGAGCCAATGACGACCCGGGTTTTCGCGTCGGCTTGACCAGTTCCGGCCGCAGCTCCCGAGATCGTCGATCGTGCCCCTACGGCACCTCTTCGAACCATCCCTGTCGCCTCCGCGGAGGCGCTGACGCAAGAAGGTACGAGTGTCCACAGACACCACAGCGGCAACGGTGAGCGACGACGACGTCACCAAGCCGATCTCCCGTCCGAGCGGCGACGACGTCGCTGCCAACACGCCTGCAACCACCGCCGAAGCTGATCAGCCCGAGCCGTTGCGCAAACCGCAGGGTGACGCTGCAAAGACCACCGCGAGCTACGACGCCGCTGCGATCACCGTGCTCGAGGGCCTTGATCCGGTGCGCAAGCGCCCGGGCATGTACATCGGCTCGACCGGTCTCGCCGGTCTGCACCACCTGATCTGGGAAGTCGTCGACAACTCAGTGGATGAGGCGATGGCCGGGCACTGCGATCGGATCTCGATCACCCTGACCGCCGACGGCGCCTGCAGCGTGGCCGACAATGGTCGCGGTATTCCGATCGACCCGTTCACGTCGGGTGAGCACAAGGGCAAGTCAGCCGCCGAAGTCGTGTTGACGGTGCTTCACGCCGGCGGCAAGTTCGGCGGCGACGGCTACAAGGTGTCGGGTGGTCTGCACGGGGTGGGTGTGTCGGTGGTCAACGCACTGTCGACCAAGCTGCTCATCCAGGTCGACCGTGGCGGTCAGCGCCACGAGCAGACCTATGCCGACGGTGGGGCGCCGCAAAACAAGATGAAGGTCGTCGGTGAGACTCCGAAGCGCGGCCGCACCGCGGGGACCACGATCACCTTCTGGCCCGACCCCACCATCTTCCAGGCTGAAGGTGTCGAGTTCGTCGCGCGAACGGTGCTCGAGCGGCTCCAGACCATGGCCTTCCTCAACAAGGGTCTGATCATCGAGTTCAAGGACGAGCGTCCGGAGCGCGAGCAGGAGATCACCTATCAGTACAAAGGTGGTTTGGTCGACTTCGTCAAGCACCTCAACGCGACGAAGGACCCGCTGTTCAGCAAGGTCTGCCAGTTCGAGGACGAAGACGACGACGGCCAGATGCTCGACGTCGCGATGCAGTGGAACACCGGCTACCACGAAGGCATCCACGGGTACGCGAACGGCATCTCGACCATCGAGGGCGGGATGCACATCGAGGGATTCCGGTCCGCGCTCACCAACACCATCAACAAGTACGCCCGCGAGAAGAACCTGCTCAGGGAGAAGGAACCGAATCTGACCGGCGACGACGTACGCGAAGGCCTGACCGCCATTGTCTCGGTCAAGCTGCGCGAGCCGCAGTTCGAGGGTCAGACGAAGGCGAAGCTCGGCAACGTTCCGATGCGTTCGTTCGTCCAGAAGGCGACCAACGAGCGCCTCGCCGAATGGCTCCAGGAGAACCCGACCGAGGCGAACAAACTGGTCAAGAAGGGTGTGGCAGCGGCGCAGGCTCGTGCCGCAGCCAAGAACGCCCGGAATGCGATTCGCCGCAAGACAGCGCTGTCGGGCGCCGGCATGCCCGACAAACTGAAGGATTGTCAGTCGAAGAACGCGGACGAATCCGAGTTGTTCATCGTCGAGGGTGACTCGGCCGGCGGGACCGCCGTCGACGCCCGCCAGCCGTACAGCCAGGCGATCCTGCCGATTCGCGGCAAGATCCTGAACGTCGAGCGTGCGCGCGTCGACAAGATGTTGAAGAACAACGAGATCCAAGCACTGATCACGGCGATCGGCGCCGGGGTGGGCGACGAGTTCGAGGTCGACAAGGCCCGCTATCACAAGGTGATCTGCCTGGCCGACGCCGACGTCGACGGCAGCCACATCCGCACCCTGCTCCTCACTTTCTTCTTTCGCCAGATGCGCGAGATGGTCGAGGCCGGCTACTGCTACATCGCCCAGCCGCCGCTCTACTCGACCGAGATCGGCAAGGAGAAGATCTACCTGAAGGACGACGTCGCGAAGGCGAAGTTTCTCGAGGAGCGGCCGAATCACAAGAAGAACTTCGCTCGCTTGAAGGGTCTCGGCGAGATGGACTGGGAAGAGCTGCGCGCCACCACGATGGATCCGGCCACTCGCACGCTCCTACAGGTCAACGTCGACGAGGCCGCTCGCGCCGACGAGATCATGTCGACCCTGATGGGCGACGACGTGGCGACTCGTCGTGAGTTCATCACCACCAACGCCCGCGACGTCCAGAACCTCGACTTCTGATCCTCCGGAAAGAACAGACGCATGACTGACACGACCGACACCGGCGACGACGGCACACTGTCCGACCCGATTCAACCCATCCCGCTTTCCGACGAGATGGAGAGCAGCTTCCTCGAATACGCGATGTCGGTGATCATGTCGCGCGCGCTGCCCGATGTGCGTGACGGCCTCAAGCCGGTCCACCGCCGGATCATCTGGGACATGGAGGAGCAGGGCTTTCGCCCTGATCGTGCCCACGTCAAGTGCGCCCGTGTCTCGGGCGACACGATGGCCCGGTTCCACCCGCACGGCGACTCGGCGATCTATGCCGCACTCGTCCGGATGGCACAGCCGTTCTCGTTGCGGCACCCGCTGATCGATTTCCACGGCAACTACGGCTCGCCCGATTTCGGTCCGGCCGCGTCGCGCTACACCGAATGCCGCCTCGATCCGTTGGCGATGCAGTTGCTGGCCGACATCGACGAGGACACCGTCGACATGATCCCGAACTACGACGGGACCACCGAAGAACCGCTCGTGCTTCCGGCGCGGTTCCCGAACCTGCTGGTCAATGGCAGTCAGGGCATCGCGGTGGGCATGGCAACGAACATCCCGCCGCACAATCTCGGCGAGACGATCGACGCGGTCGTCCATCTGATCAACGATCCCGAGGCGCCCGTCGAGGCCCTCATGGAGCATGTCAAGGGCCCCGACTTTCCGACGGGTGCCTACATCCTCGGTCGCTCCGGGATCATCGACGCCTACCAGACCGGCCGCGGCTCGGTGAAGATGCGGGCGAAGGCGAGCATCGAGGAAGCCAAGAACGGCCGCTTTGAGATCATCGTCTCCGAACTCCCGTATCAAACGAGTTGTTCGGCGATCGCCGCCCGCATCGACGAACTGGTCACCGCAGGCGAACTCGAAGGCATTTCCGACGTGAACGACGATTCGTCGGGCGGCAAGACGAGCCTGATCATCTCGCTCAAGCGGGACGGCAACCCGAACGTCATCTTGAACAAGCTCTTCAAGATGACGCAGTTGCAGTCGACGTTTTCGATCAACATGGTCGCGCTCGTTGATGGTGTGCCACGTCAGATCAACCTGCGTGACGCGCTCGTCGCCTATGTCCGCCACCAGGTCGAGGTCATCACACGCCGGACCGAGTATCGCCTGGCCAAGGCCGAGCGCCGCGAGCACATCCTGGAGGGCCGCATCAAGGCCCTCAACGTCATCGACGAGATCATCGCCCTCATCCGCTCGAGCGACGATGTTGCCACCGCCCGCGAGGGCCTGATGGCCGAACCGTTCGAGTTCTCCGAGGTGCAGGCCAACGACATCCTCGACATGCAGCTGCGCCAGCTGACTCGGCTGTCGCGCATCGACCTCGAGACGGAACTGGAGGACATTCGTGCGAGCATCGAAGATCTCCAGGACATCCTCGCCCGGCCCGAGCGCCTGAACAGTGTCATCAAGGACGAGATCACTGCGATCAAGGAAGAGTTCGCCACACCTCGCGTCTGCGAGATCACCTACGACGACGGCGAAATGTCGATCGAGGATCTCGTCGACGACAAGGAACTGGTCATCGTGATGACGCAGGCCCAGTACGTCAAGGCGGTCCCGGCGGGGTCGTTCAAGACGCAGGGTCGCGGCGGTCGCGGCGTGTCGGGTGGCAAGTTGAAGGTCGACGACCTCGTGCGGCACGTGTTGTTCACCACCGCGCACGCGCACCTGTTGTTCTTCTCCAATCGGGGCAAGGTGTATCGCTTGCGCGCGCTCGACATCCCTGAGCGGGAACGCACCGCGAAGGGTATGCCGATCGTCAACCTGCTGCCGCTGCAGGCCGACGAGAAGATCCAGGCCATCATCGACACGCGCGAGTTCGCGGGCGACCGCTACCTGTTCTTCGCCACCAAGCAGGGCACGGTCAAGAAGACGACGTTCACCGAGTACGACAAGAGTCGGCGCGACGGTCTCATCGCGATCAACCTGAAGGATGGTGACGAACTCGTCAAGGTGATCGAAACGAGTGGCGACGACGACATCTTCATGGTCAGCAAGGGCGGCATGACCATTCGTTTCGGCGAGAACGACGTTCGTTCGATGGGCCGAACGGCGGGAGGCGTCCGCGGCATGAAGCTGAAGAACGGTGACGACGCCGTCGTGTCGGTCGATGTCGCCCGTGACGACACGGCGATTCTGATCATGACCGAGGCCGGATACGGCAAGCGCACACAACTCGACAAGTTCAACGTTCAGGGCCGTGGCGGCCAGGGCGTGAAGGGTATGAAGCTCACCGGCAAGAAGGGTGAGGTCGTCGCAGCGTTCATGGTCGGACTCGACGACGAGATCGTCGCGGTGTCGAACAACGGCATCACGATTCGCATGGGCGTTCGAGACATCTCGTCCCAGGGTCGCGATGCGACCGGCGTGCGGATCATGAACATGGACGACGGCGACCGCGTCGGTTCCGTCGCACCCATCCTCGCCACCGACGACGAGGACTGATCGCTCGCCGGCACGCCGTCGGCCCACATCATTCGGCGCAGTACCGCCCAGATCGACCGTCTCGGTCCGACCGACGCACCTTGCGTCATCGGATGCATCATGCCTGATCAGGCATATCGAAGTGAGGTCGAAGATGGCACGAACAACCCCTCGTTCTCGCGTTGACAACGGTCAGGCCGCGATCGTGATCCTGGCGGTGGTCGCGGTCCTCGTCGTCACCATTGCCGTGGCTGTGGCGGCGATGGGGCGCACGACGATCGATCGCACGCGAGCCCAGACCGCCGCCGACGCAGCCGCGCTTGCGGCACTGGACGGCGGTCCCGCGGGAGCTGCAGCACTCGCCGAGCGCCACGGCGCCGTGGTCACTTCGCTGTTGCTAGACGTGGATGTGGTCACGGTGACGGTCAGACTCGGCGAGGTCACCGCCACGGCGAGTGCCACCGACGCGCCGTGACGTCATCGGCCCCACAAGGCCGCTGCGATGAGAGATGTGCGTGAGGCCCACGCTCATCTCTCGTCGATGGGATGGCGAGCTTGTGACCCCGCGCCGAGTGCTGTAACGCCTACACTCCGTCGGGTGAGCAAGACCGAGCGTGCCCTCACCTCGTCCGAGACCGGTGACGCGCTCGACGACCTGTTCGATGACGACGCGTTCGACACCGCCTTCGACGAAGCGATCGAGGAGGCCGATCGAGAGCTCGAGATCGACGGCCGCTCCAACGGCGCCGACCCCAGCGACGATGAAGTCGTCGCGGACGACGCTGTAGCCGACGCCGAGGTCGACGAGGCTGACGCTGACGAGGCAGTGGACCACGCCACAGCGAACGAGACGGACGATGACACGCCGGTGACCGACGATGAGGTCGATGTGGCCGCGACCAGCGACGACGAGTCCGACGAAGACACCGACACCGACACCGAGACCGTCACCGACACCGACACCGAGATGGTCACCTCCGACGAGTCATCCGAGGGCGACGACGATCCGCCCACGGCTGAATTCCCCGCGCCATCGGTCCGGCCCGACGCCGAGACGGATGACGATGACGACGCGCTGCCCATCATCGTCCAGGCGATTCCCGACGACGATGATCTCGCGGCTCGGAGCATCCCCGTGGGTGATCCGGAGCTCGACGACGACGACGAGGTATCGGATCAGATCCTCGAAGAGCTGCGCCGCGCCGATATCGACGGCCCGGTCGTGGCCTTCGCGCCGCAAGACGAAACCACCGCGGCGAGGCGGCGTCCGAAGCAGGCTGCCGACTACGACCCCGCCCCGGTTCCGATCCCGGCAAGGGTGCCGCGTGTGCTCGGTCGCAAGGCGCGCGTGCGCAAGGTCACCCGCGTCGTGCGTCACGTCGATCCGTGGAGCGTGTTCAAGATTGCAATCGTGGCGCACTTCGTGCTCTACATCATCGTCCTCACTGCGTCGGTGCTGCTCTGGAATGTCGCCAACGCCACCGGCACGGTCGACAACATCGAACGCTTCTTCGAGTCGTTCGGCTGGAACTCGTTCGAGTTCAACGGCGGGGAGCTGTACCACGCCGCCTGGATCGCCGGACTCTTCGTCGTGATCGGCCTCACCGGGCTCGCGGTGCTCGCCGCCACTTTGTTCAATCTGATCACCGACCTCGTCGGTGGTGCTCGGTTCACCGTGCTCGAAGAAGAAGTCGTCGAGACGCGAACCTCGCCGATGCGCCGCTTCGTTGTCCGTCGCGCCGAGCCCGAAGTCCCAGCGGTCATTCGCGATTCGTCGGGAGCGATGATCCGCGAAGCGGTGGTCGACGACACCGGTGCGAACGCACGACCGACCCGATAGTGTCTCCGACCTGTCGGGGCTATAGCTCAGTCGGTTAGAGCGCATCGCTGATAACGATGAGGTCCCTGGTTCGATTCCAGGTAGCCCCACCACCCGACACCGTCGAGAGACCATCGTGACGTTCATCTGATGAAGTTCATTCGTCGAGTGCTCGCTGCACTGACCGCCACCGTGCTCGCGGCCGCTGCGATCCGCCTCCGCGGCTCGGGTGGCACCCCACCCCAGCACGGCGGATGGCAACCGCTCGAGCTGCCTGAACAGTGAGCACGGGCGTGGGGCGAATCGCGGTGACCGGCAACGGTGTCGTTGGTCGTCGAGTTGCCAATCAGGTCGTGACCGTTTCGAATCGTTCGTTGATCGAACTCGATACCCGGAGGATGGATCTGGCGTCAAGCCCGTTCCTCGACGACGTGGACGTCGCGGTGCTGACCCATTCCGGCCCACATCATCCCGACACGATCGTGCTCCTCGATCGCGGTATCAGTGTGATCTCGGTCGGTGACCAGATGGACGACGTCGATGCGATGATGTGGGAGTCGGAACGCGCGGATCGATCCGACGCTTCACTGATTGTCGGTGCCGGCATGTCGCCCGGCCTGGTCGGCTTGATCGCACGCCACCTGACGAATCAGCTCGCCACGGCCGACGAGATCCATGTCGCCATCCACGGCACGGCGGGGCCGGCATGCGCCCGACAACACCATCGTGCGCTCTCCGGGGATGCGGTGGCCTTCGACGACGGCGCGTTCGTGACGTTCCGAGCCGGAACGGGCCGTGAACTCGCTTGGTTCCCCGAACCGGTCGGAGCGTACGACTGCTACCGCGCCGAAGTGCCGGGACCGGTGGTGATGCATCGGACGTTCCCCGATGCAAAGCGAATCTCGGCGCGGATGTCGGCCAATCGGCGTGACCGATTCACCTCGCGACTCCCGATGTTGACGCCACCCCACCGTGAGGGCGGTGTGGGCGCGGTCCGGGTCGAGGTACGCGGTGCCGACGAGGCGGGAGCACGAGTCACGCTCATCGCCGGAATCGCGGAGATGGTTGGCACCGCAACGGCGGCGACCGCCTGTGGTTATCTCGATGCGTTCCTGGCTGGTCTCCTCCCCGTCGGGCTGATCCTTCCGGGTGACGACCGTGTCGACACGACCGCGCTGCTCCGGGCGATCGAACGCCGTGGCGTCCGCCTCCAGGAGTTCACGGGGGTGCCGAGTGGTTGACCTCGACATCGCGATTGGTCGAAATGCGCGCTGACGCGCCGCCACCGTGGTTGCCACGGGGCGAAATCGTGCTCGTACCCGGTCGCGGCGAGTTCTTCGTCCGCCGCCATGTCCACCCCGACGCGAACGCGCCCACGGTGCTGCTGCTCCACGGATGGACTGCATCGGCTGACCTCCAGTTCATGGCTGCGTATCGGGCGCTCCGGGAGCGCTTCTCGTTCGTCGGAATCGATCATCGCGGGCACGGACGAGGGTTCCGGTCGACGCAACCATTCGAGCTCGACGATGTCGCCGACGATGCGGCGGCGGTCGCCGCGCAGCTCGGCATCTCGTCGGTGATCGCCATCGGCTACTCGATGGGCGGCCCGGTCGCTCTGCATCTCACTCGCCGCCACCCTGAGCTCGTGGACGGTCTCGTGATGCAAGCCACTGCCCTCGAGTGGCGGGCCCGGTTACCCGAGCGGCTGCTGTGGCGCCTCCTGCCCGCGCTGGGTGCGGCGTTGCGTTCATGGACCCAGCCGCGCGTCCTACGCCGTGCCGTGGGGTACGTGGTCTCCGACGATTCTCCGTACGCGCCATATCGGCCGTGGATGGTCGCCGAGACGATGCGCAACGAACCACGCGTGATGGTGGAGGCCGGACGCGCGTTGAGTCGTTACGACGCTCGTCCGTGGGCATCGACCCTCGGTGTGCCCTCGGCGATGCTGGTTGCGACGCGGGATCGACTTGTCAAGCCGCGTAAACAGCGTGAGCTCGCCAACGCGCTACGCGCAACAGTCGTCGAGGTGCCGATGGATCATCTCGGCGCGATCGACATGCCCGATCAGTTCGCGTCGGCGACGGTCGAGCTCGTGTCGTCGGTGGCGATCGCGATCGCCTCCGGCTCGGAGTTGTTGGCGAGCGACTCCATCTGACGACCGAGCTGTTCGACCATGTCGGTGAGACGCTCGATGCGCTCGTCGAAGCTCTCACCCGTGACCATGTCGGAGAGCGAGACGCGCACGCTGGCGATCTCGCGTGCGAGGAACTGGGTGTCGGACTGGGTGCGCTCCGCGACTTCCCGGTCGATCTCGGCGACAACGCGGTCCCGCCGTTCTTGACGTGCCTGGGCGAGCAGGATCAACGGCGCTGCATACGCCGCCTGGATCGAGAGCACCAGCGTGAGCAAGGTGAAGCCGCGCGACCACGGGTCGAAGACGAAGCGGTCGGGAGCGAGCGTGTTGTGGATGATCCAGACCGAGATGAAGACCGTCTGGTACACGAGGAACCGGGCGGTGCCGATGAAGCTGGCGATCGATTCGGCGAACGAGCCGAACGCGTCGCTGTCGACGGCGACGCCGAGCCGGCGCGCAGAACGTGGTGAGGTGAGGTCCTGTTGGCGCTTCATGAGGTCGCACCACGTACCTTCGGCTCCGAATCCGGGGCCTTGCGCTGCCGCTTGCGCCAATCGGTACCGAGCATGCGGTCGATCACGTCGTCGACCGTGACCGCGCCCAGCAACCGTCCAGCGTCGTCACAGACGGGGATCGCGAGCAGGTCGTAGCTCGCGAGTTCGACGGCGACGCCGCGATCGCTCAGCTCTGGTGAAACGACCGGGACGTCGTCGAGCAGCTGCCGCAGTTCGATCGCCGGGGGTTCACGGAGCAGCCGTTGCATGTGGACCACCCCGAGGAACTTGCCGGTCGGGGTCTTGAACGGGGCCTGGCAGACGAAGACCTGCGTCGCGATGCTGACGACCC
>Ga0316197_10000326_pt1 | contig 33751 bp, 31 predicted proteins | sample OudBiesiAoxic_MG_FD_204939 | JGI IMG/M metagenome (GOLD analysis project Ga0316197, IMG submission 204939) | Coastal sediment microbial communities from Oude Bieten Haven, Netherlands - site A oxic | ecosystem: Environmental > Aquatic > Marine > Coastal > Sediment | place: Netherlands... | reverse complement strand
CAACCCGTGCCGATCCATCAGCCAGTCAATAACTTCAGCGGCGTTTTGCGCCATCAGGTCAACCAGCGCCGGATCGTTTTCCCCATGCGCCTTGGCCTGAATGTCTTGCGCGAACAAGGCGGCATCGTCTTCGATTCCCGCCTTCTGCTGAACCTTCGTCCCAGCGGCAGGGATCAGCCCGGCAGAAAGCGCCGTAGATCCGCTTGGCACCGCGTCTGCCTCAATGACCAGTACTTCCTGTCCTGCTTCCTGCGCCGACAGTGCCGCAACCAGCCCGCAGGCCCCGGCACCGATGATCAGCGTCTCGCAATCCAGATCAAAGGCAGAGGGCGGGGAAGAGACAAGATCAGTCATCGCGGCTGTAGCGCTCCCCTTTTTCAAGCATCGCGGCGGTTCCGATCACGTCGTTCAGACCATCGAAATCAAACATCCGGTCCGAGAACGGGCGGTTGCTGCCATTGGCCCGCAAGCTGCCGTAATAATCTTGAGCGGTCCGTGCGATGGCGCGGACGATGCCGCCCGGAAAAATCGCGATGGAAAAGCCACGGTCCTGAAGATCAGCAGCATTCGTGATGGGCGTCGCACCGCCTTCGACCATATTGGCCAGCAGTGGCACACGATCTCCGAACATATCCGTGATCTTGGCCATTTGCTCGTGCGACTGCGGTGCCTCGATGAACAGCACGTCAGCCCCGGCCTCAAGATATCGTCCGGCGCGATCAAGCGCCGCATCCAGTCCCTCGACCGCAATCGCATCCGTGCGTGCAACGATCAGCGTCTCGCCCGACCGTCGGGCATCTGCCATTGCCTGCACCTTGCCCACCATCTCGCCTGCCGGGATCAGGGACTTGTCTTTCAGGTGGCCACACCGCTTGGGATAGGTCTGATCCTCGACCTGCAAGGCAGAAGCCCCGGCTCGTTCGTAGAGCCGCATCGTCCGTTGTGCATTCAACGCGTTGCCGAATCCGGTATCCGCATCAATGATCACCGGCAGATCAACCCTGTCCGCGATCAGGGTCATAGTGTCGGCCATTTCGCTGACTGACGTCAGGCCAATGTCGGGACAGCCCAACCGGGTATAGGCAACCGCCGCACCGCTCAGATATAGCGCCTCGAACCCGGCCGCTGCGGCCAGCGACGCGGTCAGACCATCATAAACGCCCGGTGCCACCACAATTTCTTTGCGCGAAAGCCGCGCCTTAAGGCTCATGCCCCGCCCTCCAGCCAGTCAAGCGTGTCCGCACACGTCATCTGATGGGTCACTGTCCCCAGCGACAGGATTGTTGCGTCATGGACATCCTGCCGGAATGCCGCGCACCCATCTGTCAACATCACTGTTTCGATATTGCGCAGATGCGCGTCCCGCAGGGTCGAGGCGACGCCGCCATTTGTGACAATCCCCCCGACGATCAGATGCTCAATGCCCATCGCCCGCATGATGTACTCTAAACGGGTCTGGTAAAAGGCAGAGTAGGCGACCTTTTCGATGACGAAATCCGCCGGATGGAGCGTGTCGACGACCGTATGTCCAAAACTCCCCGGCTCAAAGTCACCCTTGCCCAGAAACGGGCGAAGTTCCTTGAGATGCGGTGCGATCAGCGGCGTCCCGTCTGGCCCCGGCACCAGTGTGAATTGCGCCGAGATATAATGCCCGCCCTGCGACCGCAACGCCTTGACCAGCGGTGCCACGCGATCAGGCAGCGCTGCGATGCTCGGCGCGCCCTGCCCCGCCCGGCCATACGCACCTTCGGGATGGATGAAGTCATTTTGCAGATCAATCGTCAGCAGCGCCGTCTTTTTCAGATTCCAGCTTTTCGGGTCGCTCATGCTTTGCCCTCCGCAGGTTCAATGATGGTGTTCCCGAAACTGTCAACGCGGCCCTGCAGATGGGGTTCGATCAATACAGTCGTATCGGGTTGTTCCAGAATGGCGGGGCCGGTGATCACTGTCCCGACCGGCAGGGCCAGACGGTCATAGATCGCCGTTTCATGCCAATCGTCTTCGAAATGCACCTGCCTCTTTGATTTTGGCGCCGCCTCTCCGCTGGTGGTTGGCGCAAGGGTGGACAGATCAAACTTGGGCCGCTTGCCCGTCACCGCGCTGCGCAGGTTCAGAATCCGCCGGGTGCCGCCCTTGAGAAGCCTGCCAAATGTCCCCTGATACGCCCCGTCAAATGCCTTTTCGATGTCGGCCTTGCTGGGCGGCGTGACCTGCCAATCCTGCACCGCAACCGTCAGTGGCACGGCGACCGTGTGCGTTTGTCCGACATAGGCCATGTCCAGCTCAAAGCTGACTTCGCGGGCCTCAAACGTCGTGCGTGCTGCATCCAGCAGGGCCATCCCCTGATCGGTGTGGGACTGCATGTAGTCCCCCAGTGCCGCCTCGTTCAATCCGGACACCAGCGTGTTGATCGTCTGCACGAAATCCTGCCGCATGTCCGCAATCACACAGCCCATGGCCGAGGTCACACCGGGATAGCGCGGCACTATCGCCCGCGCGATGCCAACCTCCGCCAGCATGGCGCCCGCATGTAGTGCGCCGCCACCGCCGAAGGGCATAAACGCAAAGCGTTTCGGATCAAACCCGCGTTCGATACTGACAAGGCGGATGGCACCAGCCATGCGGCTGTTGGCCACTTTCAGGATCGCCTCTGCCGCCTGCATGGTCTCAAGCCCCAGTGGCTTGCCGACATGTTCATCGATCGCCTTTTTTGCCGCCTCTACGTCCAGCCGCTCCAGTTTTCCGCCGATGGGATTGTCCGGGTCGATCCGTCCCAGAACGACATTTGCGTCGGTCACCGTGGGCCGGGTATTGCCCTGACCATAGGCCACCGGTCCGGGCGTTGATCCTGCACTTTCCGGACCGATGTTCAGCAGTCCCCCCTTGTCGACCCAGGCAATGGACCCACCACCCGCACCGATCGTCGTAATCTCGATCATAGGCGCACGAACCACCATCCCGAAATCAATCGAGGTCTGGGGCGACAGCATCGACTGACCTTCCGCGATCAACGACACGTCGAAACTGGTGCCGCCCATGTCGCCGGTGATGATGTTATCAAAGCCTGCCGACTGCGCGATATAACCCGCTGCGATCACCCCGGCCGCAGGGCCAGACAGGGCCGTGCGTACCGGAAGGCGGCAGGCGGTATCGACAGCCATGACCCCGCCATTCGACTGCACGATCATGAATTCCCCGTCGAAACCTCCGCGTTTTAGCGCGTCTTCGAGGCGGCCAAGGTAGCCGGAGACCTCAGGCTGCAAATACGCGTTGAGCGCCGTGGTAGAGAACCGTTCGAATTCGCGGATTTCCGGCAGGATCTCAGAGGATGCCGAAACATGCGGATTGGGCCAGATCTCTCGAACCGCCGCAACTGCCGCCGCTTCATTGCTCGGGTTGGCATAGGAATTGGCAAAGAGGATAGAGACAGCCTCGCATTTCTGATCCAGCAATTGCTCAGCTGCCTTGCGCACGGCGTCCAGATCGACAGGCGTGCGAATGTCGCCACTGGCCAAGGTTCGCTCCGGCACCTCAAGGCGGTCGCGCCGATCCACGACCGGCTCGAAATCACCGCGCAGACCCCATGTCCTTGGCCGGTCGCGGCGACGCATCTCAAGCACATCGCGCAGACCTTCGGTGCAGATCACACCCGTCTTGGCACCCTTGCGTTCCAACAGCGCATTGGTGCCCGCCGTCGTCCCATGCACAACGACCGAAATTTCAGACAGGTCGGATACTTCGCGGCCAATGCCATCCAGAAAACCACCGGACTGGTCGGGCCGTGTCGTTGGCACCTTGGCCACAGCAGCAGTGCCGTCTGCTTCATTCAGAACGAACACATCCGTAAAGGTGCCGCCCACATCCACTCCGATCATCCGTCCACTCATTGGCCTGCCTCCCGCCATGCGGTGCCGTATGTTTCATCCGCCTTTTCTGCACTCATCAACCCGCGCGCGACATCCCTTGCGATACTCTCCGCCGCCCGCTCCTTGGCGCGGCCATATCCACCACCGCCCGGCGTTTCCAGCCGAACCGCCTGCCCCTGTCTCAGCTTGATGCCGAGCATCTTCGAGGCCAGCGGCGGGGTGTCCCAGCCATCGTCCTGTTCAAATGAGAAGACGTTCAGCGCAGCATCGCCGCCGCCCGCGATGCCCTTCGGTGCAAAACGTCCGCGCTCTCCGAACAGAAAAGCCTCCGCGCCGTTTTCTTCAAGTACCTCGATTTCGTAAACCGCACCAACCCCGCCGCGATGCTTACCGGCTCCGGCACTGTCAGGCCGCAGCGCCCATTGCCGGAACATCACCGGATAGGCGGCTTCGAGAATTTCCATCGGTGGGATCGTCGCCGTCGAAATCGGCGCATTGCCATGGTTCAGCCCATCGCTCTCAGGCGACCCACCGTGACCACCGCCGTAGAAAGAGAACATGACCCAAGGCTGCCCATTGCTGCGCTTGCCCGCAATCGACAGCGCATTGATCGTTCCGTACGCGTTGGCCACCACGCGGTCCGGTGCGGCCTGAGAAAATGCGCAGAACATCACGTCGATCATCCGCAGGATCGTTTCGGTATACCCCCCCGTCGGTGCAGGAAACTCAGCCGACAGAAGCGAGCCTTCGGGCACTTTGACCTCGATCGGTCGCATGACACCCGCGTTGGCCGGCAGCCCCGGAAAGATGTGCTTGATCGCCACATAGGCGGTGGCCACCGTTGTGGGCAGCGCGATGTTCACGGGGCCTGCACATTGTGGCGCGGACCCCTCGAAATCCAACGTCATCCGGTCGCCACGGATCTCCATCGCCACCTTGATCTTCAGTGGCTCATCGGTGATCCCGTCATTGTCGAGGAAATCCTCGGCCTCCCAGCGTCCGTCGGGCAGCCCCTCCAGCTCGGAACGCATCAGAGCCTCGGCCCTGTGGCCCAGCGCGTCCAGCGCCGCCGCCACCGTCTCGGCCCCGTATTCATCCAACAGCTCGTCCATCCGCTTGATCCCCAGATCCAGCGCACCCATCTGGCCATTCAAATCGCCCATCGCGGATTGCGGCAAACGCGTGTTGCGCAGCAGGATGTCGATGATGTCCTGATTGACCTGTCCGGCCTTCGCCAACTTGACAGGGGGCAGAATGAAAGCCTCCTGAAAAACCTCGGTCGCCGCCGGATTATAGTTTCCAGGAACCGCGCCGCCCACGTCATGCCAATGACCGACAGAGGCCAGATAGCAAAACAGCTTCCCGTCCCGGAAATAAGGCCGGACCAAGCGCATGTCGCTCAGATGCGTTCCGCCGATATGGGCATCATTGAAGATGTAGATGTCCCCGTCTTCAAGATCGCCATCCGCTGCCGCTTTCTCGATCACGGCCTGCACGGCAAAGGCCATGACGCCCACAAAGATCGGCAAGCCCGACTTGCCCTGTACCAGCGTGTCGCCCGTCGCCGCATGGTAGAGGCCATGACTTGCGTCATGTGCCTCGGCGATGATCGGATTAAAGGCTGCACGAAACAGAGTTGCATCCATTTCATCGGCGATCTGTTCCATCCGGCCTGCAAGGACAGATAGTGTGATCGGGTCGATTTCGGTCTTGCTGGTCATACCTTGCCCTTTGCCTCTGCAATGTCATTCCACACGTCTTGCCGCGTGATCTTGCCGCCATTGACCTCGAACCGGTCGATAAAGCGGATACCCTCGAAAGCTGTGCCATCCGGCCATTCGCCCGCCAGCGTGCCGCGACAGTAGACAAGCGCCGGCGCGCCCTCTGACTGCATCGCGTCGAATCCCTCGTAGGTCTTGGTTACAAAACGATAGCGCGGCGCGGCCCAGTCGATCAGTTCTTGCAGTTCCGTCATCGGGGCCGCACCCGGGAATTGCATCACGAACCCCTCACCCAGCATCGCCGCTGCGGCAGGCAGGTCGCGCGCCTCCATTGCTGCAAGATAGGAATGCACCAGTTCTTTCGGATCAGGCAATGCTGGCGCGCCACTGCGCTGGGTCCGCCCCCGGTAGTAGTCCTCGGCAGGCATCTCATGGATCATGACGGTAATCGCCTCGGGCGGTGCCGGGACAACGAATCGCACCGCGTCCGTCAGGGTCTCACCAAGGCGGCGTTTGTCCTCAGACCCATAGCCCTCAAGCACATGCAATTCGACAATCGGCATCGCACCCTCCCAAAATCTGTATTATCTATAATACTAATTTAAGTGGTCTGTTAAGACAATAACTTGCGTTTTTCCAAATCGCAGTTAAGGTCGTCGCAAACGAGGGGAGTCTCGGACGTGCAGACAAACAGGGCAGATACGCTTCCTGAGGGCGCCAAGGCACAGCGCGTCTACCTGTCGTTGCGCGATCAGATTACCGGAGGTGCGTTGTCGAATGGCGACAGCCTTCCGGGCGAACAGCGGCTGGCCGAAACCTTTGGCGTTTCCCGCGTGACCGTGCGCCGTGCGCTGGATGCACTGGCAGGGACCGGTCTGATCGAACGGCGCGCAGGCAGTGGCACGACCGTGCGAAACGGCCAAGGCGAAGACAAGCCTGTGGCGATGAACTTTACCACCCTGATGCCGCAGCTTGTCGAGATGGGCCACAGCACCACTGCTAGGCTTTTGTCTTTCTCCTACGGCACAGCACCGGATTTCGTCGCCCGTGCCATGGGTCTTGCCGCCAATGACGAAGTGCAGATCGCAACCCGCGTGCGCAGCGCCGACGACACGCCCTTCTCGCATCTGACCACCTACGTCCCGGCCGCAATTGCACGCAACTATTCCGAAGATGATCTGGCAAGCCAGCCGCTGTTCGCGCTGCTGGAACGCAGCGGTGTTGAAATCGAAGAAGCGCACCAATCCGTATCCGCCACGCTGGCCGGACCGGAGGTTGCCGACGCACTGGGGATTGCTGTCGGATCCGCTCTTCTGTCGCTGCGCCGCGTCGTGCGTGACATCAATGGCAACGGCGTGGAATACCTGTCGGGCCTGTATCGCCCGGACATGTTCCGCCTCGAAATGCCGCTGACCCGCGTCGGTCAGGGTGCAGCGCGGCACTGGGAACCGGCCATCGGCCAAGACGGCGAGGGCACCGCATGACTGCCCCCCGCACGCTTCTCGATAAACTCTGGTCAGGGCATGAGATTCTCTTGCGCGAAGACGGCACCTCTCTGCTCTGGGTTGATCGGCATCTGGTGCATGAAGGCTCGCACCATGCCTTTGCGAAACTTTCTGCACGTAACGCGAAGGTCGCCGAGCCTGACCTGACCTTCGGGGTCGTCGACCACTATGCGCCGACGCGCAACCGCGACAAGGGCATGGCCCCGGACATTGCCCGGATGATCCAGACGCTGACCCGGAACGCCGAGACCCATGGCATCCGCCTTTTTGATCTAAAACACCCCGGCCAGGGCATCGTGCATGTGATCGGCCCAGAACAGGGGCTGACCCTGCCCGGCCTTCTGATCAATTGCGGTGACAGCCATACCTCGACACATGGCGCGTTCGGCGCACTGGCCTTTGGCATTGGCGCGACCGAGGTGGCGCATGTGCTGTCAACGCAAACAATCTGGCAGAAAAAACCAGACGCCATGCGTATCACCGTTAACGGTGACCTTGGTCCGGGCGTGTCCGCCAAGGACATCGCTTTGAACTGGATTGCCAGACTGGGCACCGGGGGCGCACAGGGACACGCGGTCGAATACACGGGCAGCACCATCCGCAACCTCAGCATGGAAGGCCGGATGACGCTCTGCAATCTGTCGATCGAGGGCGGTGCGCGCTTTGGCATGATCGCGCCGGACGACACGACCTTTGCCTACCTCAAAGGCCGGCCTTTCGCGCCAAAAGGGGCCGACTGGGATGCGGCGATTGAGGCGTGGAAAGAACTGAAATCAGACGCAGATGCCGTGTTTCACCGCGACGTGTCCATCGATGCGGCAGAAATCTCGCCCACGGTCACATGGGGCACAAGTCCCGAGCAGGCCGTCCCGGTCGATGCCACAATTCCAGACCCTGCGAGCCTTTCGAACGGAAAATCCGCCGCAGCCGAGGCCGCGCTGGACTACATGGGGCTCACATCCGGCAAGCCAATCGCAGGCACCCCGGTTGATCAGGTCTTTATTGGTTCCTGCACCAACGGCCGGATTGAAGATCTTCGCGCGGCAAGCGCTGTCCTCAAAGGGCGCAAGGCCAAGGTGCCTGGAATCGTCTCACCCGGCTCTGCCCTCGTCAAAGCGCAGGCCGAACAGGAGGGTCTGGACCGTATCTTCATTGACGCAGGCCTTGAATGGGTCGCCTCCGGCTGTTCGATGTGCGTGGGCATGAACGGCGATCTTGTGGAAAGCGGCAAACGTTGTGCCTCTTCCACCAACCGCAACTTCCGGGGTCGGCAAGGGCGCGGTGCACGCACGCATTTGATGTCGCCTGCCATGGTCGCGGCTGCCGCTGTGCAGGGTGAGATTACAGATGTGCGCCCCCTGCTGATAGATCGGGCGGCATGATGGCGGGTTGGCGGACACATACCGGCACCGCCCTGCTGCTGCCGCTCGACAATGTCGATACGGACCAGCTTATCCCGGCGCGTTTCATGTCAACTCCGCGCAGCGAAGGCTACGGGAAATACCTGCTGCACGATCTGCGCCACGACGAGGAAGGCGTGCAAAATCCTGACTTTCCACTCAACACTTGCCCGGATGCCTCCATCCTTGTCGCGGGCCGCAACTTCGGCAGTGGTTCGTCGCGCGAAGCAGCCGTCTATGCCTTGGTCGACGCGGGCATTCGCGCGGTCATCGCGCCCAGCTTTGGCGATATCTTTGCCAGCAACGCAGTCAACAACGGCCTGCTGCCTGCGCGTGTCGACGAGGATGCCACATCAACGCTGCACGCGGCGCTTGCCAACAATCCCAGCGAGGTCACAATCGACCTTGACACAGGGACCGTGACGCTGGGCCAGCACACCCTTGCTTTTGCGTTGCAAAACAACTGGCGCACGAAACTCATCAACGGATGGGACGACATCGACCTGACCCTGCAACATGCGGACGCGATCCGCAGCTTCAGGGACAGCAGACATTCGACCGATGGTTGGGCATGGCCCGCCACGCCGAATTGAGAACGGCCAGCTTGCTGGCACAACCGGGCACGAGGGAGTTGCCTATCAACCAGGGAGTCGCGACAGCGGCTTCCATATGTGGAGGAAGACACATGAAAATGAACCTGATGGGCGGCTTTGTTGCCGCTTCCACGCTGATCGCATCAGCAAGCTATGCCGAGGACACGGTCACCGCGGTCCACGCGTTTCCAGAAACGCTGATCTATACTAAAAGCTTTCTGTCCTTCGTGGACAAGGTAAACGAAGCCGGTAAAGGCGTCGTTCAGATCGAAGTGCGCGGCGGCCCAGAGGCCATCGGCATGTTCCAGCAGCCAGACGCGGTGCGCGACGGCATCGTCGACATGGTCTATACCCCCGGTTCTTTCTATGGCGGCGCGCTGCCCGAGAAGGACGCGATGGTCGCATCCAACCTCACAGCGGTAGAGACGCGCGAGAACGGTGGCATCGAGCTGATCGACCAGATCCATCAGGAGAAGATGGGCCTGAAATACCTTGGCTGGTTCGACAGCGGCGTGTGCTACAACCTCTGGACCCGTGATGAGCCGTCCTTCGACGCCGATGGCAACCTTGAGGTCGAAGGCCTCAAGCTGCGCGGCAACAACGTCTACAACGCCTTCTTCACCAACTACCTTGGCGCACAGGTGATCGACCTGCCGACAGGCGAAGTTTACTCCGCGCTTCAGCGTGGCGTGGTCGACGCGACAGGCTGGACCCAGATCGGCCTGATTGACCTGAAGTGGAACGAGTTCCTGAACTACCGGATCGAGCCCTGCTTCTTCTCTACCGACCTTGGTGTGATCGTGAACAACGACAAGTGGAACAGCCTGTCTGACGAATCCAAGAAGATCCTGCAGGACGTCGCAATCCAGCATGAAAAAGACAGCGTTGAAGCCCTGCGTGCAAAGCGGGACGAGGATTTCGCCGCACTTGAAGCTGCTGGCATGAAGGTCGTCTCCCTCGAAGGTGAAGCCAAGGCAAACTACCTTGCCGCGGCCCGTGAAAAGACATGGGAGCGCATGCAGTCCGTGATGGCAGAGCAGCCCGGCGGGACAGGCAATTACGACCGCCTGATCGAGCTTTTCTACGATCTCGACGCCAACTAAACCACCATCGGGTCCGCCGCCTCAGGCGGACCCATCACCTTGCGGGCAGGCACCATGGCAGCACTATACAGGATCTACAGCGCGCTAGTTTACGTGATGGCTTTCATCGCGGGGGCCACGCTGGTCTGGCTGATGATCTCGACCATCACATCGGTGATGATGCGCAACCTTGGCCTGCAACCCGCCGCGTGGCTTTTCACATCCGCCGAATACGGCATTCTTTACATGACGATGCTCGGCGCGCCTTGGCTGGTGCGCGAAAAAGGGCATGTGCATATCGAACTGGTCACCTCAGCCCTGCCCGACGGTCCGCGTAAAATTGTCAGCCGCTTGGTTGCCCTTGGCTGCGTGATCGTCTGTCTGATCCTGACATGGAAAGGCATCGAGCTGTTCCTGACCAACATCGAGCGCGGCGACTATGATACCCGCGCTTATTACTACCCCCGCTGGCTTCTCACGATCACCTTTCCGCTCAGCTTTGGGATCATGGCGATTGAATTTTCCCGGTTCATCTTTGGATCGGATCTGATGCACACCGGCGAAGCAGGAATTCACGAATAATGGAATGGTTTGAAGCTCTCGCCCTGCTTTTGGGCGCCATCATGTTCCTGATGGCATTGGGGATGCCTGTCGCCCTCGCCTTTCTCGCGGCGAACATCATCGGTGCATGGGTATTCATGGGGGGCGAACGTGGCGTGGGTCAGCTTCTCAACAACGGTCTTGGATCGCTGACGAAATATGCGCTGGTGCCGATCCCGCTGTTTTTGTTGATGGGAGAGATTTTTTTCCACACCGGCCTTGGCGGACGCATGTTCAACGCCATCGACAAATTGCTGGGCCGCCTACCTGGCCGGCTTAGCTATGTCACGGTGTTGGGTGGTACTGCGTTCTCGACCCTATCGGGATCTTCCATGGGCTCCACGGCCCTGCTCGGTTCTCTCATGGTGCCAGAGATGAACAACCGCGGCTACAAATCCCACATGAGCATCGGCCCGATCCTTGGCACGGGCGGACTGGCCATCATCATCCCGCCCTCCGCGCTTGCAGTCTTGCTCGCAACGCTCGCGCAGATCGACGTTGCCGCCCTGCTGATCGCGGGCGTGGTGCCCGGTCTTATCCTTGCGTTCTTCTACATCGCCACGATCTGGATACAGACCAAGATCGACCCCTCAGCCGCGCCAGCATACGACGTGATACCGCTGTCGTTCGTGCAAAAGCTTAAGCTGCTGCTGACCGAGGTCGTGCCAATGGTCGGCGTCATGGTCGTGATCATCGTGCTGATGATCAACGGCATCGTCACCCCGTCCGAAGCCGCTGCCTTCGGTGCCTTCGGTGTCCTGATCCTTGCCGCTGCGTTTCGGTGCCTCACGTGGGATAACATGAAGAAATCCATCATCGGCGCGATGCGTGTGACCTTGATGGCCTATCTGATCGTCTTCGGCTCGGCCACGTTCAGTCAGCTTCTGGCCTTCTCGGGCGCGTCGCGCGGGTTGGTCAACTGGGCCACGTCCTATGATCTTGCCCCTCTTGTGATGCTGCTGGTGATGTTCGGTGTCTTGCTGCTGCTTGGCATGTTCATGGAGCAAATCTCGATCATGCTGCTGACCGTGCCAATCTTTTTCCCATTGGCCTCCACCCTCGGCTTTGATCCGATCTGGTTTGGGCTCATCATGCTACTCGCGCTTGAGATCAGCTTTACAACGCCCCCTTTCGGACTGCTCCTGTTCGTGATGAAAGGCGTGGCCCCTCCCGGCACCACCATGCGCGAGATCTATACTTCGGCCTTTCCGTTCATCGGATGTTCGCTGCTGTTGGTGGCGCTCCTGATCGCCTTTCCGCAATTGGCGCTTTGGCTGCCGGGGCTTTAACCCATCAACCTGTCAGCGCGATGCGGTCAATCTCACAGAACATGCCGTCGGGGCGCTCACCAACCAAGGCAAGCGCGTCAAGGCGCATGCTGTCTGGTACAATCGGCGCGAAATGGGCCTGCGCCGCGGCCTGAGCTGCGTCCAGGTCCTTGAGCGGCCCGGTCAATGTCATGTGAAACCGGAACTGGTCCATCACGTAAGGGTATCCCCACAAAGCAAGGTTCTCCTGCTGCGCAGGTGATAGATTGGCCCGTTGTCGGCGGGCAATCTCGGCCTCCGACACGGGAGCGCGAAACGGGTCCAGCTGCCGCACGACAACAGCAGCAAGTGCCCTGAGATCGCTTTGATCTCCCGCTGGCGTGAGCGCGAGAAACCGGCCCATCGTGGTGACGGACAGACCGCCCAGACTGATCGGCTTGATTGTTGCGCACAGCGCCTCGAACGCGCCGTGCAACTCCCGTTCTGTATGTCCGGATTGCAGTGCGAAGGGCGGTTTGATAGTTGCGTGAAACCCATATTTGCGCGGCCGGTCTGTTGCCGCATACAAATCCAGACCGGCAATCTGAGTCTGCGCCACGGCCTTGCCGGTCGCGATGTCCAAGCCCAGCCAGGCGGCGCCCCGCACTGCGAATGCTGCCTCGGGGGTGAAGTAAACGCCATAGCGTGTGTACATCCGTCGGCTCTCCTCTGACGGGTCCAGCCATAGCTATGGCACAGCGCAACCGGTGCGCCAATCAGCCTTTGAGCAGACCTGCCATATGCGCCGAGGTATCCAGCATCCGGCAGGAGAACCCCCACTCGTTGTCATACCAGCTGACCACGCGCACCATACCGCCGCCCGTGACACTCGTCAGCGCGGGCGCATAGATCGATGACATCGGGTTGTGATTGAAGTCAGAGGACACAAGCGGCGCTTCCTCGTATCCCAACACGCCCTTAAGCGGCCCCTCGGACGCCTTGCGCATCGCCTCGTTCACTGCGTCCACGCTCGCTGCTTTGTCGGTCATGACGTTCAGATCGACCAATGACACATTCGCCGTTGGCACGCGGATCGCGGACCCTTCCAGCCGACCTTCAAGATGCGGCAACACCAATGAGATGGCCCGCGCGGCGCCGGTCGAGGTGGGCACCATAGACAAGGCCGCGGCCCGCGCCCGGTACAGATCTTTGTGATCCCGGTCATGGGTCGGCTGATCCCCGGTATAGGCATGGATGGTGGTCATGTAGCCGGTCGCAATGCCAAAGGCGTCGTCCAGCACTTTTGCAATAGGGGCCAGACAGTTTGTCGTGCATGACGCATTCGAGACGACGACATCGTCTGCAGTCAGTTCCGCGTGGTTGACCCCGTAGACGACAGTCTTATCCGCCCCGCTGGCAGGCGCTGAAACCAGCACGCGTTTGCTGCCGTTCTCCAGATGCTTGGCCGCCGCCTCACGGCTGTTGAAACGTCCCGTGCATTCCAGCACGATATCTACGTCGCTCCAGTCCAGTTCTTCGGGTTTTGCAATGGCGCTCAGACGGATCTTGTGCTCGCCCACCTGCATCACGTCCCCGTCGACCTTGACGTCAGGGCCAAAGGTGCCATGCACGGAGTCGTATTTCAGCAAATGCGCGAGGTGATCAGGCGCTGCCAGATCGTTGACGGCAACCACTTTCATGTCGTCGCGGCCGGTCTCAAACAGGGCGCGCAGAGTGCACCGACCGATCCGGCCGAACCCATTGATTGCGATATTCGTTGTCATGGCACACGCCCCCATCCAAAGACTTGCAAGCATTCTGACCGCTTGTTAGCGCTAACAAGTCAGCAAATCAAGGAAAGTTCAGCCAATCCGTTCAATTGTCCGAATATCAGAACCAAGCGCCCGCAAAGATAACGATGAGGCCCGCTGCACAAAGAACGACACGCAGCAACACAGTGACCTTGCCGATCAATCCGTAGGATATCAGCGACAGCCCCACCGCCATCCGCAGCGCTGCCCATATTGCTGCCAAGGGCGCGTCTCCCAGCGCGATCAACTGATTATTGGCAATCATCCCAAGCGGGATCAGATACAGCCCGACACCCAGCGCCATCGCGGTCAGGGCCACCTTCAGCCAGTTCTCTCCGATCATGCCCGCAGCAATGAAAACCGCACCGCAGACCGGGGGCGTGATCGTGGAAAGCAACGCGAACCAGAACACAAACAGATGCGCCTGCAAGGGCGCCAACCCCAATTCGATCAGGGCTGGTCCGGCGACTGACACGCAAATCACATAGGCCGCCGTCGTCGGCACCTCCATGCCCAGCAAAAGACAGGCCAGGGCGGTCAATAAAAGCGCAGGCCAGAGCGACCCGCCCGAGCCAGAGAGGATCACGCTGGTCAGCTTTACACCCAGCCCGGTGATCCCCAGCACCCCGATGATGATTGACGCGCAAATGATGATCGATGCAATCATCGCCACCTGCTTGCCTGCAGACAGCGCCGCATCTGCCAGCCGCGTTCCCCACTGCCGCAGGTCCAGACCGCGCTTTCCATCCACGGCCAGCGCCAGAACCGCGACCAACACCGCCACACAGGCCGCGTATTGGGGCGTAAACCCCAGTGCGAACATCGCGGTCAACAGCACCGTGAATGGCACAAGAAAGAACGCCGAAGTCACGATCACATCCCGCATACCGGGCCGCTCGTCCTCTGGCACACCTTTCAGATCGTAGCGGCCCGCATAGGCGTTGATCCCCATCCAGACCGCAAAGAAATAGAGCGTCGCCGGCAGGATCGCCGCGACCATGATCTGCGTGTAGGGCACCCGTGTCAGTTCAACCATGACAAAGGCCCCCGCCCCCATCAACGGCGGCATGATCTGTCCTCCGGAGGAGGCTACGGCCTCAACCGCAGCCGCCAGCCGCTTGGGGTATCCCAGCTTGGTCATTGCGGGCAGCGTGATTGCCCCGGTCGAGGCGACATTGGCCGAAGCCGAGCCTGAAATCGACCCGAACAGCGCCGATGACAGCACCGAGACTTTCGCCGCGCCGCCTTTCAATCGTCCCGCCGCTGCCGAGGCGACATTCATGAAACCCTGCCCTGCTTCGCCCGCGTTCAGCACGGCACCAAAGATCACAAAGATCGACACCACGCTGACAGAAACCCCTGTCAGGCTCCCCCACAGCCCGCCTTCGGCCATTGTCAGAGTCCCCAGAAACGACGGCAGCGGCGTGCCCGAATGTCCGAACTCCCCCGGCAGGTATTGCCCATATAGCCCGTAAGCCAGCGCCGCGAGGGCGACCAGCGGCAAGGGCCAGCCGATCATCCGTCGCGCCCCTTCGATCGCGATCAGCAACAGGGCAACCGCCAGCCAGACCTGAGCCCGGCCTTCAAGAAACCCATATTGGTTGCGCAGCATCTGGTGGTTCCACGCAATCCACAGGCAGCACCCCACCCCGATTGCCGTGATCACCCAGCCGCTGACCCGGCTGACAGAACCTGTTGCCGCAAACAGAAATACCCACGGCAGCACCAATGCCATGTGCAACGGGCGGCTGACCAAATTCGGCACCAACCCGTAGAAGATCAACCCAAGGTGAAAGGCACAGGTGATCACGCCCAGCGACACCCAGATGGCGGGTCTTGAAGTTTCTGTCATGTCGGAAACCACGTGTTGACCCCGGCCAGCCACGCCAGCCGGGGTTGTGTCGTTACATATGCGCGTCGCTCAGCTCGACGCCCACTTCCTTGTAATACTTCACCGCACCCGGATGGATGGCGCTGGTGATGTTGCTCAGCATGTCGGGCGTCACACCCTGCCACCAGGCAGCCGCCTCACCCAGTTCTGCCTGACGCTCCCAGAAGGTCTTGGTCAGCAGGTAGGCTGTCTCATCATCCATCTTGGTCGTCGTAAATGCGGCCACCGGCAAGGATGTGGTCACGATATCCGCGTCCTGACCAGCATAAGTGCCCGCCGGGATCACCAAACGCGTGCGCTTGGATGCCGCGACCTGATCATCGCTTAGCGAGATCACATTCACCGGCGTCGATGCTGCGGCCTCGATCACGTTCGGCGCGGGATATGAGCCGGCCGTGACGAAGCCATCGATCTGGCCGTTTTTCAGCGCCGACACTGCATTCGACAGTTCACTGTCCGCAATGGTGACCTTGCCTTCCAAACCGAACAGCTTGAGGTACTTCTCCCCTTCACGCGCCCCGAAAGAGCCGCTGCCCAGCAGGATTGTCTTGCCCTCCATATCGGCAAAGTTTTCTACGCCCGACTTTTCAGCCATCACAAAATGCATGGTCAGCGACGGGATGGGAAACAGCGCGCGGATCTCATCGAACGCCGGGTCGCCCTTGCCCTCGAACATGGCTTTGCCGCCCTGTGCCAGACCGACCAGCGCGGGCGGCGTGGTAAAGACGTAGTCGCCCCCGCGTGCGCGCACCTCCATCACGTTCTGCACGGACCCTTGGCTTTCCTCGACCGTGACAATCACATCACCATCGGTGCCTGCCTTCATCGCTTCGGCAATCTGCACGCCCATCTGGTAATAGGATGAACTGCTTTTGGCGGACTTGTAGGTTACGCGCGTCTCGGCCCAGGCGGTGGGTGCCAGCAGACTGAGCGTTACCGCTGCCCCGGCAAGAATCTTGGTGAATTTCATGTCATTTCTCCCTTTTTTCTGCGGTGATCTTTTCCCATCACCTCCGCAATGACAAGGCGTCGTGGAACGACAGCGGTGTGGTAATCGATGATTGCTCCCTGCGGCGGACAGATTACCACACGCTGGACAAATGGTGGCATAACCGTGCCTTCTGACCGACATCACTTGGCAACAGTGTCTGGCCGGGACGCAAGAGAAGGCGTGCAACCGCCACTCCAAGATCACAATTCTCCGGTCCGTGGAATCGACATTTCAAAAGCAGCTTATCAGCGCCCCATTCAATTCCGACTATTTTGATAAAGTATATTGCGTCCGCCTGCGAATCTGTTACTTGAGTAAATCAGTAAAGAATTCCAAGACGGGGATCCCACATGACCACTTTCACTCAGGCTACCCTTGCGTTTGCGGCTGCCACGACGTTGTTCGGCGGCGCAGCAGTTGCGCAAGAGCTTAACCTCTACTCGTCGCGCCACTATGACACCGACGAACGTCTTTATACCGATTTCACCGAAGCCACGGGCATCACCATCAACCGGATCGAAGGCAAGGCCGATGAGCTGATTGCACGGATGCGGGCCGAGGGGGCGAACTCGCCTGCGGATGTCCTGCTCACCGTGGATACCTCCCGTCTTGAACGCGCCAAGGACGCAGGCGTGTTGCAGTCGATCGACAGTGCCGTGCTCGAAGAGCGTATCCCCGGCAACCTGCAGGACAGCGATAACCAGTGGTTCGGTTTTTCCCAGCGTGCGCGCATCATCTTCTATGACAAGAATGACGTGACCGACCCGCCGATGGACTACGTCTCGCTTGCTGACCCTGCGCACAAGGGCATGGTCTGCCACCGTTCGTCTTCCAACGTCTACAGCCAGACCCTTTTGGCCTCGATCATCGAAAACCACGGTGCCGAAGCCGCGAAGGAATGGGCCGCAGGCATGGTCGCCAACTTCGCCCGTGATCCAGAGGGCGGCGATACGGACCAGCTGCGCGGTATCATCTCGGGCCAGTGCGAGATTTCGGTAGCCAACACCTATTACTTCGCCCGCGCCCTGCGCATCGATGTTGACGGTGTCAGTTCAGACATCGACCAGATCAGCTGGATCTTTCCCGCGCAAGAGGCTGAAGGCGCACACATGAACCTCTCAGGCGGCGGCGTTGCGGCGCATGCACCGAACCGCGAGAACGCGATCAAGTTTCTTGAGTATTTGTCCTCCGATCAGGCGCAGCAGTATTTCTCTGCCGGGAACGATGAATTCCCCGCCGTACCGGGTGTGACCCTGAGCGAAAGCGTGGCAAAGCTGGGTGAATTCAAGGCCGACGACGTCAACCTGTCGGACGTGGCCAAGAACCTGCCCGAGGCACAGAAAATCTTTAACGAGGTTGGCTGGAAATAAGCCACCAACCAAGATTGTTGAACGGGCGCGCCACCGGGTGCGCCCTTTTGCCGTGGCGCGCGACTCCACCCTACTTCAACTGGTTCTTCACTTTGGCCAAAAGCGCGTCGGACGCCCGCGCCAGCAATGACGCATCCGTACCGCAGGCCACAAAGGTAAATTCATCATTCAGCAGTTCCGCCGCAAAATCCGCGTCCAGCACCAGCGTGCCACAGGCCACGCCCTTGTCAGACAATTTGCGCGCGGTGGACCGGATCAGGTCCCAGACATCAGGGTCCATCGACTGACCAACCTTGCCCATGTCTGCCGCGATATCCGCCGGGCCAAAGAACACGCCTGACACACCATCCACCGCCGCGATCTCTTCGGCCTGCGCGATGGCGGCCTGTGTCTCGATCTGCAGGATCACGGTCAGTTCTTCTTCGACCCGCGCCACGTAGTCCTTGATGCGGCCAAACTTGTTCCCACGCATCGCACCCGACACGCCCCTGAACCCGCGCGGTGGATACCGGGTCGACGCGACAGCCTGTTCGGCCTCCTCCACCGACTGGATCATCGGGAACAACAGCCCCCGCACACCAAGGTCCAGCAGGCGCTTGACCATCACCGGATCATTCCACTCCGGCCGCACGATCGCAGTCGTGTCGCTTGCGGCAAAGGCCTGCAATTGCCCCAGCACCGTGAAATAGTCATTTGGCGCGTGTTCCATATCGATCAGCGCCCAATCAAAACCGGCAGGTGCCGTTACCTCAGCTACAAAGGGGCTCGACAGACTGACCCAAAGGCCAAGTTGCTTTTCCCCCGCAGCCAGCGCACGGGTGAACGGATTGGGTGGGAACTCCATCAACAGCCTTTCTTTCCTAACTGGCCCGTGCTTCGATCCTCAGCATCGGTGCCCATGTGCATCAAAGGTGATCTGATCTGCCTTGGACCAAGCCAGACCAACTTGCGCCCCTTCTTCGGGCTGGGCAAGGCTCGCATCCTGACGGACCGTGGCGAAACTGCCATCTGCCAGTTTGACATGAACCAGCGTCTCGGCCCCCAAGGCCTCTGAATACAACACCTTGCCATGCGCCAGCGCACCGGTCTGCGCGATCTGAATATGTTCTGGCCGAACGCCCAGCCGCGCCGCCTGCGTCGGCATGTCCTTCGCCAGCGCGATGTTGAGGAAGTTCATAGGAGGCGAGCCAATGAACCCGCCTACGAATTCCGTCTGGGGGTTGCCGTAAACCTCCAATGGTTTACCGATCTGGTCCGCAACCCCGCCGTTCATCACGATCATCCGGTCCGCCATCGTCATCGCCTCAACCTGATCGTGGGTCACATAAAGCGATGTCACCCCCAGCCGCCGCTGCAGCTGCTTGATCTCCAGCCGCATCTGCACGCGCAGCTTGGCGTCGAGGTTCGACAGCGGTTCATCGAATAAAAACACGCTTGGCTTGCGCACAATCGCCCGCCCCATCGCAACCCGTTGCCGCTGACCGCCCGACAACTCGCGCGGACGGCGTTTCAGATATGGCTCCAACTGCAACAGCTTCGCCGCCTCTTCCACCCGCGTCGTGATTTCGCCCTTGGGCGTCCCCGCGATCTTGAGCCCGTAGGCCATGTTCTCGAACACCGACATATGCGGATACAGCGCGTAATTCTGGAACACCATTGCGATGTCCCGCTCCATCGGTTCCAGCCCGTTCACAACGCGGTCCCCGATGCTGATCTCACCGCTCGTGACCGTCTCTAGCCCGGCCACCATGCGCAACAGCGTGGACTTGCCACAGCCCGACGGCCCGACGATCACGATGAACTCCCCGTCCGCGATGTCGATGTTGATCCCGTGGATCACATCGGTCTTGCCGAATGATTTCTTGACGTCTCTCAGGCTGACTGTCGCCATGGTTATTTCTCGCTGTCTACAAGGCCGCGGATGAAGAGTTTTTGCATCGAAATCACAACCACCACCGGCGGGATCATCGCCAGAATTGACGTGGCCATGATCACCGGCCAATCAGCCACATCATCGCCCGATGGGAACATCTGCTTGATCCCCATGACGATGGTGTTCATCGACGGGTCCGTGGTGATCAGCAGCGGCCAGAGGTATTGGTTCCAGCCATAGATGAACAGGATCACGAAAAGCGCCGCGATATTCGTCCGGCTCATCGGCAGCAGGATGTCAAGGAAGAACCGCATGGGGCTGGCCCCATCCACCCGCGCGGCTTCGGCCAGTTCGTCCGGCACGGTCATGAAAAACTGCCGAAAAAGGAAGGTCGCCGTGGCAGACGCGATCAGCGGGAAAATCAGCCCTGAATAGCTGTTGAGCATACCAAAACCCGCAATCACCTCGTAGGTCGGCACGATCCGCACTTCGACAGGCAGCATCAGCGTCAGGAAGATCAGCCAGAAGAAAAGCCGCCGTCCGGGAAACCGGAAGTACACAATGGCGAAGGCGCTCAGCAGCGAGATGATGATCTTTCCAATGGCGATCCCCATCGCCATGATCAGGCTATTCAGCATCATCAGCGCCACCGGCGCATTCACTCCCGCCACCAGCGCCTTGCGGTAATTCTCAAATAACTGATCTCCGGGCAGCAGGGGCATCGGCGGCTTCACGATCTCGGGCTGGCTGACGGTCGAGGCCACAAAGGCCAGCCAAATCGGAAAGAAGATGAACAACAGCCCGATGATCAGCCCCAGATGCGTCAGCCAGAGCCCCGCACCGCGTTTCTCGACCATGCCCTCGCGTGTCTCCATCAGTAGTGCACCCGGCGTTCGATGAATTTGAACTGGATGATCGTCAACACCCCGACAAGCACCAGCAGTATTACCGACTGCGCAGCAGAGGAGCCAAGGTCTTGCCCCACGAAACCGTCGGAATAGACCTTGTAGACAAGGATTGTCGTCGATTGCTGCGGCCCGCCTGACGTAATCGTGTGGATCACGCCGAAGGTTTCAAAGAACGCGTAGACGATATTCACGACCAGCAGGAAAAACGTTGTCGGGGACAGCAGCGGAAAGACAATGGTCCGAAACCGCGTCCAGAAGTGCGCGCCGTCAATTGCAGCGGCTTCGATGACAGAACGCGGAATGGCCTGAAGCCCTGCGAGGAAAAACAGGAAGTTATAGCTGATCCGCCCCCAGGCCGAAGCGACGACCACAAGCCCCATCGCTTCCTCGCCATTCAGGACATGGTTCCAGTCATAGCCCAGCAACCCAAGATACCACGTCACCACGCCCACCCGCGTGTTGAACATGAACAGCCACAGCACGCCGGCCACGGCAGGGGCCACCGCGTAGGGCCAGATCAGCAACGTCCGGTACACGCCCGATCCCTTGATCAACCGATCCGCCAGCACAGCAAGGTAAAGCGCCACGCCCATCGACACGAGTGTCACAAGGATTGAGAAAACTGCCGTCGTGACAAAGGATGCCCGATAGTACGAATTGGACAGCAGATATTCGAAATTGCCCAACCCCACGTACTGCATCGACAACCCGAAGGGATCGGGAATGAACAGCGACTGCCAGATCGCCTGCCCCGCCGGATAGAAGAAGAAGACCGCCGTAATCACGATCTGCGGCAGGACCAACAGCAGCGGCGACCAAATGCCTTTGAAAGTAACGCGCTTTTCCATCGGGATGGCGCACCCCGGCCTACGTGACCGGGGTGCTTTCCTTGGTCAGCGGTTGGCTTGCTCGAACCGGCGCAGCAGTTGATCGCCGCGCTCTTTCGCGCTGTCGAGCGCTTCCTGAGCAGATTTGTCACCGGACCAGACCGCCTCAAGCTCTTCGTCGATGATGCCACGGATCTGATCGAATGATCCCAGTCGCAGACCCTTGGAATTATCCGTCGGCGCCTTCGCTGTCATCTGGATCACGGCGATGTCCGTTCCGGGGTTGGCATCGTAGAACCCTTGCTCTCGTGTCAGATCGGCAGCGGCCTTCGTGATCGGAAGATACCCGGTGTCCTGATGCCACTTTGCCTGAATCTCGGGCGAGGACAGGAAGTTCAGGAAGGCGGCGACGCCCTTGTATTCCTCGTCAGACTGACCTTCCATCACCCAAAGAGAGGCACCACCGATAATGGTGTTCTGCGGTTCATCTGCGACTGCCTTCCAATAGGGCAGCGGGCGCACGTCAAAATCAAACTCGGCCTCCGCCTTGATCCCGGCATATCCCGCAGAGCTTTCGGTAAAGAGCGCGCATTCACCTGCGCGGAAATTCGCACCACCCTCATTGCGCCGACCCGCGTAGATGAACTTGCCATCCTTGGCCCAGTCGCCCATCGCAGAGATATGCGCGACCTGTGCTGCACTGTTCAGGGCAAGTTCGGTGTCGACACCGCCAAAGCCGTTGGCCTTGGTTGCGAAAGGCGTGTCATGATACGCCGAGAAGTTCTCAAGATGGATCCAGCTTTGCCAAGCGGTTGTCATCGGACAATCAACGCCCGCGTCTTTCAGTTGCGTCAGCGCATCACCAACCTGCTCCCAGGTCGACAGATCCGTATTGGGATCGATCCCTGCCTCCTGCAGCTTGTTGCGGTTCACCCACAGCACGGGCGTCGAAGAATTGAATGGCAGCGACAGCATCTCTCCGTCAGAAGATGTATAGTAACCTTTGACCGACCCGATATAGGCATCCTGATCAAACTCTGCTCCGGCGTCTGCCATCACCTCGTAGACAGGTTTGATCGCGCCTTGTGCCGCCATCATCGTCGCGGTGCCGACCTCGAACACCATCAGGATGTCAGGCTGCTCACCCGCACGGAATGCAGCGATGCCTGCGTTCAGCGTCTCGGAATAGTTGCCCTTGTGCGTCGCCACGACGGTGTAGTCGGATTGGCTGTTGTTGAATGTCTCAACCTGCTCCGCGACCAACTCTCCCAGACGGCCGGTGAACGCGTGCCAGAATTCAACTTCGGTCTGCGCAAGTGCAGGGGCTGCGAAAGCCATTGTGGAGACGCCAGCGAGTAGGAAATTCTTTACCATTTTGATGATCCTCCCAGATCCGTTGAGGGTACAAACCCAGCTATCAGGCGTCGCTTTTTTTTGGCAACGGCGTGAAACATGAAGATTTGTAACAAGCGAACAGGACCGCAGTCTGGACCGAACGCGCTGATCTGTGCAAGCCCTTTCATCACCTCCGGTTGTGCTGGCGTCAGACCACTGGACTATACCGGGTTTGGTACCTGCCCGCCGTCAAAGAAGGCCACAAGGTTCGCCACCGCCATCATGCCCATCTCTTCGCGCACCTCTTGCGCAGAGGTCCCAAGATGCGGCAGCAGGGTGACGTTTTCCATCGCGCACAGCGCCTCGGGCACCTTCGGCTCAAACTCATAGACATCGAGCCCCGCACCCGCGATACGCCCTTCCTGCAATGCCGTGATCAAGGCTGCCTCGTCCACGACATCACCCCGTGCGATGTTGATCAGGTAGCTGTCAGGCGTCATCGCGCCCAATGCGGCTGCGTCGATCAGATGATGTGTCTGAGGCGAAGCCGGCACCGCCAGCACCACGACATCCGCGGCGGCCATCACATCCTCAAGCCGGTTCATCTGCGTGGCTTCGACCCCCGGATCACTGACAGTGGAGCGATTAAAGAACACCACCTGCATTCCAAAGCCTGCCTGCGCACGTCGCGCAATTGCCTTGCCGATCCGGCCCATCCCGACAACGCCCAGTGTCTTGCCCGTAACATGCATCCCCAACAGCTGCGTCGGGTGCCATCCGGCCCATTGACCCGCACGCACCATCCGCTCGCCCTCTCCCGCACGGCGGCAGGTCATCAGCATCAGTGTCATGGCAATGTCCGCCGTCGCGTCGGTCACCGCTCCGGGCGTGTTGGTGACCTCGACACCGGCCTTGCGCGCGGCGACGGCATTGATGTGATTGAACCCCACGCCAAAGTTCGCGAGGATCTTGCAGCGCGGGGCCTGCGGGAAAACGTCGGCGGAAAAGGCATCCCCCAATGTTGGCAGCACCGCGTCAAAATTGGCAAGGGCCGACACCAACTCGTCCTTGCTCAGCGGCGTGTTCTCTGATCGCATGGTCACCTCGAAACGGGCTTTGGCCGCCTCCACGACCTTGTCTGGCAATGGGCGGGTGATCAGCAGTTTCGGCACGTTGTATCTTCCTTGCGCAAGGTCGGTTTTGACTTTGCCGCACTCTGGAGCAAACTGAAGGCAGGTACAATTCGGATTGATGGGCGCTTGCGGCGCGATATTGCATGCCCCCGGTACTTGTGAGACCTTCAAAACGCGCCCGTCGCAGACCTGTTACACCGCAACTTTCAGCAAGGTGCAAAGACATGAATTCCCAAGCCAAGATCACAGCGGACGCCATCCGCTCTGCCGAAGTCGTCCTGCCGGTACAGGATCTCAAGACCGAGATGCCGTTCTTTCTGGGCGAGCTGGGCTTCCGGCTTGACACCATCTATCCAGCCGACGATCCGGCCGTCGCCGTAATCTCTGGTCATGGGGTCCGGATCAGGCTGGAACGGGACATTGACGCAGGCCCCGGCGTGGTGCGGCTCTACTGCGACAGCCCGGACAGCTTCGCCTCGGATGGCGCGACGCTCACCAGCCCCAACGGCAACCGCGTGCAGGTCCACGATGCCAACCCGCCGCTGGTGATCCCGGAAACGCAGCACTCCTTCATGGTCCGCCGCCTTGCCGACAGCGACAGTTGGATCATCGGCCGCGCGGGCATGCGCTACCGCGATCTGATCACCGACCGTCTGGGCGGCTCCATCATCGCCAGTCACATCCGCATCCCCGACGGCGGCCCGGTGCCTGATATGGTGCATTATCACACCGTCGGCTTCCAGCTGATCTTCTGCTACCGCGGCTGGGTGCGGCTCGTTTACGAAGATCAGGGCGATCCCTTCATCCTCAGCGCAGGCGATTGCGTGATCCAGCCCCCGCAAATCCGTCATCGGGTGCTGGAGGCCTCTGACAATGTCGAAGTGCTGGAGATCGGCGTGCCCGCCGAACATATCACCACCATCGATCACGAGATGGAGCTGCCCAATGGCAAGGGCGACCCCGACAGGGACTGGGACGGCACGAAATTCGTGCATCACAAAGAGGCCGAGGCGACGTGGACGGCCTGGCGCATCCCGGGATGGAGCGCACGGGACACCGGGATCGGCACGGGCACCGCAGGCGTCGCCGGAGTACAGGTCGCCCGGCCCGATGGCACCGCTGCGCCAGCGCCCTGGACCAGCCACGACACCAGTATCCATTTCACTTTCGTCAAGGAAGGCAGCCTCACCCTCGAGGCCGACAGCGAGGGGCGCAAATCCCACGACCTTGTGGCAGGCGATGCCTTCGTCCTGCCGCCCTTTCTCAAAACCCGCTATGTCAACGCCTCCGCCGATTGCGAATTGATTGAGGCCACTCTGCCAGCGACTTTCAAAACGACCGTCTTCGACTAGGCCAGAACGGTGATTCTGCGCGGGGTCAAGGATGCCGCAGGCACCGCGCTTGCGCGGCTTGTCCTTGACGCCGTGGAGAATCGCCACCCACCCTCGAACAGGTGTCTTGAGCGCAGAGTTGCGGCTCAAGCACCTCTCAGCAGACGGGAAAAACCTGTCCGCCTGCGCAACGCTGCAATGACGGGCTCACCCTACAACAGACGCCAAGAATCTCATCGCGCGTCAGCGCGGCAATCGGATCACGCCCGCGTCAGGTAATATGCTGGATGGTGGTGAAACCTTCGAAACGCGGCGCGCGCTCATGCAGTTTCGATGTGCTGCCCGCGTCCTTGTGCGCCGCCCGGAACGCATCTGATTTTGTCCATGCACGAAAGGCTTCCTCTGACGCCCAGACCGTATGCGAGGCATAAAGAACCGTGCCTTCGCGCTCAGGCCCACGCAGCATATGGAATTCGACAAATCCGTTCATCTCCTTGAGATGACTGTCACGTCCCAGCCAAAGCGCCTCGAATGCTTCCGCGTCTTCCGGTTTCACCTCAAATCGGTTCATGGCGATGTACATCTGTCTCTCCGGGTCAGTTCTTGTCAAACGCCGCGCAAGGGTCTTGGCGCGGCGCGGGGTCAGTCACGATGGTCAGATCAAAGCGCGGATCGTCGGGTGCGGCGGGCGCTTCCACAAAGCCCACTGTGTAGGTCGAAACATCCGGTTCTGCCAGTGCGATCATATGCGGCATGGCCCAGTCGCGGCGGGCATGACCATTGCCAGTGATCACCACGACGGGCGCACCGAAGGTCTCAAGTGCCGTCAGCGCGACCTTGGAAAACGCGGCGTCCCGCAAACGCTGCGCTTCGACCAGGCCCCCCATCATCTCGAACGGCATTGCCGCGCAATGGGCGCCGAACTGCAACTGCTTGCGGATGTCCAGGTCTGCGTCAGGCAGGCTTTCGGTCAGACCGAATGCCTCCGCCCCGTCGCCAAAGACACCTGCAGCACCCTCGGCGAAAGCCGCACGCACGCTGTCGCGGGCGACCATGGCGCCCACGGCATCAGCGTCTCCGAGTGCGTCGAAAACCGGCGCATAGAGCGCGATGTCAGGCCAGCCAGCGTCCTGCCAGCCTATCGCCGCGCCCAAGGCGGCAATGTCGCTCCGGTCCGCGGCGTTCACACCCTCGGCCATCTCGGCGTTCAGCATCTCGAAGACCACCGCTTTCGGCGCGATTAGCCGCATCAGGTCAGCCTGCCCCGCATGATGCACTGCGTTGTCGTGGATCTCTCCCAGGATGACGATATCGGCATCCAGCATTAACTCGGTCTGGTCATCCGTCAGGTCCAATGCGACAGCCGCCTGTGCCGCCGCAAGGGTAATGAGTGCTGTCAGTGCCCGCCACATCACGCTGTCTCTCCGTTCAGGTTATATCCGCGGAGATAGAGGGTTTGTTAACCAAATCCACGCGACAGGAAGGCGCAGATCAGTCAAACTTAACCGAGACGGACCCGAAGAAGCCATAATCCGCAATCACCTTTGCGCCCGGTGGGCATTCGACCGGTCGGATGAAACTACCCGACAGCACGATGTGTCCGGCATCGATCTGCTGGCCATACTGCGCCATGCGGCGTGCCAGCCAGATCACGCTTTCGACCGGGTCGTTCAAGACGCCCGCGCCCAGACCGGTCTCCTCGATCTCACCGTTGCGGAACACCATCGCACCAACCCAGCGCAGGTCGATATCCTCCGGCGCATGGTGCGCCTCTCCCAAAACGATGCCCGCATTCGCGGCATTATCGCTGATCGTGTCCAGAACGCTGCGGGTCTGATGGGTTTGCGGATCGGCGCGCAGGATGCGCGTGTCGAGTATCTCGATCGCCGGGGCAACATAATCGGTGGCTGCCAGTACTTCATCGCGGGTGACCAGCGCACCGCCTAGCGGGGCCTTCATCACGAAAGCGATCTCGGCCTCCATCCTTGGCTGGATGAAGCGCCCTCTTGGCACTGTCGCACCGCTTCGAAACAGCATGTCGTCAAACAGGATGCCGCTGTCGGGAATGTCGATGCCCAGGGCCGATTGCATCGCCTTTGAGGTCAGCCCGATTTTCCAGCCGATGACTTTGCGCCCCGCCTTCAGCTTGGCCTGCCCCACCTCTTTCTGGATCGCATAGGCGTCATCCATCGTCATGTCGGGATAACGGAGGGACAAAAGTCCTACCTGCTGCCCGGTCTGTTCGGCCATGATCAGGTCAGCCGCCGCTGCTGCGTGTTGCTCTGGCGTCATGCCTCGTCCTCCACGAGGTTGCGCAGGGTGCCGATGGTGTTCACCTCCACCTCGACAACGTCGCCCGGTTTCAGGAACCTTGGCGGGTCAAAGCGCGCGCCCGCGCCGGTCGGCGTGCCGGTGACGATGATGTCGCCTGGCTGCAGCGTCATGAAGGTGGAGATATAGGCGATCTCTTCGCGGATCGGGAACATCATCCGGCTCAGGGTGTCGTCCTGACGGACCTCACAATTGACCCGCGTGACGATGCGTGCGTCATCCAGTTGGGCGGGATCGGTGAAGGGGATGATCCACGGCCCCATGGCACCGGATTTGTCCCAGTTCTTGCCCTGCGTGACATTGAATTTGGCATGGCGCACCCAATCGCGGATCGTGCCCTCGTTGCAGATCGTGAGCGCCGCGATGTGGTCATAGGCATCCGCCTGCGCGATGCGCCGCCCGGCCTTGCCGATGACAATCACCACTTCACCTTCGTAATCCAGCTGATGGCTTTCGGGCGGACGGATCAGGGGTTGGTCATGGCCAGTAAAACCGCTGGCAAAGCGCGGGAAAAGCGACATGTGCTTTGGCTGCGCGCTGCCGTCCTTATACTCCGCGTTGCGGTCCGGAAAGTTGACGCCGACACAGAGGATGCGACGGGCGTTGGGCAGCACCATGTCGTAGGTCACATCGGTATGCGTCACCGCCTCGCCATCTGCGGCGCGGGCCAACGTCGCAAGCCCACCGTCTGCAACAGCATCCAGCAGGCTGGGCCATTGCGGAAAATGCGCTGACAGATCGATCATGCCCTTGTCTGCAACCGCGCCGTAATACCGGGTGCCATCGGCGATGTAGGTGGCAAAGCGAGCGGTCATGGCGCGATGATCGGCGTTGCCTTGAGCTGCGCCTCCTGCGTTTCAGTGCCGACGAACTTTGTGCCATGTTCGAACCAGCTTCTTGGTGCCGCCGCACCCCAAAGCGTCTGGCGCTGCGGATCTTTCAGGTCCCACTTGATCGGCTCATGATCGGGGTCCAGCGTCTGGTAGTCGGAGCTGTAGATTTCAATCCTGTGCCCGTCCGGGTCCAGGACGTACAAAAAGAACGCATTGGAGATCCCGTGGCGACCCGGGCCGCGTTCGATGTTGCCGACGTAGCCGGTTGTCGCCATCAGATCGAGCAGGTCAATGATGTGAAGCGGGTTCGCCACCCAAAAAGCCACATGATGCATGCGCGGGCCGGTGCCGTTTGTGAACGCCATATCATGCACACCACCTTTGCGGTGCATCCATGCCGCCCAAAGCGCGTGGCTCTCCTCGTCCTCGGTATATTCCGTCACGCGGAAACCGATGTCGTTATAGAACGCGACAGAGGCGTCGACATCCGGCGAAAAACAGTTGAAATGGTCGATCCGCAGCGGTCTGACACCATGGTACAGCGCATAGTTCTGATGGATCGGCTTGAGGCGATCCATCTTGTGATAAAACTCCAGCGGGATGCCGTGATTGTCCGAGGTCAGCAGCGTTCGGCCCTGGTAGGGACGCGTGATCCATTCGGTCGGTCGTCCTCTGGCGCTGAAATAACCCTCGGCGCGGTCCAGGTCATCCTCCGCATATGTCTTGAACCCCATAGCCTCAACCGTGCCGGGCTGATCGGATCTTTGCAAAATGATGCAGTGATGTCCGCGTTCCTCGAGCGCGCGCAGATAGATATGCGTGTCGCTTTCGTCTGTGACCTGAAGACCGAATGTGTCGACATAGAATGCACGCGACGCGGCAAGGTCGGAGACATTCAGGTACACATGGCTGAGCCGGATGGTATTAAAGTCCGGATACAGATTTGGGGCGGGTACGGGCATTTTGCTGTCCTTTCTCAGACGCCGAGGCGGGAGATTTTGTGTTGGCCGGTAGCGAAGCCGATGTGCTTTTGTTCCATGTAGAACTCAAAGCTCCAGTCCCCGCCGTCGCGGCCGATGCCGCTGGATTTGACGCCGCCGAAGGGTGTCGGCAGATGCCGCACGTTTTCAGAGTTCACCCAGATCATGCCAGCCTCAAGCTTGTCGGTAAAGCGCAGCGCGCGGGTCAGGTCATTGGTCCAGACATAACCTGTCAGGCCATAGTCGGTGTCATTGGCGATCTGTAGCGCCTCCTCTTCCGTACGGAAGGGTATGGACGTCAGAACCGGGCCAAAGATTTCCTCGCGTGCGATCCGCATATGGTTGTTCGCGTCAGTGAAAAGCGTCGGTTTGACGAAATAGCCCTCACTGCCGATAGGCTCTCCCCCTGCCGCGATGGTCGCCTTGTCGTCTTTGGCTATGTCAAAATAGGACGTAACCTTGGCATAATGTTCCTCAGAGATCAGCGGCCCCACTTCGGTCTCCGGATCAAGCGGATGGCCCACGCGGATGTTGTTGACCCGTTCGATCAGCCTTGCCTCGAATTCTTCCTTGATGCTGTCCTGCACCAGCAGACGCGAGGACGAGGTGCACCTCTCACCGTTGATCGAATAGATCATGAAGATTACCGCATCGAGGGCGCGCTCAAGATCGGCATCGTCAAAGACGATCACGGGATTCTTGCCGCCCAGCTCAAGATGAACACGCTTGAGGGTGTCGGCCCCCTGCTTGGTGATCAGGCTGCCGGTGCGGCTCTCTCCGACGAAAGCGATGGCCTTGATGTCGCGGTGTTCGGTCAGGGCCTTGCCCGCATCCTCACCATATCCGTTGACCATGTTCAGCACACCGGGGGGCAGGCCTGCCTCTTCGGCGATCTCGATCAGCAGGCGCGCGGTCAGCGGAGAGGCTTCGGCGGGCTTGTGTACCACCGTGCAGCCCGCGGCGAGCGCCGGGGCGATTTTCCAGGTCGATAGCATGAAGGGGGTATTCCACGGGGTAATCACGCCAACGGGGCCAATGGGCACGCGGGTAGTGACGTTCATCAGCGTGGGCGACGGCAGGTTCTTACCATCGCGGGCCGAGGTAACCTGATCGGCGAAGTAGCGGAAATTTTCGGCCCCGCGCAACGCCGCCTTGGACATGAAGCGCCACGCCTGACCGGTATCCCAGCATTCGCATAGTGCGATTTCTTCCGCGCGTGCCTCGATGCCTTCGGCGACGCGGATCAGGATCTTGCGCCGCTCGGTTGCGGGCATGTCGCGCCATGCGGGGAATGCTTGCTTGGCGGCTTTTGCGGCGGCGTCGATATCCGCGGCGGTGCCATGGGCGACATTGCAGATCACGCTTTTGTCCACCGGTGAGATGGTCTGAAAGCTGCCACCGCTGCCAGCCGCATCCTCGCCCGCGATCCGGTTGAGGATGCCGCGCTGGCGAAATCGGGTCAGCAGGGTATCCAGCTTGGCGAGGTTTTCGTCGAGTTTGCTCATTCGGTGTCCTTCAGGTGGTCGCGGATGGTCCCGGCCTTGGGCGAAAGATCAGGGTCGATATCGCGCATCTCGAACGACAGCGCGATGGATTGTTGTGCCATGATGGGGGCAATGAAATCGTGGGCGACGCCAAAAAGCGTCTGGGTCGCCAGCTTTTTTGCAGCCATATCACGGCCCGCGCGCAGCCGGACAGAGATGTCGATATAGCCATGCGCGTGATTGCCATCGGCAATGCTGTAATGCAGTGCGGGCACGGCGCGGACCCGGACACCAGCAGCAGGAAAGATGTCCAGTTGGGTGGCGGCCACGCGGAGCACATCGCAAAGGCCCGCCATATCGACCGCGTCTTCGAGATTTGCAGAATAGTCGATGATCAGGTGAGGCACATTTAGTTACCATGTTAAGTGTATACTGAAGACCACTCCTGCGAGATTCTGTCAAGAAATTTCCTTCACATGAGAACGATCTGGCCTATAAGACCTCATGTCCAGACGCAGCACCACAGGCACCCTTCCCCCGACCCAGCGGTCCTTGCCGATCGCATTGATCCGTGCGCGAGAGAAAGTGATGGCCCCTATTCGGGACATGCTATCCGAGACCGGGATCACCGAACAGCAATGGCGGGTCTTGCGTGTTTTGTCAGAGCATCCCGCACTGGATGCCACGGACCTTGCCGAGCGTGCTGGGTTGCATCAACCCAGCCTGACGCGCATCCTCAAGACCCTGAGCGAGCGGGATTTCATTCACCGCGACACGGATGCCAATGACCGGCGGCGACAGGTGGTTGCGCTGTCGAAGGCAGGGCGCAAGGTGATTGACGACAACCTAGATCAGGCGACCCGGATAGCCGAGGCAATTCAGGCCTTGCTTGGTCAGGAACGGTTTGACACGCTACTGGATCTCTTGACGGCGCTGGATGACTTCTCATTTGATCCGGCAGCGCCACAGGATTAGGGCGCTTCGTCTTCCGCGCTGAAACGCTGCCGCACCGGGCCACGGTATTTTTCTGTCAGTTCGTCGTCGACTTCGGTGCCGTCGTACAGGAACGGTAGAATTCCCCGACGTATCGATTTGCCACGCATGTTTAGGATATCCTGATCTGACCGCGTGACGCGCTGCGACATGCGTCTGCCCCATTGCGCGAGGTAGTCATAGAGGCGGTCAATCTCGTCTTGATGGGCATCGCCCTTGGCCAGATCATGGAATTCGTCGGGATCGGTTTGCAAATCGAACAGCATGGGACGAAAGCCACCCTCGGCATGCATCAGCTTGAAGCGGCCGTCAAAGACCATGAAGAGCCGCGCGTCACGCGGAGCCACCCCCAATTTGGCAGCCTGCGGTGTCGCTGAATAATCGTATTCGCTGATCGCGTACTGCCGCCAATCCGGGGTGTGACCCTGCAACCAAGGCAGCAGGGATCGCCCTTCGATGATGTGATCGGGCACGGTCCCTCCCGCAGCCTCCACAAAGGTCGCGGCCAGATCGATGCTTTCGACCAGCGCGTCGCAAGTGGTGCCACGTGTGCTGTCAGCTGTGGAGCGTGGGTCGTAGATGATCAGCGGGATCTTGACCGAGGGTTCGTGGAACAGATCCTTCTCCCCCAGCCAGTGATCCCCGAGGTAATCGCCATGGTCCGAGGTCAGGACGATCATCGTATCCTTCAGCGCATCGCTTGCTTCAAGGTGGTCCAGCAGACGGCCCAACTGATCATCGCATTGCTTAATCAGACCCATGTAGGCCGGGATCACCTTCTCCCGGACTTCATCGCGCTGAAAAGCCGCCGCGACCTTGTTTTCCATGTAGGCCCCATAGACCGGATGCGGGTCATCACGCTCCGCCGGGTGCCGTGTCGCGGCAGGGACGTGGTTCTTGCCAAACATGTTGTGATAGGGTGCAGGCACAATGTAGGGCCAATGCGGCTTGATAAAGCTGACATGCGCACACCATGGAGCTTTCGTCTGATCCATGAAGGCGATGGTTTCGGAGGTGAGCCAGGGCGTCTCGCTGTCTTCTTCTCGGATATTCGCAGGCTGGTCGGCGTTGCGGAACATCCAGCCCGATGCGATCTGGTCATCGGTGATGCCGGCGTTGGCGTAATCGGCCCACGGGTTCTCGCCGTTATATCCCTTTTGCTTGAGATATTCATTATAGGGGGAGCGTTTCTCATCGTAATATCCATCGGGGCCATACGCCCACAGGCCATCGTCCCTGATCCACGTGTCGAAGCCGCATTCCGCCTGCCGCGCACCGATTTCGCTGTCGGGGGCAAGCCCAAGCCGCGCCATTCCTTCGGCGTCGGCCTTCATATGGGTCTTGCCGATCAGCCAACAGCCCATTCCGAGCTTGCGCAGGTGGTCGCCCAATGTCTGTTCGCCCACCCGCAGCGGAAAGCCGTTCCATTGCGCCCCGTGACTGGAAGCATAGCGTCCGGTATAAAAACACATGCGGCTGGCACCACAGATCGGGGATTGCACATAGGTGTTTGTGAAGCGGACCCCCATTGCAGCGACGCGATCAAAATTGGGTGTCTGCAGATGCGGATGACCGGCGCAGCTGAGATAATCAAAGCGCAGTTGGTCATACATGATGAATAGAATGTTCATACCCGTCCCCCCGCG